>ERZ857984.2165-NODE-2165-length-12885-cov-6.006625_pt1 | contig 12885 bp, 11 predicted proteins | sample MGYA00519914_ERZ857984 | MGnify/ENA primary metagenome ERZ857984 (study PRJEB31778, sample SAMEA3449417) | human gut metagenome | biome: human gut; feature: human-associated habitat; material: faeces | place: United Kingdom | collected 2010/2012 ... | reverse complement strand
TTAAAAATCCTCATTGTGAGTAGTTTTTGCTTGCAGTGAGGGTTTGATAAGGTAGATTAGAAAACTGTTGCAAGGTTAGAAAAATATAAAATCATTTTTAGTTTCTCAAGTCATGGAGAGCTTTGGTTCGTAATGGCTTTTTTGTTCGTTTAGTTTTTTGTGAGTTTAAGATTTTAGAGTTTTTTATTTTGTATATTGTTAAGCCCGTTATTTCACTTATAAGATTAATGTCCATGTTTTTAGATTTCATCCCTTTAGCAATAGTATAATTTCTTTTTTCTTCGCCATTATCGGTAAAGAAATAACGAAAAAAATAATCGTTTTGCCAAATGTGGGTAGTAGCCGATTAATTAAACGGCTTTTTTATCATAGTAATATTAACGAATAATTTTATTTGTCAAAGTTATTATTAGCGAGTATTGAAGACGCTTTAGAAGATATTGAAAAACAATAAATTTATATTTATAACCAAAAAAAAATTTAATCTTCTTCTATTATTATAAGTTATTAGATTGATTAAAGTGTAAATATATAAAAAATATAATAAGTAAAAGTCTTACAAAATTAAATATTATTAAGTAAATTAATTAATATTAATTAGAAAAGGCGCCGAAATTCGACACCTTTTCTTGATTAAAGTTTACTAAATCTAATTATTGAATTAGACGCAATATGCCTTGTCCCATAGTATTTGCTTGGGCGAGCATAGCTAAGTTAGACTGCTGTAATATGCTGTCTTTTGCCAACTGAACTGAAGATTCAGCCATATCTGTATCTCTTATTCTGCTTTCGGATGCTATAGTGTTTTCATGAGCTATCATTAAACCTTTAGCCGTTAATTCCAATCTGTTTTGATAAGCGCCAAGATTAGACCTTTGTTTTGAAACTTTTGTTAAAGCTTCGTCAACTAAACCAATCGTAGTATTCGCTTTATCAACAGAAGATATAGATATAGCGGTTCCGTCTTGAGGATTTTGTATTCCCAAAGCTGCAGCCGTCATAGTGCCAATATAAACTCTTCTTCTTTCGTCCATATTCGCTCCAATATGAAACCACATACTTGCAACGGGATTTCCGCCTTCGTTAGGATTTGCAAATCTTCCCGTAAGCATATTGAGAGTATTAAATTGAGCTTGACTTGCTATTCGATTAACTTCGTCAACCAATTGAGACACTTCAACTTGAATAAGCATTCTGTCCGCATCCGTATATATTCCGTTTGCAGATTGAACGGCTAACTCTCTTATTCTTTGAAGAATATCTTGACTTTCTTGAAGATAACCTTCGGTAGTCTGAATAAAAGAAACTCCGTATTCGGTATTTCTTTCCGCTTGACGCAAACCTCTAATTTGAGTTCTCATTTTTTCGGATACCGCTAAACCAGAAGCATCGTCTCCAGCTCTGTTAATTCTGAGACCAGAAGATAATTCTCTCATATCTTTTCCCAAATCCCAGTTCTTAAATTTTAGTGTGCGCTGTGAATTAATAGCGCTAATATTATTATTGATGATCATCGTCATCCTCCATGATATTTATTCAAAAAGGCATCCTTGCCTAATTGGCTAAAAAAATATTAAAGAGAATTTAAGGTATTCCGACAATCAAAAGCGAAGACTTTAGTTGAAAGAATACCTATAAACTCTTGGAATATACTTAAAGGACTAAATATATTCCGCATATGGTATAACAACTCTACAAATTGAAAGCTCGAGACCGCCAAATCTATGGGCTTTCATTTGTTATATAATAATTTTCGGCATTATCGTCATAAAATTAAATTTCATTTAGAATTTTTTTCGCTAAAATTGGGCAAAAACCAAATTTTTTTTAATTTTTTTCTAAAAAATCTTTTATTATAATACATTTCATACATTTTTATCAATATTTTTATTAAAAAAATTCTACGAATGTATAATGAAGCATATCGATTGATAAAATTTTTTTGCATAAACTCTTGACTAATAATAAAAAATTTATTATAATTATAAGTAGATTAATTAAATTTTAAGGAGATAAAAAATGAAATACTGTATAAACATTAAGCAAAGCAAAGCAAAGCAAAGCAAAGCAAAGCCTAAAATTGTATCTTTAATCAATAATTCTTTCAAAATCGTATTACTCATATTATTATTTTCAATTAGCTGCAAATCTAAACAGAAACCTGAAGAAAAATATAATGGTATAATACCTCAAGGATTTTCTGGAAAATATATACTTATAAATGATGGTAATCAATATTTTGAAACTACATCTTCAAATGCTATTATTGGTTCAGATAAAAATTATAGAAAAGGAGTTCTACCTCTTGTATTAGAGGGTACAAATGATTATGCGGAATCCATTAATGGTAAGGCTATTACTTATCGTGAAGTTTTAGGTGAAGATCGTTATTATCGTTATAGATTTTATACAAATAGGAAGGATAAAAAAAGAACATTAGACTTGGGGGATAATCTGAGTTCAGTTTGGTGGAATAGTTAGATTCATGCAGACGATATAAATAAATAATTTTTTTAAGTTTAATTTTGTTAGTTTATTTATTTCGTAATTGCGAGGCTATATCGAAAATAATTTAATAATATCTTTAATCATAAAAGTCTAAAGCTATTTATATTTTAAACGAAAATAATAAAGATATAGTATAAATTAAACGGGATTATCTTTAAATATATGCGTTTTAATAAAATATTTTTAATAGCGATTTTTATATTATCTATAAATTTTAATCTTTTTCCAAATAATTTTAAAATAATTTCAAGGCAAGGCGAAACTTCAATAATAGTTAATGAAGAAAATTCAAATATGGATTTTAAAAAAAGTTTTCCAAATGATTATTTTTCTGTTTCGACTAAAGAATCTTCTTATTTAGTTTTAGATAATTCTCAAAAATCTATTATATTAATGCCGAGCTCAAAATTAACTTTTGAAAATAATAGATTTACTTTAAATTACGGCTATATGTATATAAAAACAAAACATAATGACGATATACAAATAATTTTATCTAAAGACGGAAAAGCTTATAATCTCAAAGGAAAATCTTTTGCCGTTATTTCTTATGACGAAAATATCTCTATTATAAGTTATGATAACGCTACAAAAATAGCTCCCGAAAATTCTTTGGGATTAAATTATTATTTAGAACCTTATAATAAAACTTCTATTATTCCGATTCTTGACGGTCCTTATAGAATAACTGAAAACGAAAGAACTTTAATAGATAATGTTTCAAGACAGTTGGAAACTGAAATTAATAGTCATTTAAATGAAGATATAGAAAGATACAATTTTAAAATAATGGAAGGAACTAAAAACGAAAATATTATTCACAGAGTTGTTCATCCTAAAGAAGGTCCTAATATATTTTTGATAGTTCCGCATGGAAGCGAGAGAGTTGGAACGGATGTCGCCATTGAAAGAATTAATATGCCAATAAAAAAAGGAAGTTTAACTATAGTGCCGATAGCAGTTCCTGAAGCTTACGAAAAAAATGTTCGAGCTATAGAAGGATTAGATATTAACAATAGATTTTTTAACAGAAAAATAAATAGAAGTATTACCGATAAACTTGCAAAAAAATATATGGATATGCTTGACGAATATAAAATTGATGTCGTTCTTACATTGCATGAAGGAAACGGATTTAAAGAATTTTTTGGCGATTCTATTATTTACGACAGCAGAAAATTAGACAATAAAGTCTCTAAAGTTTTGGCAAATATAAATTCGAGAATAGAGCCAATGAGTTTTAAGTTTAAGCAAATGTATTATCCTATGCCTACGACTATAACCTATTACGCCAATAAAAAAAATATAGAAGCTTTCGGAATAGAACTTACTAAAAATTTAGATTATGATAAAAAAAGAATTATAATGCATACTATATTAAGCGAATTTTTTAAAATATACGGATTAGAATGATTTATCCTTTTAATCCTCTTAAAAACCCTTTAATAAAGAAAAATCCATAAACAAAATGAGAAAGAAATATTCCAATTATTTTGCAAAATCCTTTAATTAAAGAAAAAGAACTTATCCAACTTATAATTAAACAAATAAAATATAAAATATGAGGAATAAATAAAACAAATTTTATTATATTTATATTAAAAGCGGGAATTAAATTATTTATAAAAATTGGAAATTTGAAAATTAAAAGAATTGGCAAAAGAATTGTCCATAATAAAAATATTGAAGGAATAAAATACGATAATTCAAAAGAATTTCCGCCGAATTTTTTAACAAAATAACCTCTATGCCAAGCGTAGCCTTTAAGTTGTTTGAAATGTCCAAAAAATAAATCTCTTCTATGGTGATAAACTTGCATCTCGGGAGTATATAATATTTTTTCTTTATTCTTCATTATATTATTGCAAAGAATCGTATCTTCGCCAGGCCAATATTCGCTATTAAAACCGCCGACTTTATCGTAAAGTTCTTTAGTTATAATAAAATTGCAACTTGGAAAATCTCTAACATATTGAACTTTACATGGAATATATCTCGCTCTATGCTTTCCGCTCATTAAAGTAGAACTATAAATAAGTCCGCTAATTTGTTTTGAAAAATTATCTTTTGGCGAAGTTATAGCGGGTCCGCCTAACGCGTTTATATTTTTAGTTTCTAAAGCTCTTAAAGAATTTTTAAGCCAATCTTTTTCGGGATAAGTATCATCGTCTAAAAACGCTAAAATCTCTCCTTTTGAAATTTCAACTCCTTTCGCTCTTTTTAATGCTGGCGGAATATTTCCCGTTTCAATTATTTTTATTCTTTTATCTTTAAAAATTTCTAAATCAATTTCTTCATTTGAAAAAGAATCTGGAAGTATAATAACTTCAAAATTTTTATAAGTTTGTTCAAGTAAATATTCCACTTCTTCTTTTATATAATCGTTTATTTTTTTTAAAGGAATTATTATACTTACAAGCGAGTTTAATTTTAATTCTTCAAATAAATCTTCATAGAATTTAACTATATTTAATCTATAAAAAATTGCCAAAGTGTCTATAAAAGTTTTCCAAAGAACGCTTAATTTTATAAAACCAAAATGTCTATTAGGATTAACTATAACGGGAGCGGATACTATTTTTTTACCGTTTGAATTGCAAGCGACTAAAACTTCCAAATCATAAGCGAAAGCTTTAACTAAAATTCTTGGAAAAATATTTATTATCGCTTCTCTTTTAAATAATTTTAATCCCGTTTGAGTGTCTTGTATTGGCAAATTAAAAAATATTTTAACGAACATAAAATATACGAAAGAAATAATTTTTCTTATATTAGAATAATTAACTATAGAATCTTTATGTCTTTTAGAACCGATTACAATATCGGCGTTTTCTTTATTCATTATTTCAAAAAAGTTTTCAAGTTGCGAAGGATTTATTTCCATATCGCCATCGCAGAATATAATATATTTTCCTTTTGCAATTTCGCATGCTCTTTTTAAGGCGTTTCCTTTTCCATGATTTTCTTTTGAATATACGCCTATAATATTTTTATTTTCTTTGCATATTTTTTCTATAATTTTTTTTGAATTATCTTCGCTTCCATCGTCTGAAATTATTATTTCAAAATTTTCTATAAACGGAGAAATTTTTTCTATAAGAATATTAATATTTTTTTCTATATTTTTTTCTATATTATATACGGGAACTAATATAGAAACTAAATCGTTTATCTTCATAAAATATTTTTAATTTATTGTATAAAATTTACTTTCACATTATCTAAAGGAAGTTGACTCACATCTTTAGCGTCCGTGTCTTTCAAAATTTCAACGCTTCCGTCAACTAATTTTTTATAAATATTATCGTAATCTTCTTTAGTAAAGTTTTTAAATTTTGAAGTTTCCATTGGCAAACCTATTCCATGAACTTTCGCGTCTAAAACGGCTATTTTACCGCCTGGAAAATTTCCTTTATAAAATTCGTCTATCGCATTATAAACGGATTCTCCAATCATTTTCATTGCCGAAGTTATAACCGTTGGCGATTCTACGCTTTGGTCAACATCGACTCCGACTACATAACCTTTATTTTGTTCGGCGGCGGACATTACAGAATTACCCGCTCCTCCCGCTGGCGCAAATATAACTTGAACTCCCTTTATAAACCAAGAAGAAGCTTTTGTTTGAACTTCTGGTGTAGGCTCATAACCGCCAATATAAGTATAATCAATTTTTATATTTTTAACGCCCAATTCTTTAGCCGCATAATCGGCGCCTTGAACGAATCCGTATCCGAATCTTATAACCGAAGGCTCAGCCATACCGCCCATAACTCCTAAATTTGTATAGCCTTCTTTAACTACTCCATAACCCGCTAAAAATCCCGCTTCTTCTTCGGCATATAAAACCGCATATACATTTTTTTCAATTCTAAAATCGGTATAAGTGCCGTCTTGAGGAGTTCCGTCTAAAAGCACAAAATTAATTTCGGGATGAGTATCTTGAACTTTATATATTGCTGGCTCAAATAAATATCCTGGCGTTACAATTAATTTTGCTCCCGAAGATATTGCCAAATATATAGAATCAATTTTTGAATCGGTATCTTTTCCCGCTGGTTTATAATATTTATAAGTTATGCCTTTCTCTTCTGCATATTTTTTTAAGCCTTCCCAAGAACCTTGAGTAAAAGATTTATCGTCTATAGTTCCTATATCGGTTATCAATGCAAGCTCGTATCCGCTATTCTTTTTTGTATCTTTGCATGATAAAGAAATTATTAATATAATCAATAAAATTATTAATTTTAAAAAATTTTTCATTGTTTTCTCCTTAAAATTAAATTAATTTTTATACTTAAAAATAATAATTAAAGCCTAATCATATAAAATATACGATTAAGCTTTAAATTAATTTATTGTATTAAATTTACTTTTATTTTATCTAAAGGAAGTTTATTTACATCTTTAGCGTCCGTGTCTTTCAAAATTTTAACGCTTCCGTCAACTAATTTTTGATATATCGCGTTATAATCTTCTTTAGTAAAGTTTTTAAATTTTGAAGTTTCCATTGGGAGTCCTATTCCATGAACTTTTGCATCTAAAATAACAGAATTCCCGCCTGGAAAATTGCCTTTATAAAATTCGTCTATCGCATTATAAACGGATTCTCCAATCATTTTCATTGCCGAAGTTATAACCGTTGGCGATTCGCTACTTTGGTCAACATCGACTCCGATTACATAGCCGTTATTTTGTTCTGCTGCCGACATTACGGAATTACCCGCTCCGCCTCCTGCCACAAATATAACTTGAACTCCGTTTCTATACCAAGAAGCCGCTTTAGTTTGAGTTTCTGGACTTGGATTAAATCCGCCAATATAATTATAATCTACTTTAACATTTTTAATTCCAAACTCTTTTGCAGCATAATTTACTCCTTGAACGAATCCGTATCCGAATTTTACAACCGCAGGAACAGCCATACCGCCCATAAATCCTAAATTTGTATAGCCTTCTTTAACCGCTCCATATCCCGCTAAAAATCCCGCTTCTTCTTCAGCGTAGAAAACCGAATAAACATTTTTTTCAATTCTAAAATCTTGGTAATTTCCATCTTGAGGGCTTCCGTCCAAAAGCACAAAATTAACTTCGGGATGAATATCTTGAGCTTTATATATCGCTGGCTCAAATAGAAATCCAGGAGTCACAACTATTTTCGCGCCCGCAGCAACCGCTAAATCTATAGAGTCAATATAAGCGTCCGTAGTTTTTTCGGTTGGCTGATAATACTTATGAGTTATGCTTTTCTCTTCGGCATACTTTTTTAAGCCTTCCCATGAACCTTGATTAAAAGACCTGTCGTCTATAGTGCCGACATCGGTAATTAAAGCAAGCTCATAGCCGCTACTCTTTTTTTCATTTCCGCATGATAAAGCAAATATAATTATCATAGCGAAAACGATTAATACTAAAAACTTTTTCATTTTTTTCTCCTCGCCATTTTCTGGCATTTTTTATTTTATTAAAATTTAAGAATTATCTTTTTTAATAAGGACTTTTAAAGATTCTATTACCAAATCTATTGCCTCTTCTCCCGTATAATCTTTTTTATCGTTTATATTATTTTTTACTCTCTCCTGATTATGAAGAACAAGCATCGCCGCTCCCGTGCGAACATTTTTAGCAGAACCTACAGCGAATAAAGTTGCAGATTCCATTTCAGAAGCTAAAGCGCCCGCTTTTATATAAGATTCCCATTTATATAATAATTCTTTATCTACAGCCATGCTATCTGGAGCATGTTGAGAATAAAAAGCGTCTTTACATTGAACGACTCCGATATGAGTTTTATTTTTTATATTTTTACTCGCTTCAATCATTGCCTCTAAAACTTCTATATTTGGAATGCATGGAAATTCTTTTGGAATATAATTATTCATAGTTCCGCCTAATTTTATAGCGCCATTTACTATGACTATATCGCCAGGCAAAACATCCATATTCATTCCTCCGCAAGTGCCGACTCTTATAAATGTATCCGCTCCGATTTTAATTAATTCTTCTAAAGCTATTGCAGTAGAAGGTCCGCCAATTCCATGCGAAACTGCGGAAACTTTTACTTTATCAATATAACCTGTCCAAGTTGCAAATTCTCTAAAGTCTGCAATTAATTTTGCGCTTTCAAATCTCTTTGCAATCTTTTCGCATCTTTTCGGGTCGCCAGGCATTATAATATATCTTCCAACATCGCCTCTTTTTAATTTGAGATGATGAACAAGATTTTCATTTTCTTCGTAATATGCATTTGGGCATTCAATCATAAATATTCCTTTAATTATTAACTTTCATTAACTTTTTTTATCCAATATTACTATAGATTCTAAAGCCGTTAATATCATATTTTCTATATCGTTTGAATAATTTAAATGAGTTCCTAATCTTTCAATCATAGTATTTTCAACTATATGCATTATCGCTCCCGCTCTAACTTTTCTAATCGCTGCGCATGAAAATAAAGCGGCGCATTCCATTTCGGATGCAATCGCTCCGCATAAAGTATAATATTTTAAGTTGTTTTCAAATTTTTCTCTAAAAAAAGAATTTTGAGGCTCAAGCTCTCCGTAAAAACAATCTTTACTGTGAACAACTCCGATATGATAATTATAATTTTTTTCTCTCGCAGCGTCTCTTAATGCAAAAATTATATCCGTATTTGCAATTGCAGGATATTCAAACGGAATATATTCTTTTGAAGTTCCTTCGTCTTTTATTGCAGCTTGAACTATTGCCAAATCGTTAGGTTTAACTTTTAAATTTAATCCTCCTGCAGTGCCTACTCTTATAAAAGTGTCCGCTCCGATTTTAATTAATTCTTCCATAGCTATTGAAGATGAAGGTCCTCCAATTCCTGTGGAAGTTATTGAAACGGGAATATTTTTATATTTGCCTGTAATTGTAACATATTCTCTGTAATCGGCTTTTAAAACAGGTTCGTCTAAATATTTCGCTATAAATCCGACTCTTTTCGGGTCGCCAGGCAATAAAACATATCTTGCGACATCGCCTTTTTTTAATTTGATATGATATTGAAGAAGTCCGTCTTTATCGGCTTTATTGTCATAAAAGGCTTTTGGTTTTTTATATTCCATAAATTTTAAATCCTAAAAATTATAATCGATTTTTTAATTAGCGGATTTTATTATTGCAATTCCGCTGCTCGTTCCTAATCTGTTAGCTCCCGCGTTTATCATTTTTATAGCGTCTTCGTAAGTTTTAATTCCGCCTGAAGCTTTAACTCCCATTTTATCGCCAACTGTTTTTCGCATAAGTTCAATATCATGTTCGGTTGCTCCGCCTGTAGAAAATCCCGTTGAAGTTTTTACAAAATCCGCTCCGTATTCTTTCGCTATTTGACAAGCTAAAATTTTTTCTTTGTCGGTTAAAAGGCAAGTTTCAATAATTACTTTAAGGACGGAGGCATGACAAGTTTCTCTAACTTTCTTTATATCTCTTTCAAATAAATCTATTTTATTACTTTTTAAAAGTCCTATATTCATAACCATATCTATTTCATCGGCTCCGCTATCAATCGCAAATTTTGATTCGTAAGCTTTTGCCTCTTTTATCATAGCGCCAAGCGGAAAACCTACAACGGAACAAACTTTAACATTTGAATGAAGTAAAAAATTATAAGCGACATTAACATAAGCCGAGTTTACGCAAACGGAATAAAAATTATATTCTTTCGCTTCGATGCATAATCTTCTTATATCGTCTATTGTGGCGTCTGGTTTTAATATAGTATGGTCTATTAATTGATTTATATTTTGCATTTTATACCTCTGATAATTATATCATATATTATATTATCATAAAAACAAGTGCTTGAAACTTATATATATTCTTTTTTGTTATCAAAAAAGAACAGAAGAAATTTGTTCTTACTATTTTAATTCTAAAAAAGCGTCGCTTTTTTGGAAAAAAGAAATAAATCTAAAGCCCGCCTTCGGAGAAAACATTAATAGTTTAAATTTAAAGTTTCATGGTTTATGGAAAATATTTTTTAATTTTAAATTTTTCTCAATTTAACAATGAGAATTATATTCCATTGCTGATATGACTATCCGCAGAAGTGAAATGGGCTTTAGCCTATATAAAATGTTGACTTTATTTATATTTCTTACTTCAATAAAAATATTGTTTTTAGTATAATTTTAAATTTATTAATTTTATTTAATCTTTTGTCATTGCGAACATTAGCGCGACAAAGTCAGGCAGAAGCCAAACAATATACTTTTAATAAAATTCAATATATAAAATTACAAATGCCATAATTAATATATTTTCAAATTATGGCATTACTCAAATATAAATCTTATTATATAAACTATCTTTAATAGTTTTACTAAAAAATTAAATCAAAAAACCGCGTTTATCTTATAAGTTCTTTTATTAATTTTTCGTTTTCTTTTTCTAATCTTTCTATAAACCTGTTTTTCTAAACTTTTTCGCTTTTATAAATGATAATAAAAAATAATTAAACGATAGCGTAATAATTAGAATTTTTTGTAATATAAAACGGTTCTATATTAAGTTTATCCATTAATTGTTTCAAAAATTTATTATCGCCTTCAACCACTTCTTTATATTGAGAGCCATTGAAAAATACTAAAGGCGAAGCTTTAATTTTTGTATCTTTTGGTAAATTAAAATCTTCTAAAAATTTATCTTTGTCTAAAGTTTTAGAATATGTAAAAATTTCCAAAACGCAACGAAGCATAGTTTCTTCGTTATCTTCCTTTTTTAACTCTAAAAGGTAAACGGTTTTAATATCTTTATTATAAGAGACTATATCAATTTTTCCCGCTTTGTCCTTCTGTTCATTTTTTAATGGAGTTTGATAATCTAAAACTTTTCCAAGAATATTGAGCGAACCTTGATTAAAAATATCCATTGCTATAATTTCTTCGCTTGGATTAGGTCTTGGGGTATATTTTCCGTCATGCGTATCAACTTTATAAGAAGATAAACGAGTTATTTTTTTAATCTTGTATAATAAGTCAATATTATTCAAAAGCCACTCCGATACAACTTCGGTATATTTTTCTTTTGTATCAGTATATTTTTTATACTTAATAAAATATTTATTATATAAATCAGATATATTTTTTATATTTTTGATATTTTTTAAACTTTCAAGTTCAGCTATTATTTGAGATTTTGTATATTCTGCCATTGTTAATCCTCTGATAAAAAAATAAGTATTTATTAAATATATAATGATTTTCAAAATTTTTCAATACTTTAATCTTATTTTTTATTTTCAAGTTTTAATAATATCTCTTCGGCATAATCGTCTACATTGTCATCTAAACAATATTCTGGTATTCTGCAAGTAGAACAAAATGGATGTTTATCTCTTTCGCCTCTTAAAAATAATTTTTGCAAATTGAAAAGTTTTTCTCCATTCCATATATATTTAAGTTTTTCATTATAAGCATTTCCTATTATAACTTTTCTACCCCAATCGCTACAACAAGGACTTACCGAACCGTTAGAATTTACACACATAGCAAAAAAAATCTGCGGACAGATGGATACTTTTCTAAATTCTTTTCCATAAGTAGACATATCTGTAGTTATTTTTAAATGACTAATATCAAAATCACCCCAACTCGGCGTAATATTTTCTATAAATATTAAGTCGCATACATTTCCAAATATATCATAAAATTTCTTTTTATCGTCATCGCTTAAATAATTTCCTACTATTTTAATAGATACTTCGCATTTTTTTTTGTTTTCGTAAAAGAATTTAATATTATTAACTAATTTATTAAAATCTATTTTTACATTTGAAATATTAAAATATTGTTCTTCGTTAATACCTTCTATAGATATATTAATCCTATCTAATCCTGCATCTATAATTTTTAAAGATAATTCATTATTCATAAGATATGCATTAGTTGTAGTCAAAATTCTATTAAATTTATTAGACTTTTTAGCATATTCCACCATTTGTGGAAACATAGGATTTAATAACGGCTCTCCGCTTTCATATAATGATAGTAATTTAATATTATTTTCAAATTCAGAGCATTCGTCTATTACTTTTTTATATAAATTAAAATCCATATTTCCATAATTCCTGCCATTTGTAGCTTGCATAAGTTTCAAATCGCTTGTCGGACAAAATTTACATCTAAAATTGCATTTATCCGATGGCTCTATATACAATGCAAAAGGCGTATTTAATGGAATTACATCTTGCAACTTTTCTCTATTATCTGAAACTTTAGATTTTATTTCTGCTTTCATTTTATCTCCTTAATTATTTAATTTTTTAGAATATTATTAAAGTCTAATTTGATATTAGCTTGAATTTAGATAGTAAATTTTATTTGAATAGTTTTTAATATTTGAAAAATAAAT
>ERZ857984.2164-NODE-2164-length-12888-cov-12.082989_pt1 | contig 12888 bp, 6 predicted proteins | sample MGYA00519914_ERZ857984 | MGnify/ENA primary metagenome ERZ857984 (study PRJEB31778, sample SAMEA3449417) | human gut metagenome | biome: human gut; feature: human-associated habitat; material: faeces | place: United Kingdom | collected 2010/2012 ... | reverse complement strand
ACGGCAATCGGCATGGCAGCCGGATATGCTGCAGGTGTGTCCATAGAGGTCAAGGATGAAAAGATGACCAACCGGAGCAGGAAGATAAAATTCTTTCTGGATAAGATGAAAGCACAGGAGAATCAGACAGACAGCGTGGCAAAGCTGGTAAAGGATCTGATTGTGCGAAAAGCGATTACCTGGGTAAAGGCAGCTGCACCGATTATCGGACTGGTGCTTTTATTACTTGTTCTTGTAGTTGCCATGATTGCGGTTCCGGTTATAGCGGTGATAGCAATCCTTTACAATTCTCCATTTGCTTTATTTCTGCCACCACTTGAATCAGGAGATACCGTGCAGACAGTAACGAGTGCTTATGTGCAGGAGTTTAACCGGGATGTGAATACGAAAGTGAATGAGCATACCGGATATGACCTTGGAGAGCTTGTATATGTGGATTATGAAGGTATGGAAGAAAACCCAAGCAATTACTATGACATCATGGCAGTCTATATGGTCAAGCATGGTGTCGGAGATACAGCAACAGTCATGAATGATACTTCAAAAGGCTGGCTGCAGGCAGTTGTAAATGATATGTGTTCATACACCACAAGCACCGGAACAAAGGATGTGGAAGAAACGGATGCAGACGGCAATGTAACTACTGTCACAAAGTCGGTTCTGTATGTGAATGTCACACTAAAATCGTACAGGGATATGATTTCGGTCTATGGATTTAATTCTGATCAGGTGGAAATGCTTGAGCAGATCATGAGTCCGGAGTTTATGGGACAGCTTGGATATGCTGGAAGCGGAAGTGGCGGCGGAGGCGGAAGTCCGGGAGTAAGCTCCATGACTGAGGATGAAATCAATGCCATCCTAAACGAAATTACAGACAGCAGGCAGAAAACAGTCTGCTCCTATGCACTTCACAGAGTTGGCTTCCCTTATAGTCAGGATTTAAGAGACAGCGGTAACTATTATGACTGCAGCTCCTTAGCCTATTATTCATGGAAGGATGCAGGCGTGGATATTAGTTACGGCGGTGCAACCACAGCGGCAGCGGAGGCACAGGGACTGGATGAAGCCGGAAAGACAGTCTCCCTTGATGAGTTACAGCCGGGAGACCTAATCTTTTACAGTTTTACAAGCAACGGGAGATATAAGAACATCAGTCATGTGGCAGTATATGTCGGAAATGGCAAGGTGGTAGAGGCACTTAATGAAAATCTTGGTGTGGTTTACCGGGATGTGGCAAGCACAGGAAAGATTGTTGTGATAGGAAGACCATAACAGGAAATTTGCAGAGAGGGCATAGTCCCTCTCTGGGATTGGAGGTAAGAATGGATTTGAAAGATATGATACTGGTAACAGAAAACAACAAGGGAACAGAGACAAATATGCTGATGACCTTGGATGATTATAAGAGTTTTATAGCAATTGATGACATGTCAGAGCTTGCAGACAATTTGTTGCAGCTTGGAAGGACGCTTGGTAAAGCAGATAACTTCACAGAGTATTACAGGGCAGCAAATGTAACTGTATCTGCGAGATTCTGTCTGGATGATATTCAGTTGGGACATTTTCTTCAGGGATTTTATAACGATTCCAAAGAATTTCGGTTTGATAAAGAAGCCAGTTCTTCTGAATGTGTTGCAAAGCTTAAGGAGATTGGAATGACCGATAAGGGCTGGGTTGATGATTTTAACCTGCATTATGAAAGTGTGGACAGATCATTTGAAAGGGGACAGACATTTCATAACTTCAATGACCATGATTACATGGTGCTTGAAGCATTATCACCAAGAAATCTTGTGGTGATGGATATGAAGTCAGGTTCCCTTACAATCGCCCTTGGTGCGACAGAGTATAAGCGTTATCCGAAGGATGGGAAGCCTACAAAGGACAATACCACAATCGGGGTATCGTGGGAGCATGGGATTTATCTTGGTTCCACACTCTCAACCACGAATTTCAAGGCATACAAGAGGGAGTATGGCACACCGGAAAAGATAGAGGATATCTATGATTACAGGGCAAAGCTAAAGCAGAAGTTCTATTTTTATCAAGATATGTCAAAGGATGATGATGTGCCAAAGAAGCTGCAGAATGACTTCCTTCACCAGATGTATGAGGATTTCGGAACGATTGAAGAAGACTGTTTTTACGACAGGCTGGAAGATGGAAAGTACGATGAGGGCTTTAAGGAAAGACAGGTAAAGGAAGAAAAGAGCCGGTGATGAGATTTTTACAGGAGGCGATATCATATGGAACAGGAATTTGATGTTGAGATAAAAGAAGTGCTTTCACGAGTACAGAAAGTAAAGGCAGAGTCGCTTGACGATGCCATCAATAAGGCAATGGATATGTATTATGCAGAGCAGATAGTCCTTGGAGCAGAGGACATGAAGGGTGTTGATTTTGCGCCTATCAGCGAAGGTCAGCTCCCTTCTTCATTAAAAGAAAACGGAGGAAAAGCAAGATGAAAAGTGATTCAACAACAGTAATTAAGAACATGGAGTTTTTGGTAAAGGAACTTCATAAGGAGTGGGACAGATCGGGTGTTACTAAGGCATCCGTTATTATTTCCCTTGAGGAAGTAGATGGTATCAATGATAAGTTAAAAGAGATTATCTGTCAGACACAGAAGTCGGTCGATGAGGATGAGCTGACCTTTAAACAGAGCATTGCAAAATCCAAGGAGTGCTATGTGCTTCTTCGTGTGGTGCGTAAGATTGCAAAGAAAAAGGATAAATGCGAAAAACAGGCAATCGATAATGAATTTGCAATCGAGCTGGATAAGGATGAGTTAAAGCTCTTTAAGGGATTGTTTGCAGAGATGTTTAAGTAGAGGAGGACAAAGGTATGGGCGTTGATATGAAGGTCAAAGCGATATACGATTCTGAGATTGGTAACATCACCAGATCAGAAAAGAACTGGAAGGATGTGTTAAAGGTCGCAGGTCAGTTATACCGCTATGAATTTGACAATATCGTTATGGTAACAGCTCAGAGACCTCCGGAAAAAAGCACACTCATGGCAGATTATGATACCTGGAAAAAGGTGGGAAGATATGTAAAGCGTGGTGCGAAAGGCTGCGCTATCTTCCCGTCGAGGGCGCTGAATCCACGCATGAGGTATATCTTTGATATCAGTGATACCGGAGGGAAGAATGTCAAACTGACATGGGACCTTGAGGGAGAAAATCTTAAGGATTATCTGGATTTTCTTGTGTCAGAAGGTCAGATTGAGCAGTACGATAACAGCGACAGGGAGTCTCTAAAAAATATATTAAAACAGTTTACAGGAACAGATGTTTGGTTTATAATAAAAGAAGAGTTCGGAAACCGAATGACCGAGCTTATGCAGCTATCAGGTAGTGTGATAAAGGAAGAAAGTAAGAAACGCAATGGCTTACAGCAGGTAATGGACATGGAGCAGCTTGTATATGCAAGTGTCATGTATGCTGTAGGGACGAGATGCGGATTTGACTTATCTGTGCAAGAACAGGATTTTAGTCAGATCGTAAATATCAAAGACGAAGAGATCATTTACCGTCTTGGTTCCATTGTATGCGATGTCTCCTGTAGTGTTCTTAGAGAATTTAGTCGTAACTTAAAGGCAATCGAGAGCGAAAGGAGAATTGGATATGTTAGAAGAAATGACTTACAAGGAAGTGGACGGACTGCTTTATCCGCAGATAGAGATGCCGGACGAGACGGAGGATCTCACGAAGCTGGGCAAATACGGAAGGATGGCGATGAACTATCTAAAGGAGAACGAGCCGGCAAGATACAAGACGCTGATGAGATTCGGGAAGATGTACGAGAAGATGTCAGCGGTAGAGGAGGAAGCGAATCAGCTGTACGACCAGCTGGAGATGCAGTATCTGGCGAAGCACAAGCCACAGAATCCGTCATCGACAATGGAGATGTGGAAGATAAGAGAGCAGGCGAAGATGCAGGCAGAGGAAGTGGTACTGAATCAGATAGTGATGCGATTCCACTAGAATCAGATGATACAGAACTGAATAGGGAACTTGATGAAATCAATTCATTGGGTGTTAGTAAGGAAGCCGAATATACACAGGCTTCCTTTTTTTTCGACCAGAACGGGCAGGCAAGCATTGGCACCATTCATACTGAGGACGAAAACAATAATCAGTTTATGCGTCAGTTCGAGCAGGACAGAAAAGCTGCATTAGCAGGTAAATACAATTATCTGAATCCCAAAAAGTCTGCAACAGTACCAGGTGAGTATATCAAACAGGTGCTTATGAGAGGTACAGGCTTTGTCGGTGGCAAGGGCAGGGTATGCAAGATTTTTGAAACAGAGATTGATGCAGGAACCAGGGCAAAGCGTATCAAAGCAGAGTATGGTCAGGGAGGTGCAGGCTGGCCGGTTGACGGACTGGGACTGCACGGATATGACACATTTCATGGGAATGGACTGCGTTTTCAGTGGCGAGATGAGGATGGAGAGGTTGAAGGATATGTTTCGTGGAAAGATATCGAAAAAGAGCTTGGTGTCCTTATTCTTACAGGGGAATACCAGTCTGAGACACCTCGTATTGATGAGCTTGCGATGGACGGACTCCGTGAGGATGATGAGGTCATTGATGCCGAATACCGGGAAGTGGAACCGGAGGAGGCAGGATCAGAGATTGATGATTATGCAATACCGGATGAGCCGGAGAGCTATGCTTCTAACAGAGATTATGTAAGTGCAAAAGGCATGACACCACAGGAAACTGCCGATGAAGACCGCATGGTAACACAGGCAGAATATGGTGCTGAGATAGAAGCTGAAACAACGGAAAAAGATCCATCAGAGCTTCAGTATATTACACCGATTGATTATGCCAAGCGTATTGCAGAGCTTGATGAAGACCTGCGTGATGCGGCGGAGATTCTTGTAACAGATTGCAGTTGCTACACTCCGTTTAGGGCATTCCTTATGGATGTGGTGCAGTCTGATTTTGCATTTATGCCCAATAAACTTGACCTTATCAGGGATATTGCATTAGGGACAGATAATGCAGAAAGAAAAGCATATTCCAACAATAAGTATGGTCTTGTGGAGTACTCAATCAGAAGCGGGTATGTGAAGATCAGCTATAAGAACAGGAATGGTGTGCGTAAGGAAGGTGCACTCGACTGGCGTGAGTTATACGAGATTTTATCCTATATGGTAAAACAGCCATTTTACTGTGGAGAAGACCAGAAGAAGTATTATCAGGAGACAAAGCAGAAGGCTGACAGGGATAAGATGAATCCGGTCTATAAGAGATTCTTTGATATCGAGGATAGTGTAAAAGCCAATCGTCTTGAAACCAGGAAAAGAGCAATAGCGAATGGCTGGGATACAAAGATTGATGAGAATGGACATGTAGTTTCAGATGATGTGGTATCAGTATCTGTGGATGATATTCAGGCTGATACAGAATCACAGGAAACTGTAGATTTTACACCAAAGCAGGAACCAGTACAGCAAGTAGAAAGTCTTGAAAATGAGAAGAATGTTGCCGGGCAGACGAAGCACAACTTCCACTATAATCTCTGGGAAATGGAAAAAGGCGGTCCCAAGACCAGATACCAGTGGAATATGGATGCAATCCGCACTTTAAAGCAGATTGAATCAGAGAACAGGCTTGCCACACCTGAGGAACAGAAAACTCTGTCGAAGTTTGTCGGATGGGGCGGACTGTCACAGGCATTAGACGAGGAAAACGCAGGCTGGAGCAAAGAATATGCGGAGCTTAAAAATCTTTTATCTGATGAGGAATACAGTGCTGCAAGGGCAACTGTAAACAATGCTTTTTACACTTCACCGGAGATTGCCATGTGCATGAACTCGGCACTTGTCCAGTTTGGTTTCAGAGGTGGCAATGTATTAGAGCCATCTATGGGTATCGGTAACTTCTTTGGAAGTATGCCAGCACCAATGCAGAGAAGTAAGCTGTATGGGGTGGAGCTTGACAGCATTTCAGGAAGAATTGCAAAGCAGCTTTATCAGAATGCCAATATCAGTATCACAGGATTTGAGAATACCACATATCCGGATAACTTCTTTGATGTGGTTGTCGGAAATGTGCCATTTGGTGATTATAAGGTATTTGATCCAAAGTACAACAAGTATAACTTCCGTATCCACGATTATTTTCTGGCAAAAGCACTTGACCAGGTAAGACCGGGAGGCATGGTTGCTGTAATTACCACAAAGGGAACACTTGATAAGGCAAATCCTACTATCCGAAAATATCTGGCTGAAAGGGCAGAGCTTGTGGGAGCAGTAAGACTTCCGAATACTGCATTTAAAGACAATGCAGGAACCGAAGTGACAGCAGATATCCTGTTTTTGCTGAAGAGGGAGAGAAAGATTGATATTGAGCCTGACTGGGTACACCTTGGTGTGACCGAGAACGGAATTGCAGTCAACTCTTATTTTGCAGAGCATCCGGAGATGATGCTTGGATCTATGGAATATGATACAAGGATTTATGGACAGGACAGCAGATATACAGTCTGTGTGAATAATGACGAGAACTTCAATATGTATGAAGCACTAAACAAAGCTATCGGTAATATCAAAGTCCAGATGACAGATTTTGAGAGAGTGGCAGATGAGGCGGAGCAGACAGAGGAAGTTATCCCGGCTGATCCAGATGTGAGAAACTACACTTACACATTTTATGAAGGAAAGCTCTATTACAGGGAAAATTCTGAGATGGTAAGAAAAGAGGTATCACAGACTGCCGAGGAGCGAATCAGAAGCCTTGATGAAATCAGACAGATAACAAGAGAGCTGATTGATATCCAGATGGATGGCTGCAGTGAGGAGGAGCTTTCTGATAAGCAGAGACTTCTTAATGTGAAATACGATGCCTTTATAAAGCAGTATGGAGCCATTACTTCAAAAGCAAACAGAATAGCATTTCGAGACGACAGCGATTACCCACTTCTTTGCAGTCTTGAGGAAGTAAATGAAGACGGGGAGGTGAAAAAAGCGGATATGTTTTATAAGCAGACGATTAAGGCAAAGACTGTCATAGATAGGGTTGAGACTGCTGTGGAAGCATTAAATGTATCCGTCAATGAATTTGGATATGTAAATCTTGCCTATATGCTCTCTATCTATGAGCCGGATATTACTAATGCAAAGGAAGAACTTGCAGAAAATTCCGGACAGGCAACGGATGAGATAACGCTAAGTGATGATGCTTTGGCAGAGCTTAAAAGGGCAGTTCTTGTGGAAGAGCTGGACGGACTGGTTTTCCTTAATCCCGACCGCTACAACGAGAACAATCCTGATATCGGCTGGGAGACGGCAGACGAGTATCTTTCCGGCAATGTGAGAGACAAGCTACGAGTAGCAAAAGCTATGGCAGCGAATACAGACAATCCACAGGCAGAAAGATTTGCAGGCAATGTGGCAGCACTTGAAAAGGTGCAGCCGGAGTGGATTGAAGCTTCAGATATTGATGTAAAGATTGGTACAACATGGATTGAGCCGCTTGATTATGAGCAGTTTATCTATGAGCTTCTCAATACACCAAGAAGAGCAAGGGCAGTCAGAAGCCAGTTTTACAATACAGGCATTCAGGTACACTTAAATAAGATGAGCATGGAATGGTTCATCGAGAATAAGAGTATGGATAAGCATTCAGTGGCAGCTACTAAGACTTATGGTACAAGCCGCATGGATGCTTATTCTATTTTTGAGGATACGCTGAATCTTAAAACTGTAACAGTAAGGGACAGGATTGATGATGGTGATGGCAAGTATCATTATGAAGTCAATAAGAATGAGACAATGCTTGCAAGGGAAAAGCAGAACATGATCAAGGAAAAGTTCAAGGAATGGCTGTTTTCAGAGCCGGAACGCAGGCAGAAGTATGTAGAGTATTATAACGAGACATTCAACAATATCCGTCTGCGTGAGTATGACGGAAGCCACTTACAGTTTCCGGGAATGAATCCGGCGATTGAGCTAAAGCCGCATCAGAAGAATGCGGTGGCAAGAATCCTTCTTGGAGGAAACACCCTGTTGGCACACTGTGTCGGTGCCGGAAAGTCCTTTGAAATGATGGCTGCCTGCATGGAGCAGAAGAGACTCGGACTTGCCAATAAGACGATCATGGTTGTTCCAAAGCCACTTATCGGTCAGACGGCATCAGAGTTTTTAAGGCTTTATCCGTCAGCAAATATCTTAGTTGCTACAGAGCGTGATTTTGAAAAAAGCCGCAGAAAGCAGTTCGTATCAAGGATTGCAACAGGTGACTATGACTGTATCATCATGTCGCACTCGCAGTTTGAGAAAATCCCGATCTCAGCAGAGAGAAAGGAGCGGATGCTTAATGAGCAGATTGATGAGATCAGCTATGCGATTGATGAGATGAAGGAGCGTAACGGAGAGAGATGGACTGTAAAACAGATGGAAAGCCAGAAGAAAAAGCTGGAGGAACAGCTGAAAGCTCTATCTGATGAGAGCAGGAAGGATGACCTCATTACCTTTGAGGAACTTGGAGTGGATTCCATTATGGTGGACGAAGCACATAATTTTAAGAACCTTGCGATTTTTTCCAAGATGAATAATGTGTCAGGTATCAGCAGTAGCGGAGCTAAGAAGTCAACGGATATGCAGCTTAAATGCCAGTATTTGTCTGAGATAAATGATGGCAGGGGTATTGTGTTTGCAACAGGTACACCAATATCCAATACCATGTGTGAGATGTATGTCATGCAGCTTTACTTACAGAAAGCGGCACTTGAAGAGATGGGGATTTATCACTTTGATTCATGGGCGGCAAACTTTGGTGAAGTGACAACAGCACTGGAGCTTACTGTAGAGGGAAGCGGTTTCCGTTTTAAGAGCAGATTCAATAAATTTACAAATCTGCCGGAGCTTATGAATATCTTCCGTGAGGTAGCAGATGTGCAGACCGCAGACATGCTTGACCTTGATGTGCCGGCACTTCGTGGTGGGAAGCCTATCATAGTGGAGTCAGAGCCTGACTGGTATGTAAAGCAGGTTATGGAAGACTTTGTTGTGAGGGCAGAGCGTATCAGAGGTGGTGGAGTTGATCCAAGTGTGGATAACTTCCTAAAGATTACTCATGAGGCAAGACTTCTTGGAACAGATGCAAGGCTGATTGATAAGGATGCACCAAATAATCCGGATGGAAAGCTCAATAAGGTAGCGGAGAATGTCTGGAAGGAATATGAGAAAGGAAATGCCAACGGTCATATAGGCTGCCAGCTTATTTTTTCGGACATCGGCACACCGGGACCGGATAAAGACTTTACCATCTATGATTATCTGAAGGAAACACTTATCCAGTATGGTATTCCGGCAGATGAGATAGCTTTTATCCATGATGCCAAGACAGATGCACAGAGGGATGCACTTTTTAAGGAGATGAGGACAGGTAAAAAGAAAGTTCTTATCGGTTCAACAGATAAGTGTGGAACAGGTGTCAATGTGCAGACACACCTTGTTGCAATGCACCATGTCGATTGTCCGTGGAAGCCTTCTTCTATTGAACAGAGGGAAGGACGAGGCATACGACAAGGCAACGAAAATGAAGAGGTGGCAATCTACAGATATGTCACCAAAGGAACCTTTGATGCATACAACTGGTCACTCGTCGAGAATAAGCAGCGTTTTATCAGTCAGGTTATGACAAGCAAGGCTGTAAGCCGAAGCTGCGAGGATATCGACGAGGCTACACTTTCATATGCAGAGATCAAGGCGGTTGCTACAGGTAATCCTTTGATCAAGGAAAAGATGGAGATTGACAATGATGTCCAGAGATTAAAGCTCTTAAAGGCATCCTATGACAATCAGAGATATGGCTTGCAGGATAACTTTATGATTAAGTACCCGAAGCTCATTAAGACAGCAACCGAAAAGCTTGCCAATGTAAGAGAGGATGTAAAGGCAAGGGATAAAGAGCTGATTGATAATCCAGAATTTGCCATTACTATAGGCAAAGCAACCTACACAGAGCGAGTGGATGGCGGAACCATGATGCTTGAAGCAATCAGCAAGTGCAAGACCGGAGAGACAACTGCAATAGGTAAATTCCACGGATTTGAGCTGCTTGTGGAAAAGAACTTCCTTGGCATCGATTATATGGTGCTTCAAGGAAAGACAGAGTACAAAGCAGAGCTTTCCACAAGTCCTGTCGGCAGCATGGTGAAGTTGGAAAACCTGTTCAATGGACTTCATGAGAACATTGATTTTTTAGAAAAGAAGATTGAGCAGTACCAGAATGACCTTGAAGCATCAAAGACTGAGTATGACAAGCCATTTGCGTACAGCAAGGAACTGGAAGAAAAGCTGGCAAGACAGTGTGAACTGAATGCCCAGCTTGACCTTGAGAACGCAAAGGCTGTGGATGCAGACCTGAGCGGACCGGAGGAAGAAAGAGAAGCTGATGACAGAATGGAATCTGCAGCAATTGTAGCAGAGGATAAAGGTGCTTATCAAGCGGACAGAGAGGGCAGAACACGATAGGAGAGTGAATAATATGAGCATAAGAAAAGTGGTCGCAGGACTACTGATTACAGCAGGGATTGCCATTATGGCAGTCCCTTTTTTCTGGCGGGCAACCGGAGAAAAACAGACAGAACAGCTCATAAGTGAATTTGAGCAGACATTGGAGGATGATTACGATGAAGAAACAGATGTGGAGGAAGAGCAAACCTCCATTAGTAAAGAGGATGAAGCCATTCTTAAAGAAGGCGGTGTTATCGGCATCATTGAGATACCGGGCTTAGATATCAGGTATCCGGTAATGGAAGGAACCACAAGTAAAGTGCTTAATGCCGGGATTGGTCATATAGAAGAGACTGCAGGAATCGGAGAAAGTGGCAACTGTGTGTTATGCGGTCACAATGGCAGCAGATATGGCACATTTTTTACACCACTAAATCAGATTTCCATAGGAGATGATGTGACAATTATCGACAAAAACGGACAGACTCATATCTATGAAGTAACAGACACAGAGGTGGTAAATCCTTATGACAACAGCATTAAGACACAGGGAGAGGAAAAGGAATTAACTCTTTTTACCTGTTCACAGAAGGGTACTATGCGTTTTGTGGTCAGATGCAGATATAAGGAGGCAGGTGTGGATGAATAAAAGATACCGGTTAGGTGAGATAGAAGAGGCAGTAGCAGAAATGGAAGAGCTAATTGACATCGAGGATGATATTGCTGAGATTGATGATGACTTTCAGATAGTCGTAAGCGGCTGGTCTGTGTATGCCGAAAGCCTGAATCTGACACTCAGACAGGGGATAGCCTGTGTATGGGATGCAGAGGAAGGATTATTTATGCCTGATTTTGATGTGACTATCGTGTATGAGGGGAACATTGAAACACAGGAGTGGCTCTATTACGAGCAGGACGGAATGGTCGTTACACTTGGCAACTGGTTAAATGGCAGATTGTCTTGTGAACAGATAGAACAGCTTTGGTGTGAGCTTATCATACCGGAGCAAAACAAAGAACAAAAAGAAAGCGAGGAATAGCATATGAAGTATTCAATTAAGGTAAACGAAGTAAGAGCAAAAGAGGGCAGCAATATCAAAGGATTTGCAACAGTAGTATTCGGTGATTCATTTAAGATTACCAATATTGCAATCCTTGAGAATAAGGATAAGGGAGAGCTTTTTGTATCAATGCCAAGATACCGTTCCAATGAGCGTGATGAAAGCAATGGAGTGATCTATAAGGATGTGTGCAATCCTATCACAGCAGAGTTTCGAGAGGAACTCTATACCAATATCCTTGATGCCTATGCAAGAATCAAGGAACCGGCGAAAGAGGAGACACAGAAACAGGAGCGTACAAAGGAAATGCCGGAGTTTTCCGTAACTGTGACACCTTATGAGAGGGAAGGCAGTAACATCAAAGGACTTGCACGCATTTACTTTGAAAACAGTTTCATCGTAAATAACATCAATATCGTGCAGGGCAAAGAGAAAATCTTTGTATCAATGCCTTCTTATAAGACAAAGCAGGTGGACGAGCAGGGCAAGCCAATCTACCAGGATGTCTGCTATCCGGTTACAAAGGATTTCAGGGAAAAACTCTATAATGAGATTATCTCGGAATATGAGAAAGCAAAGGATAAGAGCAACGAAAGGGCGAGGGAGAGTGCAGAGAAACATCATGGCAATCCCGATAAAGAGAAGGATAAAGAGACTACACCCTTTCGATAATTAGTAATTAAGGTACAGGGGCGGCCAAGGCTGCCCCGTTTACAGAATGGAGGAAACAGAATGGATATGGAAGCAGGAAAAACACTTACCAATGAGGAGGTTATAAGGGAACTTCTCGAATTACTAAAGAAAAATGCCATGAAAGAGCAGGCAAACGATGTATTTGAGATATGCAGCTATGTGGATGGACTGGAGAAAAAGATTGATTCCATGACGGAAGAACTTACCAATATGCAGAACCAGATCAAAGAAATGCAGGAAGACACACTTGTTAATAATGCAAAAAAGGCATTGTCAGAAGCACAGGAGCGACTTAATACCAGATGTGAGCAGATAAAGTCACAGGTATTAGAAGTGAAAGAACAGGTCAAATCTACTGCTAAGGGCATAGTCGAAGAAGCAAAGGAAAAGGGAAGAGCTGCATTATACAGGGTGTCGGAGTTCTTAGAAATTAAGAAAAGACTTCTTGATATCCGGGAAAATGTAAGAGGTGCAATCAAGACCACGGATAAGGATATAGCAAAGACAGCACTTCTTGCAAAAGGATTTCGTGAAGCAGGGCAGACAGTAGCCAATGCATTCCGCACTTTTGCTGACAAGCTGGAGGTGGATTATTCACAGAAAGAGCAGAAACATCCCATTACAAAGGCGGTGCTTGCACCTATGAAAGCAGTGA
>ERZ857984.2159-NODE-2159-length-12927-cov-2.712943_pt1 | contig 12927 bp, 10 predicted proteins | sample MGYA00519914_ERZ857984 | MGnify/ENA primary metagenome ERZ857984 (study PRJEB31778, sample SAMEA3449417) | human gut metagenome | biome: human gut; feature: human-associated habitat; material: faeces | place: United Kingdom | collected 2010/2012 ... | reverse complement strand
GGCCTCATCAACCTGCAGTACATCATCATGAACCGCGAAATCTACGTCATCGAGGTCAACCCGCGTGCATCGAGAACGGTTCCGTACCTCAGCAAGGTCACGGGCGTGCCTATGTGCGACCTCGCTACAAAGGTCAGCCTCGGCATGAAGCTCACCGACCTCGGCTACGGCACGGGCCTCTATCCGACTTCGCCGTATACGGCCGTCAAGGTACCGGTCTTCTCCTTCGAGAAGCTCACGGATGTCGATACCCAGCTTGGCCCGGAAATGAAATCCACCGGCGAAGTGCTCGGCATCGGCAACAACCTTGAGGAGGCGCTCTATAAAGGCCTCATCGCCTCCGGCAGCAAGATGAACAAAAAGGGCGGCGTGTTCATCACCGTCCGCGACGGCGATAAGAAAGAGATCGGCGAGATCGCGAAGAAATTCGACAAAATGGGCTTCCCGCTTTACGCCACGACGGGCACCGCAAGCGTGCTTGCAAAGCTCGGCCTCACCGTGAAGATTGTCGATAAGATTCACGAAAGCCCGGTCAACACCATTACGCTGCTCGAAAGCGGTAAGTTGGCGTACATCATCTCCACCTCCGCAAAGGGCAGAAACCCCGCACGCGACAGCGTTAAGATCCGCAGAAAAGCGGCGCTGCTCGGCATCCCGTGCCTCACGGCCATCGATACCGCAAACGCCCTCGCGGACAGTCTGATGAGCCGCTACACCCCGTACAACACGGAGATTGTGGACATCAACAACCTCAAAAAAGAAAAGGTCAAGCTGCCGTTCACCAAGATGTCGGCGTGCAGCAACGACTACATTTATATCAACTGCTTCGAAAACGAAGTTTCCTCTCCGGAGTTCCTCTCCATCTACCTGTCTGACCGCCACAACGGCGTCGGCGGCGACGGTGTCATTCTCATCTGCCCGTCCGATGTGGCAGACGCTCAGATGCGTATGTTCAACCGCGACGGCAGCGAGGGTCTCATGTGCGGCAACGGCATCCGCTGCGTCGCAAAGTACCTCTTCGACAACGGCATCGTGAAAAAGCCTGTCATCAATATCGAGACAAAGAGCGGCATCAAGTCTTGCAGCATCATGACGATGAACGGCAAGGCGTACAAGATTACGGTCGATATGGGCGCGGCAGCGCTTCGCCCGGAGCAGGTGCCCGTAAAGCTCGAAGGCGACATGGTCGTCAACAAGCCTGTCATCATCGACGGTCACGAGTATTACATCACCTGTGCATCCATGGGCAATCCGCACTGTGCGGTGTTCGCACCGTCCATCGATAAGCTGGATCTCAATGCCATGGGCCCGAAGTTCGAGTATAACCCGCTCTTCCCGGAGCGCGTCAACGTCGAGTTCATCGAGGTCGTGGACGAGCGCACCCTTAAGGTACGCGTTTGGGAGCGCGGCAGCGGCGAAACGATGGCCTGCGGTACAGGTGCTTGCGCGGCTGTTGTCGCAGCAACGCTCAACGGCAAGTGCGAAAAAGGCGAGGACATCCGCGTCATCTTAAAGGGCGGCGACCTCACCGTGCGCTACACCGATGAGAAAGTGCTCATGACCGGCGGCGCAGAGAAGGTCTTCGACGGTGTCGTAGAAGTCTAATTGATGTTAAATAGTTCGGCGTTCCGTATTTTTGCGGAGCGCCGAAAAACATTTTAAGAATAAAATCAGAATTTTTTTCTAAAAATTTGAAGAAGATAAAAGGTAAAAATTCAAGAGAAAGCGGTGAAATTCCATGAACAAGTACCTGAAAAAAGCGGAAAACGGCTCGGGCATCGACCACTATACGCGCGTGCTGGGCACCGGGGCAAAGCAGAAGATCACGTTTACCAAAATGCACGGCTGTGCAAATGATTACGTGTATATTGACTGCTTCCAAAATGATATTCAAAACTACGCCGAGCTCGCAATCTATCTTTCCGACCGCCACACCGGCATCGGCGGCGACGGTGTCATCTACATTTGTCCGTCCGATGTAGCCGACGCGAGAATGCGCATGTATAACCTCGACGGCAGTGAGGGCATGATGTGCGGCAACGGCATCCGCTGCGTTGCAAAGTATGTCTACGACAGCGGCATCGCGAAGAAAGACGTTTTGCATATCGAGACAAAAAGCGGCATCAAAATCTGCCGCGTGCATGTCGAAAACGGCGAAGTTACCACTGTCACGGTCGATATGGGCAAAGCGGAGCTCGTGCCCACGAAGATCCCGGTCGATTTCCCGGGTGATACTGCCGTCAAAGAGAAGATCACCGTCCTTGACAAAGAATACGAAGTCACCTGCGTTTCTATGGGCAACCCGCACTGCGTCATTTTCGGCAAAGATCCCGATACGATCGACCTCGAGAAGATCGGCCCGCATTTTGAGCACTTTGAGAAGTTCCCGGAGCGCATCAATACGGAATTCATCGAGGTGCTGGATAAACACACCTTAAAAATGCGCGTGTGGGAGCGCGGCAGCGGCGAAACCATGGCGTGCGGCACCGGCGCGTGTGCGTCTGCCGTCGCGGCGTGTCTCAACGGCTACTGCAGAAAGGGCGAAGATATTACCGTCAAGCTGCGCGGCGGTGACCTTATCATCAATTATACCGATGACGGCGTGCAGATGACCGGCAGCGCCGACACGGTTTTTACCGGCATCGTAGAAATTTAATTGTAAAAAAGCCGAAAACGGCTTTGATAAAATGGAATAGGGTATTGGAGAAATAATAGGTTTCTCAGTCAAAGAAAAATATAAGAGTTTCACTGTAAAAAAGAAAGGGGTAAGTTCTATGACAAAGTACATTTTCGTAACCGGCGGCGTGGTTTCCGGCCTCGGTAAGGGCATCACGGCGGCATCGCTTGGCCGTCTTTTGAAGGCGAGAGGGTTAAAGGTCGCCGCACAGAAGCTTGACCCGTACATCAACGTTGACCCGGGCACCATGAGCCCGTACCAGCACGGCGAAGTTTACGTGACCGAGGACGGCGCGGAGACCGACCTTGACCTCGGCCACTACGAGCGCTTCATCGACGAAGACCTGAATAAATTCTCCAACCTCACGACCGGCAAGGTCTACTGGAACGTCCTCAACAAGGAACGCCGCGGCGAGTACCTTGGCGAGACCATTCAGGTCATTCCGCACATCACGGACGAGATCAAGAACTTCATTTACAGCGTCGGCCACAAGACGAATGCAGACGTCGTCATCACCGAGATCGGCGGCACGGCAGGCGATATCGAAAGCCAGCCGTTTCTCGAAGCCATTCGTCAGGTTTCGCTCGAGGTCGGTAAGGAAAACTCCCTTTTCATTCACGTCACACTTGTACCGTACCTCAAAAGCTCCGGCGAACATAAGTCGAAACCGACCCAGCACTCTGTAAAAGAAATGCAGGGTATGGGCATCTCCCCGGACATCATTGTCCTGCGCTGCGATGAGCCGATCGATCCGAGCATTTTCCACAAGATTGCCCTGTTCTGCAACGTAAAGCCGGACTGTGTTATTGAAAACATGACGATCCCGGTGCTGTACGAAGCGCCGATTATGTTGGAGAAAAACAATTTCTCCAGCGTTGTCTGCCGCGAGCTGAACCTCAAGACAAAAGAGCCGGATATGACCGAGTGGAGCCGCATGGTAGAGAAGATCCGCAGCCGCAAAAAGACCGTCACCATCGGCCTTGTCGGCAAATATATCAAACTGCATGACGCATACCTTTCCGTCGTCGAAGCACTCAACCATGCCGGCTATGAGCACGGCACGAAGGTCGAAATCAATTGGATCGATTCCGAGCTCATCACGCAGGAAAACGCTGCCGAAATGCTCAAGGGCTGCGATGGCATCCTTGTGCCGGGCGGCTTCGGCAACCGCGGTATCGAGGGTATGATCTATGCCGCACAGTACGCAAGAGAAAGCAACGTCCCGTACCTCGGCATTTGCCTCGGTATGCAGATTGCCGTCATCGAGTATGCCCGCCACGTGTGCGGCATCGCGGATGCAAACTCCGGCGAATTCGACGAGTACGGCCTCAATAAGGTTATCGATTTCATGCCGGACCAGTCCAGCACCATCAATATGGGCGGCACACTGCGCCTCGGCAGCTACCCGTGCGAGATCGCGGAGGGCACGCAAATGGCGCGCTGCTATGGCGTTTCCCATATTGATGAACGCCACCGCCACCGCTATGAGTTCAATAACGATTACAGAGAGACACTCACAAAAGCAGGCATGGTCATCAGCGGCACCTCGCCGGACGGCAGGATCGTCGAGACCGTGGAAGTGCCGCAGAACGACTTCTGCATCGGCGTGCAGTTCCACCCGGAATTTAAGTCCCGCCCGAATAAGGCGCATCCGTTATTCCTCGGCTTTGTCGGCGCATCACTCCATAAGAGGGAAAAGAACGCATAAGAGACGGTAATGAAAATAAAAAAGGTCCAAGTATAAAAAGAAGGGAAGAAACCGGCATGAAACTCAACCAAAACTACGCAAACCTTCAGGAAAGCTATTTGTTTCTGACCATTGCAAAGAAAGTCGCCGCCTATACGGAGGCGCATCCGGATAACCATATCATCCGCATGGGCATCGGCGATGTCACTCAGCCGCTCGTTCCGGCCGTCATCGAAGCCATGCACAAAGCAACGGATGAAATGGCACACAAGGAGACATTTCACGGCTATTCGCCGGATCAGGGCTATGATTTCCTGCGTGAAGCCATTCAAGGCTATTACGCAAAGCGCGGCGTGGCATTAAAGCTCAGCGAAATTTTCGTTGGCGACGGCGCAAAGAGCGACGTCGGCAATATCGTCGATATCTTCGCAGACGATAACACCGTCCTCATCCCGGACCCGGTCTATCCCGTGTATGTCGATACGAACGTCATGTCCGGCAGAAAGGTGATCTACCTCGACGCAAACGAGCAGAACGGCTTCCTCGGTATGCCGGATGAAAACGTCAAGGCCGACATTATCTATCTCTGCTCGCCGAATAACCCCACCGGCGCCGTGTATAACAGAGCACAGCTCAAAGCGTGGGTCGATTACGCGCTCAAAAACAACGCTGTCATCCTGTTTGATGCCGCATATGAGTCGTTCATCACGCATGACGATCTCCCGCACAGCATTTTCGAGATTGAGGGCGCGAAAAAGTGCGCCATCGAGTTCTGCTCGTTCTCGAAGACCGCAGGCTTCACCGGTGTGCGCTGCGGCTATACCGTTATCTGCGATGAGCTTGTTTCGGACGGCACCAAGGTCAATACGCTGTGGGCGCGCCGTCAGGCCACAAAGTTCAACGGCGTCAACTACATCACCCAGCGCGCCGCCGAGGCCGTCTTCACGGACGAAGGCCAGCAGCAGGTGAAGGACGTCATCAACTACTACCGTGCGAACGCCAAGGTTATGGTCGATGCGTTCAAGGAGATGGGCGTGTGGTTCACCGGCGGCGAAAACTCCCCGTACATCTGGCATAAGGTGCCGGACGGCATGACCTCCTGGGAGTTCTTCGATTATCTCTTAAACGAAGCCGAGGTCGTCGGCACGCCGGGCAGCGGCTTCGGCAAAAACGGCGAGGGCTTCTTCCGCCTTACCGCGTTCGGTACGCTGGAAAAGACACAGGAAGCCATGGAGCGCCTCAAAAAGCTGCTTAAAAAGTAATTCAAACGAAGTCAAAGGGGACTGTGCAAAACCTGCGCAGTCTCTTTTTTGCTCTTGACTTGTGCAGACAAGTTGCTATAATGAAACTGAGCTTATTTCCTACGGAGGATACACTATGCATTACAAAAAAGATCGCGTCGCTTTAAAGCCGCCGCTTGGCTGGAACAGCTGGGATTGCTACGGCCCCGCCGTCAATGAAGTGCAGCTTTTGGGCAATGCGCGTTATATGGCAGAGCACTTAAAAGCGCACGGTTGGCAGTATGTCGTGTGCGACATTCAGTGGTACGAGCCGGAGGCCGGGCAGCGCCACTGGGAGTATAACCGTTTCGCAGAGCTGTGCATGGACGGATTCGGCCGCCTCATCCCGGCGGAAAACCGTTTCCCTTCCGCCGCAAACGGCGCGGGCTTTAAGCCCATCGCCGACCAGATTCACGCACTCGGTCTGAAATTCGGCATCCACATCATGCGCGGCGTACCGCGTCTCGCCGTGCATCACGCCCTGCCTGTAAAGGGCACGAACGTCACTTGCCGCGACATCGCGCACGCAAACTCCATCTGCGCGTGGAACACCGATATGTACGGCGTTGACGCTGATCGTGACGGCGCACAAGCGTACTACGACGCTATCTTTGAGCTCTACGCTTCATGGGGCGTCGATTACGTCAAGGTCGATGACATCTGCAATGTGAAGATCACTCCGCTCGAGCCGTATTCCGCGCGCCGCGAGATCGAGATGATCCGCCACGCCATTGACCGCTGCGGGCGCGATATGGTGCTCAGCCTTTCGCCCGGTCCGGCTGTGCTGGAAGAAGCATGGCATCTTGCGAAAAACGTGAACATGTGGCGCATCACGGACGATTTCTGGGATAATTGGGACTCCCTCAAAGAAATGTTCTGGCGGTGCGAGCGCTGGCAGGCGCACGTAAAGCCCGGTCAGTTCCCGGACTGCGATATGCTGCCGCTCGGGCATATCACCATCGCGGCGGACGGCATAGGGCACAATACGAACCTGACACACGCCGAGCAGATCACCATGATGACGCTGTGGGGCATTTTCCGCTCGCCGCTCATCATGGGCGGCGAAATGCGCGATAATGACGCGTTCACGCTGAGCCTGCTCACAAATGACGAACTTTTAAACCTCAACCAAAACGGCACCACGCCTTTGCAGCTTTTCCGCGACGAAACAAAAACCGCGTGGCTCAATTTCGTAGGCAGCACGCCGTATATCGCGCTTTTCAACCTCACGGAAAACCGCGCCGTTGTCAGCGCCGAGCTGTCGGAATTCACCGATAAAACGCACGCAGAGGAGATCTGGAGTGGGGAGAAGACCGCATTCACAAAAACGCTTTCCGCTAAAATAGAGCCGCACGGCGCAAAGCTTTATAAACTCATTTGACCGGATACAGGAGGAGAACATCATGCTGGAAAAACTGAAAGAAGAAGTCTACAAGGCAAATATGCTGCTGCCGAAATACAAGCTCATCACGTTCACGTGGGGTAACGTCAGCGGCATCGACCGCGAAAGCGGTATCATGGCCATTAAGCCGAGCGGCGTGGAGTACGACCTCCTGCGCCCCGAGGACATGGTGCTCGTCGATGTGAACACAGGCAAAAAGGTGGAGGGCGACCTTAACCCGTCGTCCGATACGCCCACACATGTCGAGCTTTACAAGGCGTTCCCGAACATCGGCGGCGTTGTCCACACGCATAGCCGCTGGGCGACCGTGTTCAGCCAGTCCGGCCGCGGCATCCCGGCGCTCGGCACTACGCACGGCGATTATTTCTACGGCGAAATTCCCTGCACGCGCAAAATGACGCCTGAGGAGATCGGCGGCGCTTATGAAAAGGAGACCGGCACCGTCATCATCGAGACGTTTAAGGATAAGTCCCCGGACGACATCCCCGCCGTGCTCGTCCACAGCCATGGCCCGTTCACATGGGGTACAGACCCCATGAACGCCGTGCATAACGCCGTCGTCCTCGAGGAGCTCGCGTTCATGGCATGGCACAACCTCGTGCTTGACCCCACAATCCCGCCCATGCAGCAGGAGCTTCTTGATAAGCACTACCTGCGTAAGCACGGCGCAAACGCGTACTATGAAATAAAAAACGGCTGGGAAAAGGGCACAGTCCCGCTGCAAAACGAAGACCTCACACTGCGCGAATGGTACTTTGACGGCAAACACTATTGGGTCTCGGCTGTAAACAAAGACGGCAGTGACTGCGCAGGAGACGGCGGCTATGCACAAACTACACGCTATTGCCGCGTGGCAAACGCAGAACTAAACTGGTCGCCGTGCGTCGCACCGAACGAACCATAAGGCAAGACCCGCCGGGGAATATACACCTCGGCGGGTCAAATTATTCGTTATTCTTTTATAAACGTGTCGAGCAGGGCGAGACCCGAAGGGGATTTAAACAGTCGCCGCACGGCTTTTGCGTGGGCAGAAGGATCATCTTCTTCCGTGCAGCCCGCAATGAGGTCGGCTTCAACGAGAAGCTGCAGATCCTTGCCGTCGATCTTGTCGTAGCAGTGGTGCAGAACAATCATCTTGGTGATGCGTGGCAGATCTTCTTCCGCGTAGCCACAAGCCGTCAGAAATTTTCGCGCCAACGCAGGTGCTTCCTTGCGCTGATTCGCGGGGCAGCCGTCATCGTACTTTTCCTTGCAAAGTTTGATCGCGATATCGTGCAAAATCGCCGCCGCGCGCAGATTTTCCTGCTCGTGGGTGGGAAGATTTTCCAACTCACCCAGCATTTTCGCAAGGCCGTATACCTTTAAAATGTGCTGTGTGCGGCGCAGGTGCCCGTTCTCATACAGGAGCGCGTCATATAAAAGCTTCGCTTCGTTCGGCATGCAATTTCCTCCGTTTCAAGGTCATCATACCATGGCTTTGACATTTGTGCAAGAGTCCGCTATACTAAATTAAAACGCGACAGATCACGGAGAACCTACATGCTCACCTATTCTTTCTCAAAAATCGGCTCCGAAAGCCTTTATATGTACCTGTATAAGTGCATCCGTGAGGACATTCTGACGGGCAAGATCACGCCCGGCACAAAATTGCCCTCTAAGCGCAGCTTTGCGGAAAACCTCGGCGTCAGCGTCATCACAGTCGAAAACGCCTATGCGCAGCTTGTCTCGGAGGGGTACGTCTACGCCTTGCCGAAAAAAGGCTTCTTCGCCGCCAATCTGGAAAAAAGCACCGCGCCGCAGAAAAAAGAGAGTCCCCGGACACAAATGCCCGTACCGCCGAAATATTTTGCGGATTTTTCCAGCAGCCGCACCGACCCGCAGAATTTCCCGTTTGCCACATGGGCGAAGCTCATGCGCGAGATCATCTCGGAGAAAAGCGCCGAGCTTATGGTAAACGCCCCGTGCGGCGGCGTGTTCGAGCTAAGGTGCGCCATCGCCGAGCACCTTAGGGAGTTTCGCGGCATCGATGCCGACCCGAACTGCATCGTCGTCGGCGCCGGAACGGAGTACCTCTACGGGCTTCTCATCCAGCTTTTGGGGTTCGATAAGGTCTACGCGCTCGAAGATCCCGGCTATCGCAAAATTGCGCAGGTGTACGAGAGCTACGGCGTGCAGTACCGTTTCACGCCGATGGATAAAGAGGGGATAGACCCCAAAGCGCTCGAAAAAAGCGGCGCGGATATTCTGCACATTTCACCGTCGCACCACTTCCCGACGGGCATCGTCACGCCCATCGCACGGCGTTACACGCTTCTCGATTGGGCCGCGCAGAGCGAAAACCGTTATATCATCGAGGACGATTACGATTCCGAGTTCCGCCTCACCGGCAAGCCTATCCCGGCGCTGCAAAGCATCGATTCCGCCGACCGCGTCATTTACATGAATACGTTTTCAAAAAGCCTTGCCAGCACCATCCGCATCAGCTACATGGTGTTGCCCACAGCGCTCGCCGAAGCATTTTACAAAAATCTTGGGTTCTACGCGTGCACGGTCTCGAACCTCGAGCAGTACACGCTCGCAAAATTCATTTCCGAGGGCTATTTTGAAAAGCACATCAACCGCATGCGTATCCGTTATAAGCAAAAAAAAGACCTCATCTTAAAAGAGATGAAGCGCTGCGGTTTGTTAAAGCTTGCAAAAATTGATGCCGAAGACGCCGGTCTGCATTTTCTCCTGCGTGTCTGCGGACCTGTGCCCGCCGAAAAGATCACCCGCCGCGCGGCGGAAAACGGCGTGCGCGTCACCGGGCTTTCGGCGTATTACCATACAGCGCCCGTAAACCCGCAGACCGCATTCGTCATCAGCTACTCCGAAATTCCCGACGCCTGCATCACCGAAGCCGTCAACCGCTTAGCTAAAGCCGTTACGGCTGCGGTGATGGGGGAGAGATGATAAAACCCCGCCGCCCGCAAAGATAAGATTTTGTCTTTATGGGCGGTGGGGTTAGTGATATATTTCGCTTTGCGAAATGTGAAATGAGTGCTGCCGTATTTGTGAAGTTTTCCGCGCATGCAGAAAGTGAAAGGAACTTCGCTCTTAACGCGCGCAGCGCAGCTCACTGCGAAGCAATTTCACGATAACCGAAGGTGGTTAGTTTACTCGCCGTAAGGCGAATTCCGTTGAAAAAAGACCATTGTCATTCGACAATGGTCTTTTTGGTGCAGGTAACAGGACTTGAACCTGCATGAACTTGCATTCATATGGACCTGAACCATACGCGTCTGCCAATTCCGCCATACCTGCATATTCTTTTTGCCGTCTCGTTTGACGGCTCAATTATTATAGCATGATGCAGCTGAATTGTCAACAGCTATTTTTTGACTTTTAAGAACTTTTTTCGTTTTCGGTCACGCGGTAGCACAGCGTCATCATGCTGTCGTTCAGATGCACGTTTTCCACGATCGTGTCCGGATAGCGCAGGGCAATGTCGTAGTGGCTGAAATTCCAGTAACTCTTGATGCCGATGTCATAAAGCAGCTCCACGACCGATTTCACGGCACTGTCCGGCACGCACAAAATCGCCATCAAGGGCGCGTTTTCCGAGCAGAAGCGGCGGATGCCCGCAGCGGGGAGTACGCGCAGGTCGGCAATCTGCTGGCCCACGACCTGTTCGCTGTTGTCAAAAATACCGATGAGATCAAATCCCGCGAAATTATAAGAAATGTGCGTCGCAATGGCCTTGCCCAAATTGCCTGCACCGATTAAAATGCACTTGTGTGCACGGTCCACACCCAAAATAGAGCCAATCTCCTCGCAAAGTTGGTGCACGCCGTAGCCGTAGCCCTGCTGGCCGTAGCCGCCGAAGCAGTTGAAATCCTGACGCACCTGCGAAGCCGTGAAGCCCATTTTTTCGGAAAGCTCCTTGGAGGAAATACGCGTTACCCCGCGCTTGTCCAAGTGCCGCAAAAAGCGGTAGTAGCGCGGCAGACGCCGAATGACCGGCATGGAAATATACGGTTTCTTCTGCATATCATCACCTCGTTTGACAAAATTTTAGCACATCATAAAGACCTGTGCAAGTGTTTTTTATAAATAAGAAAAGAAAAACGGGCGGCCAGACCCTAAAAAGGAGGGAGGCCGCCCACGCTTTTCAAATCCATGTCGGGTTACAGAAGTTGCTCCAAACGATCGCGGATCGCGAGGAGGAAGCCCTCGGTGTCCACTTTCTTTGCATTCGGCAGAGTAGACATCGCCGCAAGGTCGCCGGTCATGATGCCGTCCTCTTCGATCGTCTGCAAAGTTGCCTTTTCAAGCTTGTCCGCAAAGGCGCTCAGCTCCGGCAGGTCGTCCAGCTCGCCGCGCTTACGCAGCGCGCCCGTCCACGCAAACAGAGTTGCGACGGAGTTTGTGGAGGTTGTTTCGCCCTTCAGATATTTGTAGTAGTGGCGCTGTACCGTGCCGTGCGCGGCTTCATACTCGTAAACGCCGTCCGGGGAGACGAGCACGGAGGTCATCATGGCAAGACTGCCGTACGCCGTCGCGATCATGTCGCTCATCACGTCGCCGTCGTAGTTTTTGCAGGCCCAAATGTAGCCGCCTTCACTGCGAATCACGCGCGCAATGGCGTCGTCGATCAGCGTGTAGAAGTATTCAATGCCGACTTTTTCAAACTTCTCTTTATATTCCGCGTCGTAAATTTCCTGGAAAATATCCTTAAAGCGGTGGTCGTAGGTCTTCGAAATCGTGTCTTTTGCCGCAAACCACAGGTCCTGCTTCATGCTCAGCGCGTAATTAAAGCAGGAGCGTGCAAAGCTCTCAATGCTCTTATCAATATTATGTAAACCTTGAATCACGCCCGGCATTTTGAATTCGTGGATGGTCACGCGCTCCTCAGTGCCGTCCGCTTTTGTCACAACAAGCTCAGCCTTTGCATTTTCCGGCACGCGCATCTCGACGTTCTTATACAGATCGCCGTACGCGTGACGCGCAATGGTAATCGGCTTTGTCCACGTCGGAATGTACGGCGTGATGCCCTTCAGCAAAATCGGCGTGCGGAACACCGTGCCGTCCAAAATGGCACGGATGGTACCGTTCGGCGATTTCCACATCTCTGTGAGGTTGTACTCCTTCACACGCGCGGTGTTTGGTGTAATGGTTGCACACTTTACAGCCACACCGTATTTTTTCGTTGCCTCGGCGGAATCGATCGTAACCTGATCTTTCGTCGCCTCGCGGTGCTCCAGACCAAGGTCATAATACTCCGTTTTCAGGTCAACATAGGGGGTCAGCAAAATATCTTTAATCATTTTCCAGATGACGCGGGTCATCTCGTCGCCGTCCATTTCCACAAGCGGCGTTTTCATGGGGATCTTTGTAAAATCGGACATTTCAAAGCCTTACCTTTCTGCGGCTGCACCGCGAAGCTCCGTGTCACGGGGGGAGAATGTGACGCTGTTTCTATCATTATCGGATATTTCGCAAGAAAAGTCAATCGTAAATTGTGAATAAATTGCATGAAATTGCAGGAAATACAGTTAAACCCTGCAAAACGCGCATACTATGTATTTACAGGACATCGGCGGACATGTTTGCGCTTTGCCCTTGCAGGATGCGTAAAAGCGTGCTATACTGATATATGTGAAAGTTTGTGCCGCGTATGATTCCGCATTTTCTGTGAAAACTAAGCGCATCTTATTTAAAAGGAGCGCTGCGGCATGAAAAGCACAAAAAAACGCTCGTCTTTTTCCATGCAGGAAACGGACGAAGCCGAAGAAGAAACGGAGCTGGCTCCGGAAGAGGTCGATCCGCCGCTTGTAACCGCTTCATCCTCGATCTGATAATATTCTTTATAAATCTCCTCAAAGGTCTTGGAATTATCGTT
>ERZ857984.2156-NODE-2156-length-12939-cov-4.973999_pt1 | contig 12939 bp, 10 predicted proteins | sample MGYA00519914_ERZ857984 | MGnify/ENA primary metagenome ERZ857984 (study PRJEB31778, sample SAMEA3449417) | human gut metagenome | biome: human gut; feature: human-associated habitat; material: faeces | place: United Kingdom | collected 2010/2012 ... | reverse complement strand
TCTCCATAAGGCGGGATCATGCCCTCCCTTGTTCCCTCCTTCTTTGACAAGCTGAGACAGGGGGCCTAAAGGCCCCCTGTCTGAGTAGAATGTATTCCCGTTTTTATCGATTGATTGCACCGTTCTTCCGCCGCAGCCATCGGCAAACAATGGAAATCGCTTACAACGGCTCCGGCGCGCGGTTTTGCTTACGCTTCGGCGATTCCCGCCAAGCGCCGCGCAAAGCGGAGAGCTGCGGACACGCAATGCCTTCGCCGATTTCAAACATCCAACCCGGGAAACACCGCAAACCGCCCTGCTCGGATGGCGCGGCTTTCTGTCAGGCGTTTTCAAGCCGGCGCGGCAAGGCCCAAGGGACAAAAAGGCAATATGCAGCTTCCTCCGAGCCGACCGAAGTCCTGCGTCTGCACAGCGCATAAAATCATATCTCCCGTTCCCTCTCCGCAAGGAAGCGCAGCACCTCCGCCTTTTCGGGCATCACCTGCAGCGCGCCCCGGCGCGCGGTAACAATGGAAGCGGCGGCGTTGGCAAAGGCAAGCATTCCATACAGCTTCTCCCCGTCGAAACCGTCGAGTCCGTTTTCGAGCACCGCGTCCAGCACACAGGCCATAAAGGTATCGCCCGCGCCTGTCGTATCGACCGTCTGCGGATTCGGGAAAGCATCACAGGACACTGCAAGGCCGCCGGAATAGGCCCTGCTGCCCCGCGCGCCCATCGTCACGCAGACCAGCGGGATGGCATACCGTTCCCGCAGCCACGAGATACCCGCATCGATGTCGCTGCTGCCGGTCAGGAACGCAAGCTCGTCGTCGGCAATTTTCAGGATATGGCACCGGCTCAGGCCGTAACGGATTTTTTCCTTCGCCGTGTTTGTGTCCCGCCAGAGCGCCGGCCGCAGGTTCGGGTCAAAGGAAAGGAGTGCGCCTGCACGCCCGGCGGTCTCGATTGCCGCCCGCGTCGCCGCCTCGCAAGCGGGCGCCGCCATTGACAGCGAGCCGAAATGGAAGATTGCGGAATTTTCAAGCAGCGCGGAATCGACCTCGTCTGCGCGCAAAAGACGGTCGGCGGCGGGATTGCCGTAAAACGAAAAGCGCCGGTCGCCGTCGGGCCCCGTCCGCACGAACGCGAGCGCCGTCGGCGCGCTTCTGTCGATCCGCAGCCCGTCGGTGCAGACGCCCTGCACCCGCAGCGCGTCGATGAGCATGTCGCCGAACGCATCGTCCCCGACCTTCCCGATGAATGCCGTGCGCCTGCCCAGCTTTTGCAGCATCGAAAGCACATTGCAGGGCGCGCCGCCCGGATTGGCCTCGAACAGCAGATTGCCCAGCCGGCTGCGCGTCCCGTCCGCAGTGAAATCGACCAGCAGCTCACCGAGCGCCGTGACATCATATGTATGCATCTTTTCCCCTTCTTTTTTTCTTTCTGCGTTACAAAAGCAGGATATGAAGCGCAACAATGGCGAGGATATGCAGCGCCAGCAGCGCGGGCAGCCCGATCATGAATTTCCGGTGCAGCGTTTTGTGGCGGACTGCCCGCATCATCCCATACATCGCGCCCGCGCCGCCCGCCGCGGCGAAGAGCAGCAGCGTTTTTTCGGGCACGCGGCGGCGTCCCTTCACCGCGTTCCGCTTATCACAGACCGTCAGGAGCGTCGAGGCAAGCGAAAGGAGCACAAGATAGACGAGCGCGAAAAGATGATACGCGCTCATGCCTCATAATGGCGGATAAGCGCCTGCGTACCCAGCTCACTCAGGCCATCTGCGGCCAATTCCTCGTACATCGACAGCACGGTTGAAAGCATCGGCAGCTCCAGCCCCTTTTCCGATGCCTCACGCTGCGCGATGCGCATGTCCTTGATGAAATGCTTCATAAAAAATCCGGGCGCCAGGTCCCCCGCGCACAGCCGCGGCCCAAAGGCGCGCAGCTGCGCGCTGTCCGCCGAGCCGCCGGCAACAGCCTCCATCACGGCTTCGGGCGAAAGGCCCTGCCTGCGCGCATAGGCAAACGCCTCGCACACACCCGAGAGCGCGCCTGCGATCATAATCTGGTTGCAGGCCTTCGTCTGCTGGCCGCAGCCGCTGTCCCCCATAAAGCGGATGTTCTTCCCCATCGCCTCGAACAGCGGCAGACAGCGCGCAAAAGCATCTTTGTCACCGCCGGCCATAATCGAAAGCGTGCCCTCCCGCGCGCCGGTATCGCCGCCTGTGACGGGTGCGTCCAGTGCGGACAGGCCCCGTTCCTTCGCCTTTTGCGCAATCTCGCACGCAAGCGAGGGCAGCGTCGTCGTCATATCCACGAGCACTGTCCCCGGCGAGGCCGACGACAGTATGCCGCCTTCCCCGAAATAGACCTCCCGCACGTCCTCCGGGAAGCCGACGATCGTGATGACCACGTCGCGCCCGGACGCGCATCCGGCAACACTGCCGCAGACGGCCGCGCCGTCATGCGCCAGCCGCTCGGCCTTCTCACGCGTACGGTTGTACACAAACACTTCATGACCGGCCTTCAGCAGATTGCGCGCCATCGACGCGCCCATGATGCCGGTACCGATAAATCCGACCTTCATATAAACACCTCCGCCTTTGCCTATGCAAAGGCTTCCTTTCTTTACGGGGTATCCCATTTTAGGGATTCGTTCAGAAACCAATACCGCTCTCGTTCAAAACCGGCGTCCCATCTGTCCGGGTACGGAAACAGCCGTGCGGACAGAAGCTTTATACAAATCCTGCACTTTGATTCGGCAGCATCGCCGCCCGGCCGCCGGACCCCGGCCGTGATGCCGGGGAACTCCTCCGAATCCGCAATTCCGTCTCCCCCAAAATTGCCATCGGTTCGCCTTTGTTCTCCCGTTCCGGCGCTCCTCTCAGCCGCAGACCGTGTATTCCAGCATCGAATACCGCAGCCGCACGCCCTCGTCCGCCTCGGCAGGCAGCAGCGCGCGGGCGACGGGAAATTCGTCCTCCGCCGTGCCGCCGTCCGGCAGCAGGACGGCATAATCGCCGTCAATACGAACGACGGTATAAAAGCGGTCCTCCATCAGCATACAAACCCTCTCCTTTCGATGGAGGCATGATAGCATGAAAAAATGAAAATTTATACACCCGCCCTTGACAAAAAACATTCTTACCTTTATCATGGGAAAAAAGAATGGCGAACGAATGGAAGAAAAGCACGTGCTGACGCTCTGCGGCGGCAGTGCGGAACTGCCTGCACGGCAATTGACGAAGGAGGTGGAGCGCAATGGCCGAAAATGAAAAAGCCGCCGTAGAAGGCACGGTGGAGGAAGTGATCTTTGCCAATCAGGAAAACGGCTACGCCGTCTGCCTCGTCGCCTGCGGGGACGAGCCTGTAACGATCGTAGGCACGCTCCCCTACCTCGGCGAGGGTGAATACATCCGCGCCGTCGGCACGTGGCAGCAGCATCCGTCGTTCGGCCGCCAACTCAAGGTGGAAAGCTACGAGAAGGCGCTCCCGAAGGACGAGGATTCGATTTTCCGCTACCTGTCGTCGGGCGCGGTCAAGGGTATCGGACCGGTGACGGCGACGCGGATTATGGAAAAATTCGGCGCCGACGCGCTCGACGTCATCGAGAACCATCCCGACTGGCTGTGCGACATCAAGGGCATCACCAGAAAGCGCGCCGAGGAGATCGGCGAGAGCTTCCGCTCCCAGTTCGGCATGCGCGAGGTGCTGATCTTCTGCCGCGAATTCTTCGGCGCGGCACTGTCGGTGAAGATTTATCGGTTTTACGGCGCGGGCGCGGTCGACCTCATCCGCGCCAACCCCTACCGGCTGTGCGACGACATCCCCGGTGTCGGCTTCGACAAGGCCGACCGGGTAGCGATGTCGGTCGGCTTTTCTCCCGACTGCGACGAGCGGCTGGAGGCGGGCGTCAAATACGTATTGCAGCAATGCGCGTTCCAGAACGGGCACTGCTACCTTCCCGCACGGCCGCTTGCAGAGGAGGCCGCGCACACGCTCGGCTGCGGAGTCGACGCGGCGGGCGGGGCCATCCGCCGGCTGGTAAATGCGGGAAAGCTGTGCGCGCCCGAGTACGGCGAAGAGGAGACCGTCTCCCTGCCCGAATACTACAACGCCGAGCGGCTCATCACCGAGCGGCTTGCCGTACTTTCGCAGGCCGAGCCGCTCGTGCGGCTGGAGGGCGTCGAGGAAGAGACGGCGTATCTGGAAGAAAAATACGGCTTTGAATATGACGAACAGCAGAAGCGCGCCATCCGGCTGGCCGTCTCGGGCGGCGTAACGGTCGTCACCGGCGGCCCGGGCACCGGCAAGACGACGGTCATCAAGGCCGTCACCGACATTTTTCTGAAACTGAAGATCTCCTTCGCGCTCACCGCGCCGACCGGCCGTGCGGCCAAGCGGATGAGCGAGACCTGCGGACAGGAGGCCAAGACCATCCACCGCCTGCTGGAGACGACCTACAACGACCGCGGCGAGCAGCGCTTCGCGCGCGACCGCGAGAACCCGCTGCCTTACCGCGCGGTGATCGTGGACGAGATGTCGATGGTCGACAGCCTGCTGTTTGCTTCGCTGCTCGACGCGCTCAAGCCCGAGACCTATCTGATCCTCATCGGTGACGTGGACCAGCTCCCGCCGGTCGGCGCCGGGAACGTGCTGGCGGATATGATCGAAAGCGGCCGGTTCGGCGTCGTGCGGCTGGAAAAGATCTTCCGGCAGGCGCAGGAGAGCCTGATCATCACCAACGCGCACCGCATCAACGCGGGCGAGCTGCCCGCGCTGGACGTGAAGGACAACGACTTCTTCTTCCTGCGGACCGCCGCCGTACCGCAGACACGCGAGCTGATCGTCTCTCTCTGCCGCGACCGGCTGCCCAGAAGCTACGGCGTCTCACCCGAGGACGACATTCAGGTCATCACCCCCACGCGGAAGGGAGAGCTGGGTACGTTCGAGCTGAACCGGCTCCTGCAGGCTGCGCTCAACCCGCCGGACCCGGGGAAGCGCGAGAAAAAATACGGCGCAGTCGTCTTCCGTGAAGGAGACAAGATCATGCAGACGCGCAACAATTACGACGTCGAATGGCGCAAAGACGGCACGCAGGGCAGCGGCGTGTTCAACGGCGATATGGGCCGCATCCTCAAAATCGCACCGGGCGGCGACCGGATGACGCTCAGCTTCGACGGCCGTATCGCCGAATACGACGCTTCGCTGCTGGAGGACGTCGAGCACGCCTACGCCATCACCGTCCACAAGAGCCAGGGCAGCGAATATCCGATGGTCATCATCCCAACGATGGCCTGCCCCTATCCGCTAATGACGCGCAATCTGCTTTATACGGCCGTCACACGGGCGAAGGATATGGTCATCCTCACCGGCAGCCGCGACTGCGTGCAGACGATGGTGCGCAACAATCGGAAGGCGCTGCGCTACACCCATCTGAAGCACATGCTCGCAAGGTAGGCGGAGCGATGGCGGAAATCACACTGTTCGACAAGCTGCTCGGCCTTTTGGCCCCGCAGAAATGCCTCTACTGCGGCTATCCGACCGACGAAAACGGAAATGCCGTCTGCGAGAAGTGCCAAAAGACGGAAAAGGAGCTGCTCCGCGCCATCTGCCCGACCTGCGGACAGCCGAGCGACGAATGCCTCTGCTCCGAAAAGGACGGCATCACCTATCTCTTCTGGTACGACAAAAAGCCGGCGCGCCGCGCCGTCGCACGAATCAAGCACGGCAACAACATCGTCGCCGCGCGCCACATTGCCGCCCTGCTGGCCGAGCGGCTGCGCGACCGCAGCTTTGACGCGGTCTTTTACGTGCCGCGCTCGAAAAAGGCGCTGCGGCAGTACGGCTTTGATCAGGCCGAGCTGCTGGCGAAATGCCTGTCGGACGAGCTGCGCGTGCCGCTCTGTCCGGCACTCTCCCGCAAGCGCGAGAAGCCGCCGCAGAAGCTGCTTTCGGCCTCGCAGCGGCGGCGGAACATCCGTGACAGCTTTGCGGTCAAGTCCGGCATACTTGGCGACGTCCGTTCCGCTCTGCTGGTGGACGATGTCATCACGACCGGCGCAACAGTGGACGAGTGCGCCGCGCTGCTGCGGAAATCCGGCGTAAAAACGGTGCACACCGCCTGCATCGCCAAAACGCCGAAGCACTTCCTGCACTGAAACCGTTTCCCCGCCCGCCGCGCGGCGGGCATCCCATAGATTCAAAACCGAAAGGAAACATCCAAAATGAACAACACCTACAAAACCGCCGCCGGCGGCCTGACGGTCACGTTCGCCGCGACGGACCAGGGTCTTTTCCTCGCCGGACTGACGGACGAAGTGTCGTCCCGCACCTACCTGCGCGAGATACAGCCGCTGTTCTCACTCGAGTACGAGTGTCTGGAGAGCGGCGAGCGTGCAACCGTCTCCTCGGCGGACGGCTGGACCGTTGCCGCAGTCGATGCGGGCAAAGACGCGCGGCAGTTCATCCTCTCGGGCTGCGCGAAGCTGCCCGACGTCATCGTCACGCTGACGGTGCGCGGCGGCGACACGCGCATCGTCTACGAGCTGAGCCTTTCCTCGGCCAACGCCGCCGTGACGCTGACGGCCTGCGACTGGCCGAACCTCTGTTTCGATAAGGCCGAAAAACGCGTGTTCTTCAACCCCTACGGCCCGGGCGAGGTCTGGCCCTCGGACAAGGAGGGCGGTTTTTCCTCCACGCAGAACTACCCGTCCTACGGCGCGTCGATGCAGTACCTCGCGTTCTGGGACGAGGACGTCCGCCGCGGCATCTACTACGGCCTGCACGACGGCGCGCCCGCGAGCAAATTCATCCATTTCAGCCGCAAGGCCGACGGCAGCGAAGTCACGCTGAAGATCGCCCAGCCGCTCGAGCATATTGCCAACGGCTGCAACTCGCAGAAGCTGTACGGCGTCTGCGTCTGGCAGGCCTTCGACGGCGACTGGTTCGACGCGGCGATGCTCTACCGCGCGTGGGCGCTCTCCGAGGCAAGCTGGCTGCCCGAGATCGACGAGAACGGCCGCAAGGACCTCCCCCTCTGGTTCAAAGCCAACCCCCACTGGTGGTGGACGCGGATGGAAGACGACCGGTGGTGGACGCGTGCGAACCACGACGACTCCGTGGCCGACGAGGTCGTGCGCGCCACGGCTGAGCTCGGCTCGACAAGCGCGGTGCACCTCTACGACTGGCATAAGATCCCGTTCGATAACGACTACCCGCACTACTTCCCCGTCAAGGACGAGCTGGCAGACACCATCAAAACGCTCCGCGATGCGGACATCCGAATCATGCCCTACATCAACGGCCGTCTGTGGGACACCAAGGATAAGCAGAACGAGGACTGGCAGTTCACGAAGGTCGCCTATCCGAACTGCACGAAGGACCGCCACGGAGAGCCCTTCATCGAGACCTACAACTCCAAGGAGATTGACGGCAAGAAGGTCGAGCTGTCCATCATGTGCCCCTCGACCGCAGTCTGGCAGGAAAAACAGCGCGAGATCGTCGGCAGACTGTTCAACGAGCTGGGAATGGACGCGGTCTACATCGACCAGATCGGCGCGGCCAAGGCCAACCCCTGCGCGGATAAGAACCACCCGCACCCCGCCGGCGGCGGCACATGGTGGGTCAGCAGCTACAACAACCTGCTTGACCACGTGCGCCGGACCTGCGACCATGCGGTGCTGACGACCGAATGCACCTCCGACCCGTTTATGAAGCACATCGGCGGCTATCTGTCGTGGCTGTGGGTCCGCAACGGGCAGGTTCCCGCGTTCACCGCCATCTATAACGAGTACGTCGTCACCTTCGGCATCCATTACGTGTCGATGACCGACATGGACAGCACCTGCTTCCGCATTTTCTTCGCGCAGTCGCTCGTCTACGGCGAGCAGATGGGCTGGATGCGGCCGGACACCTTCCTTCGGATGCAGGAGGCAGACAAGGCGTTCTACCGCCGGCTGGTCAAAACGCGCGAGACGCTGGCCGAGTACTTCTACGGCGGCAGGATGCTTCGTCCGCCGTATCTGACCGACGACGCGCCCCGCCTGCGCAGCGAAAAATCCACGCAGGCCATCGGCGGATTCGTCGACTATCCCGCCGTGCAGGGCGGACTCTGGGAGCGGATGGGCAGCGGCCGCAGGCTGCTGATCCTGGTCAACTCCGGCGAAGTCGAGGCGAACGTCGGAATCGAAGCCGAGCTGCCCGACGGCGCTTACGCACTGCAGGGCGACATCGGCGGCACGCTGACCTTCACCGGCGGCAAGGCGTCGCTGAAAATGCCCGCGTCGACCGTGACGTATCTTTTCTGCGATTGACTCGGCGTTGCGGGAATAAAGGCTTTTCAAGAGGGTCCCTTTTTGAAAAAGGGACCCTCTGTTCGTTCGGACAGTTCCGGCTGGAGTTTTGCCCAAACTACATTTATGCTTTTGGATCAGGGGATTCTTATGCGTGATTGCCCTTAAGCGGGAAACCGCGCGAATCCTTTTTCGACCGTCTGAGCGCTTACGGAAAAATTCTATGCGATTTTCCTTTATGAAAGCCCTGCGCCGTCTTTCGTATACAGAGGATTAAGCCGAAGCGATTAAAGGTCATTTGGCTTTGTTGCTTCTTAGATATACCATCGTCCGCTATGCGGATGTTGGCATATTTAAGATTATTTGAAAAATCTCATATATTTATGCCATACGCCGGCTTTGCCGGCGTATGGCATAAAATGAAAATAACGTTGTTTTGGTAAAAAAGCCTGCGATTCCGATTTCTTTTTCCGTGCGTCGTCCCGCTACGCGGGACGACGCACGGATTCAAAGGACGTTGCAAATAGCGGGTTTGCGTTTATGCTCTGTGTCGGCTTTGCCGGCGCAGTACTTCCGCACGGAAAGCCGCATTTTGCCGCCCCTTTCGGCAATGGATTGCGCATCACTCCTTTGCTCTATACACCATCCTGCAATCCTCCGCCCGCCATCAGTCTCTTCGCCTCGTCCGGCAGCACGATCGGCTCCACGCCCAGCGCGTCCGCGATTTGAAAGAACGCCGCCATCGTGAAATTGCGGACCATCCCCGGCGCTTCGATTCCGCTCAGCTGGGAGCGGCTGATCCCCGCCTTCAGCGCCAGCGCCTCCTGCGACGTCCCGTTCAGCTTCCGGTACGCAGATATGACGATGCCTAAGCTGATGAGAAAGTCCCGTTCTTCTCAAAGGACAGATTTGAGCATCGTTGTTCCCCCCCTTTCTCAGCAGAGATGCTCTTTCAAAAGGGCATCCCGCAGCTCTTCGGCGAGCTGAAGGCCGATCCGGAAGCCGATTTCGAAATAGATTTCCTCAATCGCGCCCGTGTATATGCCGACCGCGCCCACAACCTTGTCCAGCTCCATCTCGTCGGGATACTTTTCCCGAAGGACCGCGGTCATTTCCTCGTATGCATTTTCTTCATGCTGCTTGTAGGGACAGGGCGTTCTGTCGAAGCAGCCCTCCCCGCCGTACAGCAGAAACGTGCAGATTTGCTGTATCGTCGCGCGTGAAAAAATTTTCTCGTGATGGTTCATAATTTTGCACACCTCGTTGTTTGTTTTTGAATAATGCCATCATTTTTGATAACATTATATAAAAATAATCGTGCTGTGACAATACAAATTTCTACATTTAATAAATTATTTATAAATTAAATTTATTAACAACACTTTATAGTGTGAAAACACACGATTAAGTGTTTTGTCACACCTCTAAATGTATCAGCTTGTAAATATATTAAGAAATTGTAACCAACAAAAATTCGTTTGTTTTCTTTTTTATGCCCGTAGCCGGCTCTGCCGGCTACGGGCATACGCATGAAATTTGTCAATTGCCATTTTCCTTTTTCAATGCCCAACGTCGGCGAAGCCGACGTTGGGCATTGAGGGAAAGCGGAATCGCAAGCTTTCATATATCCCATTCTATGCCTGACGCCGACGTTTCCGGCGTCAGGCATATATATTTGAAATTTTCGGAACAGCATTATTCCTTTTTTACGTCCAACGCCCCTGTGCGGGCGTTGGGCGTAGAGAAAAGACGAGCGGGAAGCCTAAAGAAATAAAGAAGTCGGCGAAGTCACCCGCCGCCTAATCCCTTCGGCTTTTATCCCCTTTTTATGCCCCACGCCGGCAAAGCCGGCGTGGGGCATAAATGCATACCCGCTATTTGTACGTCCTTTATGGAGCCGTGCGCCGCCTCACAATGCGGATCAACGCATGAAAAACGAAAAGCGGGATTAAAAGCAACAGCTCCGTCCCCATCTATGCCCGACACCCACACAAAAGGACGCTCCGCCGCCGCTTCCAGCCGCACCGCGCATCCTTTTGTCCGTATCCGCTTTATGTGCGTCCGTAAGGTTGACGACGCGGGATTTGACAGGGGGGCCGAAATATGCTATAATGTCATGTTACCATTTCAAAAAGGAGGCGCCGGCGGCATGCGATTCACCGACGTCCTTTGGGACTTCAACGGCACGCTGCTGGACGACGCGGACGCAGGGCTTGCCTGCGTGGAGGAGCTGCTGCGCCGCCGCGGACTGCCGCCGCTGGGCGGGATTGCGCACTACCGCGAAGTTTTCCGCTTCCCCATCCGCGACTATTACGCCGATATCGGCTTTGACTTCGCACGCGAGGACTACGGCGCGCTGGCCGACGAATGGGCGCTGCTCTACGGCGAGCTGGCGGCCGACGCGCCACTGCGCGAAGGCGTGCCGGAGGCGCTGGAACGGCTCAGGCGCGCGGGCGTCCGTCTGACGGTGCTTTCCGCCTCGGAACGGGGGATGCTCTGCCGCCAGCTCAGGCAGCGCGGCGTATACGAGCTGTTCGACGAGGTCTTGGGACTGGACGACTTCCGCGCGCAGGATAAGCTCGGCATCGCACGCGAGTGGCGGGCGCGGACGGGAGCGGGGCGCACCCTGATGGTCGGCGACACCGACCACGACGCGCTGGCCGCGCGGGCGATAGGCGCCGACTGTGTGCTGCTGACCGGCGGCCACCAATCGCGCGAGGTACTGCTGCGCACGGGCTTTTCCGTATTGGCCGCGCCATACGAAGCGGCCGAGTACGCTTTACAAAGCGAAAATGAAACAATATAAAAAACGGTTTTAGGAAAGGAAGGAATGAGAATGAAAAAGCACCTTGGGCAAACGCCGTCCGTCCGGGAATATACCGAACGCCTGGCGCCGGTGGCAACGGCAAGCTGCGCCATCGACCCGGCGCTGTACGAGGAATACGGCGTCAAACGCGGGCTGCGCGACAAAAACGGCAAGGGCGTGCTGGCCGGACTGACGAACATCTCCGACATCATCTCCTCGAAGGAAATCGGCGGCGAGACGGTCCCCTGCGAAGGCGAGCTGTACTACCGCGGGTACGACATCAACAGCCTCATCGGCGGCATCCTGAAGGACAACCGCTTCGGCTTTGAAGAGATTGCGTATCTTCTGCTGATGGGCAACCTGCCCGACAAGGCGCAGCTTGCCGAATTCAAGTCCGTGCTCAGCGGGCTCGGCACGCTGCCGACCAACTTCGTGCGCGACGTGGTTATGAAAGCGCCCAGCGGCGATATGATGAACACGCTCGCCCGCAGCGTGCTGACGCTGGCCTCCTATGATGCGAACGCAGCCTCACTTGACTACGCAAACGTGCTGCGGCAATGCTTGGCGCTCATCTCGGTCTTTCCGATGCTGGCCGTATACGGATACCATGCGTATAACCATTACGTCTGCAACGACAGCTTCTACATCCACCGTCCCGACCACAGCCTGTCGATGGCCGAAAACATCCTGCGGATGCTGCGCCCCGATTGCAAATACAGCGACCTGGAGGCGAAGGTGCTTGACATCGCGCTCATCCTGCATATGGAGCACGGCGGCGGCAACAACTCCACCTTCACCACTCACGTCGTGACCAGCTCGGGCAGCGACACCTATTCGACCATCGCCGCGGCGCTCTGCTCGCTGAAAGGCCCCAAGCACGGCGGCGCGAACATCAAGGTCGTGGAGATGATGGCCGACCTGAAAAAGCACGTCCGCGACAAATCCGACGAAGAGGAAATCTCCGCCTACCTGCTCTCGCTGCTGCGCGGACAGGGCTTCGACCGCAAGGGACTGATCTACGGGATGGGACACGCCGTCTACTCGATCTCCGACCCGCGCGCGACGATCTTCAAGGGCTTCGTCAGGAAGCTGGCCGAGGCAAAGGGCCGCAAGAAGGACTTCGAGCTTTACTCGCTCGTCGAGCGGCTCGCGCCCGAGACCATCGCCAAGGAGCGCCGCATCTACAAGGGCGTGAGCGCGAACGTGGACTTCTACAGCGGCTTCGTTTACAGCATGCTCGATATCCCGCACGAGCTGTACACGCCGATTTTCGCCATCGCGCGTATCGTCGGCTGGTCGGCGCACCGGCTCGAGGAACTGACCAACGCCGGAAAGATCATCCGTCCGGCCTATAAGGCCGTTGCGCCTAAGCGCGTCTACACCGCGCTTGAGGGCCGGTGAGGATAGCCGTTTCCAACGTACAGGGGGCACAGCGTATGCTGGTGCCCCCTGTATCCTGTTGAAAAGCGAAGAAAGCCGCACTTCCTGTCCGCGCCGGAAATTCGGCGTTTCATCCTGCCGTAAAAGAGTCGTGGGGAGTCCCCCCCCGCTTCGCTCTCCAAGGTGCCGGCCACCCTTTTTCCGTCCCCATTCCGGTAAAATCCCAGCGGTCGGCGCTGGAAGAGTGCCGAAAGGGACTTGCGGTTTCCGCTTCGCTCTCTATAGGGCAAGCCGCCATTCCTCCAAATCCCCCACGTCCGCTGTGCGGATGTGGGGGATTCGTGTAAAACGGGGCTTGTTTTGTGTACGCCTTTCTCCTCCAATGCCCCCCGGCAAAGCCGGCGTGGGGCATAAAAGGGGGGGGGAAGGCCGAAGGGATTAGGCAGCGGGTGACTTTGCCGACTTCTTTTTTTCTTTAAG
>ERZ857984.2154-NODE-2154-length-12950-cov-20.741683_pt1 | contig 12950 bp, 5 predicted proteins | sample MGYA00519914_ERZ857984 | MGnify/ENA primary metagenome ERZ857984 (study PRJEB31778, sample SAMEA3449417) | human gut metagenome | biome: human gut; feature: human-associated habitat; material: faeces | place: United Kingdom | collected 2010/2012 ... | reverse complement strand
TCGCAGTCCTCGGCCAGCAGCTCGCCGCCCAGGTCCTTGTCGATGACGGCGGGAACGCCCTTGTAGCAGCCCTTGTTCTCGTAGTCGCGGACGACGGGAATGCCGCCGCCACCGCAGGCGATGACGATGAACTCGTTGTCGAGCAGGTTGAGGATGGAGTCAGCCTCGACGATCTTCTTGGGATCGGGGGAGGCGACGACGCGACGCCAGCCGCGGCCGGAATCCTCGACGAAGACCTTGGAGGGATCCTCGGCCATGAACTCCTTGGCCTGCTCCTCGGTGTAGAAGGGGCCGATCGGCTTGGTCGGGTTCTTGAACGCGGGATCATCCGGGTCGCACTCGATCTGGGTGACGACGGTGGCGGCGTGCCAACGCTTATAGCGCTTGTGCATCTCGCGGCCGATGCCCTGCTGCAGGTGATAACCAATGTAGCCCTGGGACATGGCGCCGCACTCGGGCAGCGGCATCTCGGGGGTACCGATGGCATCGTGGGCAGCGGCGAAGGCGTTCTGGATCATGCCGACCTGCGGGCCGTTGCCGTGGGTGATGATGATTTCGTTGCCCTGCTCGATGAGCCCGAGGAGAGCGTGGGCGGTGTTGCTCACGGCCTCGATCTGCTCAACGGGGTTGTTGCCGAGGGCGTTGCCGCCAAGGGCGACGACAATACGATCGGGCTTGCCAAGAGGCTTAGACATTGCTGGAATCCTTTCTGTAAAAGGCCTACAACCCATTAATAACCCGCGTCCGTGCGATACGCGAGTTTATTAAGGTTTATATTCTCTTTATCGCTCATTTTATTCATTTTGAAAATAGCGGAACGGTGAACGGTCGTTTTTATCCGCTCAGCGTACAGAACTCCAGCTAAGACATATCTACGTAATTTACGTGCGACTTTATTTAAATGAAGCGAGGATTATGTCGGATTATGCAAACTATATCTCTGCTAAACACAAAACGGACAGCGCAATATCTTACTCGCACTATACGAGATTCTATGCACATATAAGTCGAGTATGCACCCCTGCAAAAACAAGGGGCTTTTCATCCAGCATAAGGAATAAAGAAGGGCTCCGAAAAGGCGGCAACAGCCAAGTCCCCCATCCATCCCCAAAGTGGCGCGAGGTTTCGCGGCAAAGCCGCGAAACAGCGAAGGGGACAAAAGCCCCCCACAACCACGTCCTTCATCCGCCCACACAATCCGAGGACGTAGTCGCAGCAGGATCTGAGGGCTAACCTTCGCGGACACTCCGCAGGACGAAAGAACCCCCGCCGCACGTAGTGCGCAGCGGGGGTTCTTTCATGTCCGAGGACGTCCGCGAAGGTTAGCCCTCAGGTCCTGCGGTGGGAGACTTAGGCCTCGTTGTACACCGTCTTGAGCTTCAGCAGGTGCTGATAGCGGTCCATAGCGGCCTGCTCGTTCTCCTTGAAGAGCTCCTCGGCGCGCTCGGGGAAGGAACGCGTCAGCGAAGCGTAACGGGCCTCGTTCATCAGGAACTCCTGATAACCGCCCGCGGGCTCCTTGGAATCGAGCGAGAACTTCTTGCCGGCAGCAGCCTCGGGGTTGAAGCGGAAGAGGTTCCAGTAACCGCACTCGACAGCCTTCTTCATCTCGGCCTGGCAGTTCTGCATGCCACCCTTCTTGATGGAGTGCATCTCGCAGGGGCTGTAGCCGATGATGAGGGACGGACCGTCGTAGGCCTCGGCCTCGTGGATGGCCTTGAGGGTCTGAGCCGGGTTGGCGCCCATGGCGACCTGCGCCACGTAGACGTAGCCGTAGCTCATGGCAATCTCGGCCAGGGACTTCTTCTTGGTCACCTTACCGGCAGCGGCGAACTGAGCAACCTGGCCCAGGTTCGAGGCCTTGGAGGCCTGACCACCGGTGTTGGAGTAAACCTCGGTGTCGAAGACGAAGACGTTGACGTTGTGGCCGGAAGCCAGGACGTGGTCCAGGCCACCGAAGCCAATGTCGTAGGCCCAACCGTCGCCACCGAAGATCCAGAAGGACTTCTTGGTGAGGTAAGCCTTGTCGGCGAGGATCGCCTTGGAGGCGTCGCAGCCGCACTTCTCGAGCTCGGCAACGTAGGCGGCGGCAGCGGTCTTAGAGGCCTCGGCGTCGTTGACGGAGTCGATCCAAGCCTGACCGGCGGCCTTGAGCTCGTCGGACGGACCGTCAGCGGCGATGATCTCCTGCGTAGCAGCGATCAGCTTCTTCTGAACGGCCTCGTAGCCAACGGCCATGCCCAGACCGTGCTCGGCATTGTCCTCGAACAGGGAGTTGTTCCACGCCGGGCCGTGACCGTCCTTGTCCTTGCAGTAAGGAGCGGTGGCAGCGGGGTTGCCCCAAATGGAGGAGCAGCCGGTGGCGTTGGAAATGAACATGCGGTCGCCGGCGACCTGGGTCACCAGACGTGCATAGGCGGTCTCGGCGCAGCCGGCGCAGGAGCCGGAGAACTCCAGGTAGGGCTGCTTAAACTGGCTGCCCTTGACGTTGGCCGCGATGAGCTCCTTCTTCTCGGAGACGTTCTCGACCATGTAGTCCCAAACGGTCTGCTGGTCCATCTCCTGCTCGGTGGGAACCATCTCGAGGGCGCCCTTGGGGCAAACCTTGACGCAGTTGGTGCAACCCATGCAGTCGAGCGGGGACACGGCCATGGTGAACTTCATGCCCTTGGCCTTGGGGCCCATGGCGTCGAGCGTGCGGGTAGCCTCGGGCGCGGCGGCAGCCTCGTCCTCGGTCATCGCGAACGGACGGATGGTGGCATGCGGGCACACGTAGGCGCACTGGTTGCACTGGATGCACTTGGTCTCGTCCCAGTGGGGAACGACCACGGCGACGCCGCGCTTCTCGTATGCGGAGGCGCCCAGCTCAAACTGGCCGTCGGCGCAATCGACGAAGGCGGAAACAGGCAGGCTGTCGCCGTCCATGCGATCGATGGGCTCGAGCAGGTTCTTGACCTGCTGGGCGATAGCGGACTTGGTCTCCTCGGAGAGCTCGACGGGAGCGGCATCCTCGGCGGTAGCCCAGTCGGCCGGAACCTCGAACTTACGGAAGGCGGTAGCGCCGGCATCGATGGCCTTGTGGTTGGCGTCGACGATAGCCTGGCCCTTCTTCATGTAGGACTTGGTGGCCGCGTCCTTCATGTACTGCAGGGCGTCCTCGGCGGGCAGGACCTTGGCCAGCGCGAAGAAGGCGGACTGGAGCACCGTGTTGGTGCGCTTGCCCATGCCGACCTTGGCCGCCAGGTCGATAGCGTCGATCAGGTAGACGTTGACGTTGTTGTTCGCGATGTAGCGCTTGGCCACGGCGGGCATGTGCTCGGCGAACTCCTCGTCGCTCCACTGGCAGTTGACCAGGAAGGTGCCGCCCGGCTTGACGTCGCGGACCATCTTGAAGCCCTTGACGATGTAGCTGGGGTTGTGGCAAGCGACAAAGTCGGCCTTGGTCACGTAGTACGGCGAACGGATCGGAGAATCACCAAAGCGCAGGTGCGAGACGGTGACGCCGCCGGTCTTCTTGGAGTCGTACTGGAAGTAGGCCTGGACGTACTTGTCGGTGTGGTCGCCGATGATCTTGATCGAGTTCTTGTTGGCGCCGACGGTACCGTCGCCACCCAGACCCCAGAACTTGCACTCGATGGTGCCGGGGGCTGCGGTGTTGGGCGCATCCTCGGCCTCGGGCAGGCTCAGGTTGGTCACGTCATCGACAATGCCGATGGTGAACTCGCGCTTGGGCTCGTCCTTCTTGAGCTCCTCGAAGACAGCGAACGCGGACGCGGGAGGCGTGTCCTTGCTGCCCAGGCCATAACGGCCGCCGACGACCTTGATGCCCGTCTTGCCGGCCTCGTAGAGAGCGGAGACGACGTCCTGGTAGAGCGGCTCGCCGATGGAACCCGGCTCCTTGGTACGGTCCATGACGGCGATCTTCTGGACGGTCTCGGGGAGAACGTCGACGAAGTGCTTGATGGAGAACGGACGGAACAGACGAACCTTGACCAGGCCGACCTTCTCGCCGTGAGCGTTGAGGTAGTCGATGACTTCCTCGAGCACGTCGCAGAAGGAGCCCATGCACACGACGACGCGGTCGGCATCGGGAGCGCCGTAGTAGTTGAACAGGCCGTAATCGGTGCCGAGCTTCTCGTTGATCTTCTTCATGTAGCCCTCGACGACGGCGGGAAGCTCGTCGTAGACCTTGTTGCAGGCCTCACGGTTCTGGAAGAAGATGTCGCCGTTCTCGTGGCTACCGCGGGTATGCGGGTGCTCAGGGTTGAGCGCGTGATCGCGGAAAGCCTGGACGGCGTCCATGTCGCACATCTCGGCCAGATCCTTGTAGTCCCACATGGCGACCTTCTGGATCTCGTGGCTGGTGCGGAAGCCGTCGAAGAAGTTAAGGAACGGGGTCTTGCCCTCGATGGCGGCAAGGTGAGCCACCGGCGAGAGGTCCATGACCTCCTGGACGTTGCCCTCGGCGAGCATGGCGAAGCCGGTCTGACGACAGGCCATGACGTCGGAGTGATCGCCAAAAATGTTCAGGGCGTGCGAAGCGACGCAACGCGCGGAGACGTGGAAGACGCCCGGGAGCTGCTCGCCCGCGATCTTGTACATGTTCGGGATCATCAGGAGCAGGCCCTGGGAGGCCGTGTAGGTGGTGGTCAGAGCACCGGCGCCCAGCGAACCGTGAACGGTACCGGCTGCACCTGCCTCGGACTCCATCTCGACGACCTTGACCGGGGTGCCGAAGATGTTCTTGCGACCCTGGGCCGCCCACTGGTCGACATGGTCGGCCATCGGGCTGGACGGCGTAATGGGATAGATTCCCGCTACCTCGGTGTACGCATACGAAACATATGCGGCCGCCTCGTTGCCGTCCATAGACTTAAACTTACGCGCCATATACCCCTCTCCTCTCATATAGGTATACAGGCCCCGGCGATCGCCGGGATGTTGGCGTGATGGGATTTACGCTGTTGCTTCCAATCATCTGGCAGGCAGGCTCAGCAGCAGGTACATGGCGTGGAGAGAAGACATGCCGAGGCGAGGGGCAGCTGATGCGCCCTACAGGCCCGACCGCCCGTCTTGCACATGACCGAGCGCCGCAAAGGCCGCATGCCGGATGCTCCCGGGCACGCCCCGGCGATGGGAAGCGCCCGCAACGGAAATCCGCATGCGGGTTTATTGTACCCCGCCGTCAAGTGTAATTTCGGCAAATATAGGCGGGCGGTAAAGGTTTACCTCGGGTGACCGCCAAAGGCCAGAATGGTCCCTCCATCCCCGGACGACTGGCTCTGACGCGCCAAGGAGTGTCCCCAAGTACCGGCAGGAAAGGAACGTCCCTAACTGCCGGCTAGAGGGCGCCGAGCAGGATGGCGTAGGTGGTGGATTCGCCGAGTTTGAGCTCGTCGCCGGGGTTGAGCTGGGCGGAGCGGCCGGGCTCTACTTGAATACACACGCTCGTGGCCCCGTTTACCACCACGGTGCCGTTAGTGGACGACAGGTCCTCGACAAACCATGCGCCAGACTCGTCGCACCAGATATGGGCATGGCGGGCCGAGACGTCGTCGGTGATGCCGCCCTCCCCCGTTGCCAGCGCGCCGATCTCAACGCCTTCCTCACTCGGCTGAATCCAGCGCGGGACGCTCACCACGTAGCCGTTTTGCACGCACAGCAGTCCCAGCGGATGCGCCGGCGCGACCTCGTGCTCGCCCGCGACCGAAGATGTGCTCAGCGAGCGCGGCGTCGACGTGTCGCCGCCACGGGTCGCATGAGCGCGGCGGCTCGCCCGACTTGGAACTAAGGCGGGCGTGAGAGCAAACGGCATAGGGAACGAATCTTGCGGATGCACTCCTCGACGTCAGGCAGGTAAGCCCCACGAAGTCACCGGGGAGGCCCAAGCGGCCCGGCACCACTTCCAGATTCTGACCAGGGCGAGTCGTTCGCCGGTGGCTGAAGGCTCGCTCCCACCCAAAAGGGGAGATTCGCGTTGTTCCCCAATCGCTCTCGCATCTTTCATTTTGCTCGAGGTGGGCTATAAAAACTTTCCTGGTGAAAGGCGGCGATTGGTTTCCTTTCTTTCTAGAGGAGCGCGCCTGTAATCTGTTTTCATCCTAAATCAAGTTAAGATCGGACCTTCCAGAGGCAAGTCGACTCAAACTGCGAGGCTCCATGTTGGAATAAAGAGCGCTGTCGAAGTGCCAACAACACAAAGCTTGCCAGTCTCAAATAGAACCTTTTGGGAGTCCGATTGGGCCGCACACCGAATCCCCGCTGGTGGTTTTTTATAGCTGCGCAACAATAAACAAGGTTAGTGCCAGTCCAGCATGAAATTGAGGAACGTATGCATTTTTTCTCAGTAAGTGATCGTCGTTACTGCTTCGATGAGGTCACTCGCAATTGCTTTCAGGTTGACCAAGCATCAGAAGATGCGCTTCGCATATTTGAAGCATCGGGAAGAACGGTCAACTCGAAGTTGCTAACAAAGTCACTTGCTGCGAAAGGCTACGACCAAACGACCATAGCAGAACTTGAAGACGACATTGATGAGTATCAACGATTGTCTGAGCGGACTTTCTTAACAAAAGACACGCCTCGAAAACTTAGATCCATCGAACTCCACGTTTCACATGCATGCAACCTTGGTTGTAGTTACTGTTTTGCCGGTAAAGGAGATTATGGAACGTCTCCTCTGCTGATGACAGACGAGATAGCCTTCAAGGCGGTCGACTACCTCGTCGCAAGTTCATCGGAAAACGAAACGCTTGCGATCGTCTTTTTTGGTGGGGAACCCATGATTAACGAGCCGCTGATATGGAAAACGGTCGACTATTCAAAAAGAATATACCCCAATAGAAACTTTACCTATTCTATTACGACCAACGGAACGCTTTTGAATGACACTGCTGTGAATTCTTTCAAGGAGCACGGGTTTTCTGTTCTGATTAGTCTCGATGGTACAGGATGCAAGCACGATGCATCGCGCCCGTACAAGACGGGAGGCGGCTCTTTCTCCGATATCGACAAAAACGTTCGTCGTTTTTCCGAGTCGTTCCCCTTCGGCGCAAGAGCGACCTTAACAAATAATAACTGTAACCTTGTTGAAGACTATCTTCAGTTTAAAGAGATGGGCTTCAGAAGGATTTACTTCTCGCCCGTGAGCTCATTCGATGAGAATATCAAACTCGACGAACACTCATTAAACAAAATCAGGGCGGGCCTAATAGATTTGGCGGATCAATATCTCAAACAGATTGATCAAGGGGAAAAGCCCTTGTTTAGAACATTGAAAACTGCAGTTGATTTGATTATGAGCAACAGGATCGCCTTTGTCGGATGCGGGGCTGGCAGGCGTTTTATTTCCGTGACTCCCGAAGGGGACGTATACCCCTGTCACAGGTTTGTCGGGATGATGCGATTCAAAATGGGCAACATCGTCACCGGAATTGACGAAACTAGGTATATTGAAAACTGGAGTCAGGGTGTCGAAAAAAGAATTGACTGTACGGACTGTTGGGCTCGGTCTTTCTGTGGTGGGGGCTGTAGCTGGGAGGCTGCAGACGAGCACGGCTACTTGCCCAAGAGTCTACACCCTGCATCATGTGAATATAGAAAAATGTGCTACGAGATGGCTTTTGACCTTATTTCCCGCCACTCATCTTCGCAGGAGAAAAATCAACGAGAAGCTACTGTATCGGAATAAGCGGTTCAGCGCATTGCTGTCACCATTGTGGAGGTGTTCGTTCTTCTGATTACCGTCTGCGAAGCTTATTGCTACATTCGCCGAAACCATTCTAGAAATATGGTGAACTAGACATCTTGGTTTGTTATACACAATATTGAGGTTTTTCTGCACTCAAAGGGAGGTAGTCGTGAAGCATATTCATCCGATTAATCCAGGAAGTGGCGACGAGGCAGGCGTGAAGCCGATGTCTTTTGACTGCCTCTTGGGCATTACTGACATCTGTACTGTTTATGATAAAGCAGATGGCTGTGGTGCATACGATTACTGCGACTATGACATGGATGGCGGCAGCATCTGCGTTGTAGATCACTGTGGCATTGATCAAACGTAGTCTCTAATTGGATTAAGGTGAGGAGCTGTTATGAAGCATATCCATCCTGTTGGTTCAAATGAACATCCTCCCGTTGAACCTTGTTGTCTTGGAGTTGATATATGCAATTTTTACGACATCGCCGAGTGCCCTGTTGCGGATTGGTGCTATGTCGATAAAGAATCAAGCTGTGTTTTGCCAGCAGATTGGTGCGATCCAGTTGACGAGTAGTTTTGTGGCTAGGAACTATTTGGTCCAATTCAGAATAAGATGGGAACAAATACCAAAATCTCGTGTCTGGGAGGAATTATGCCATTATTGCAAGGTCTCGTTGGATTAGCCTTTATACTTGCGTTATATCTGGCACCTTTTTTAATTCTATTCTTCATTATCCGACTCTTTCTTCGGAGAAAATAGGAGTGTCACGCAAACATTAGCGTAGCTTTCTTCCAATATGAGCCGAGCATTGGCAAGTGGAATAAGAAGCCCGACCGTTCGCCACATGAAAGTGATCGGACGGGCTTCTCTATTTAACCCGGGCCGCCACCCATAGCGGCTTTCCAAGCGTATTCTCAGTGCAAAGCAATCGTCAGTTTAATCCTATGCGCTGATACCGCATTTCATTTGTTCGGCTCGAATTCTACGGCCTGGCAACCCTCGCACTCTCCGGCAAATGGATTGAACGCGAAGGTAGAGATGATGTGTGCGTGGACATCGAGGCTGCTGTAGGCAACATACTGGGACATGGACCCCCGCTGCGCGTGGTATGCGGCCCGGCATATTCATTGCCGTCCAACCCCGTGTAGTTGCAGCAAAGGGTGGAACCTCAATGCTCAGCTCATGTTGTCCGTGGGACACGAGAATCGTAAGTACACTTTGGTGCGATTCTCACGCTGATACTGAGCCACCTGGAATAAGATACGTCGCGACAACACTTCGCTTCACCTCTGTCTCGACAAGATGACGTAGACTAAAGTTTCCTTTAGTAAGAGAACGAGAACTATATCTGAAAGCGTTGCGATGGCGTGAAGGCACCGAGTCCGAACCGCCTGAATGCTACGTGCATCTGCATCGCCTTTTTGTTATCTCTGCCAGTTGGGTAGCACTACACTTGTCATCATTTACCCTGGTACATGCTGCCTAAATCCACTACCCCTTCTACCGCGCCGACCATCTCGTCATCGTGAGAGACAACGATGATCAGCTGGCTTTGCTTGTTGCGCTTAACATAGGCCGCAAGCTCGGCGCGGCTTACAGCGTCTAACCCAGTCGTGGGCTCGTCGAGTACCAAAACTGACGACTTGCGTGAAATCGCCGACCATAAGTACACTCGGCGCAGCTCACCGCCCGAAAGCGCGGAGCAACGTTTCCCGAGCAACTCCTTCACGCTGTTTTCCAGCGAAAGTAGGCCATCTACACCCCGGTGATAGGAAGAAAAGGGCGTGTCGAAATACTCTAACAGCTCTTTCACCGTTTCGTCCGGCGCGAAGCACGACTGTGGGCAGCACGATATCTCTCTCGCACGTATGTAATCCAAGTCGCATTCTTCGATTGGCACGCCGTTGTATTTTACTTTGCCTTTCGATGAGTATAGCCCGAGCATCAAGTAAAGAAGTGACGTCTTGCCTCTTCCGTTTTCCCCAACTATGCAATATGTACCAGGACCGGAAAACTTGAAAGAAAACCCGCCGAGGACCTCTCGGACAGATCCGTCTGGAAGGGCAACCGAGAATTCCAAATCAGATACCGAAATGTCATTTATTTCATCGAGTTTAGCTAAATCGGTCCGATTCCACCCCGATCTCTCCTTTTCTCTCGTCGCGATAGCCGTCCTATCCCATGATGCTTTGGCATCTTGATAGGATTTGAACAATGACATCATACTTTTCAAAGTCTTAAAGAGAACCGCGAAGTATGTACCGATGATAGTGTACTCGCCTATTGACATAGTTCCGTTAATGATTCGTACTCCGGAAACAACAAGTATCACCGCTTGAAACAACGCTGCGAAAAGACCATCGAGCGATGTCAGAGAATATGATAGCTTTCCGGAGCGCAAAACTTTGGGAAAATAGCTCTTAAACCCAGCGTCGAGCGCTTGTTCGCTCTTGCCGTACGAAGATGTCAGTTGAATGTTGAGAATCTGATTAAGCTGCGATGCAATTGCGGCGTAAAAGGCGCTGTCCGCCTCTTTCTTCTCATACGTGACCCTATACAAAAGTTTCCTCAACCCAGTAATTACACAGAAATACACGATGAGGAGAATGATGGAAAACACCGCGAGAGTTGAATCAATTGACCATATGATAAGCAATACGATGGGAATGGCTACAATGGACAGCGGCGCACTGATAAAATTCGCCAAAACGAAGGATGAGACCACGCTGGAGTCGGAAATAATCCGTTGCGTTGTATAGGCTGGATCGATGGTCCGACTCACCAAGTAATCGTCTCTTTCAAAACGCAAGACGGCCTCCCTGAGAAGATCAAAGGAAAGTCTCGTGGTTATGCGAATGGAAAGTGTTCCTGCAAAATAAGTAAAGAGGGTGGAGAAAACTCCTATTGACGCAACCAGGAGCGCGAAGAGTACGGCGTCTCTTTCGCTGCGGTTACCGAGAAGAAAATCTAAGAATTTCCCGTTCACGTATGGCATGGCATAGGAGAGAGCGGTTCCAATCACCGTGATAGCAATGAAGACGAAAGCCCCTTTTGCTCTGATGAACCTCGAGAGAACGCATCGAATCAAGGAAGGCCCCAATCTACCCGCCACAAAACATCAATCACTGATACCTTACACCTCAACACAACAGGAGCGAAGATTTGCCAATGAGACTGCTTTAAGATTGCCTTGGGCCAATACGATCTCAAGCTCTTCCTACAAGAGAGTCGGAATCGGACATCTCCTCCGACGAACCTGGCAATCGGGCGGTTGAAATATCTTTTTCAACCGCCCGATTGCCACAATAGATTTGAGCATCCGCCCACAAACGTCCGCGTTTTATACCCATCAAATCCTTTGCCTTTTGTCGTCTAGACTAGAAAAATCGCTCGAAATAACGCAACCGGCCTGCTCGCTTGAAGAAACCTAAGCCCGTAACGTAGATATGCAAACTTCCGAAACGCCTTGCGCGGCATAGTGCGTATAAACTTCGTCAACCGCCTCAGAAATATCTGAGTATCGCGCCGGGTCAAAAGCATACGATGTCGCAGCTATACCCTGCACCCATTCGGAACGCGGATTAATTGAATAGCCACACAGCATCATCATACATGCATCTAGACCTGATTTCCCAAGTATCCGACGTATTGATGAGAGCATCGCGGGTCGCCCCTGCACCATCGTCGTCACCCCTATTAGCAGTATTTACCGTTTTTCTCTAAATGCGTATCGCCACCCTTAAGAATACGAAGTGTTTTATCCAGACCCGATTGTCCTCCATCTCAAACGAAGGGATAAGGAATCTCATCCGGAATCGGCAGTAACGGAGGATTCACAACGACAAGCGAAAAACATGAGTCATCTCTCAGAGGGGAGTAAAGGCTCCCCTCAAGCACCCTAGTTTCGTCATCCAAAGAGTTGATGGCAGTGTTTTTCTTACAAAGGTCGACAACAAAAGGGTTGATTTCTACAGATGTTACATCCATGCCACAGTTGGTAAGTATCAGGCCCTGTATTCTGGGGCCAGAACACAAATCGAGAGCCTTCCGTGCGCTCTGCGGTGTAAGGCGCCAATCTCAGCAAATCTGTCCCACAATACTGCGCTGAAGAACAAGACGGAACCCCTGAGCCAAACTCCCCTATACCTTATTAAGGCTAAGACAGGCAAGTTCACGCACCCGGCATATTCCAGAATAACATCCTATTGTTTTAGATGCTCTACAAGCATGAACAGCCGCGAATCGGAAAGATCTTCTAGTTTCGCCCCGACTGACCGCCAAGGGCCAAAATGGCCCCTCCATCCCCGGGCGACTGGCTCTGGCGCGCCGAGGAGTGTCCCCAAGTGCCGGCAGAAAAGAAACGTCCCTATCTGCCGGCTAGAGAGCACCGAAGAGGATGGCGTAGGTAGTGGATTCGCCGAGCTTGAGCTCGTCGCCGGGATTGAGTTGGGCGGAACGGCCGGGCTCGACCTGAATGCAGACGCGCGTGGCCCCGTTTACCACCACGGTTCCGTTGGTGGACGACAAGTCCTCGACGTGCCAGATATTTTGAGCATCGCACCAGATATGGGCATGGCGGGCCGAGACATCGTCGCCGACGTCGGTAATATCGCCCTCACCAGTGGCCAGCGCGCCAATCTCAACACCCTGCTCGCTCGGCTGAATCCAGCGCGGGGCGCTCACGACAAAACTGTTTTGTACGCGCAGCAAGCCCAAGGGGTGCGCCGGGGCGGGTTCGCGTTCGCCCGCGGTCATCGACATGCCAAGCGAACGCGGCGTGGAGGTGCCTCCGCCACAGGTCGCGTGCGCGTAGTCGATGGCATAGTTCACCGAGGACCGCACATCCGCCGAACAACCGACGGCGACAAACAGCACCAGCACGGCCTCGGCGCGCTCGGCAGGCATGAGTTCTGCCGCCTGGGACAGGCGATCGAGCGCGTTGCGATAGAGATTCGTGTCCTGGTGGCACTCTTCGAGTGCGCGTACCATCGGTTCACCTGCAGGACCGCACACCATATTGATCACAGCCGTGGAGTCCATGGGATTTCGCTGGCGCAGGGCCAGTTGCGACATAATACGCGCAGCCGAGGTACCGTATTCGGCAAAGTAGCGCTGCTGAAGCGTGCCGACCGGCGCGCGAACGATAAAGCGGGAAACCCAAGAGCGATCGGCGGCCCGGCTCTGCGGGCTGCGGCCGTCGGCGAGCGGACGGGACGAAAGCACCAAGCCGCACAGCTCGATATGGCTCAG
>ERZ857984.2146-NODE-2146-length-13003-cov-30.802054_pt1 | contig 13003 bp, 8 predicted proteins | sample MGYA00519914_ERZ857984 | MGnify/ENA primary metagenome ERZ857984 (study PRJEB31778, sample SAMEA3449417) | human gut metagenome | biome: human gut; feature: human-associated habitat; material: faeces | place: United Kingdom | collected 2010/2012 ... | reverse complement strand
CGTTAGATGGATCCCGTGTTGAAATGCACAATAATTTTTCCTAAGAAATATATTGAATGGGAAAGATAGCCTCTTTATGCCGGCGTGTTCAACATATTGATCTGATCTGGCGGAGCAAAAAGTGACAGGCAACCGAAAAAAGGCAAACGGCTTTTAATCTGTCCTTTTGCATACTTTTTTCTGTTATTTTCTTGCAGTAATTAGGAGTTCGCAAAATGCTAGATGCCCGCGAATCGTCTGCCGAATATGCCGAGGATCGTATAGAGCGCACCGCCGGCCTTTGCGGGTATTGCCATTATTGCTGCGCTTATTGTGGTCGGCAGGTTTACCCGGATGGTGAAAATGAAGTAGACCCGTGGGTCGCAGCAGATATTTACTGTATGGCGAGTCGTCTTATTGCTTAAAGGGCTAAGACACGGCAAACAAGAATCATTGCTGTGTATTATCAAAAATGTGCGAATGGCAGGTGTTTTGTGGACTGCTATATTAATGCTTTTCTATCCACCTCAACAGTTTACTGGTTAATGCCGGAATTACTGTTGGGTTTCTTAGGATGGTAATCGAGTCCGTATCGTACACGGGTAAGATTAGACAGCCGGTTGAAGAACCAATAGCATCAACTGAATATCACGAACGGAGCATGATGGTATCGATAAGAACCAAGCATGCTCCTTTTATATCTATTCGGGCTCCTCCCGCCCCGTTTCAGCAACCTTTTCACCCACGACTGAAACGGAGGAAACATATGATAGTGATCAATCTCCGGATTTACTATCCGGTGTTATATAGGCAGGACGTTTTCTGCGAGGTTCCCGAGCAGGTAAAGCTGTTATTGGAAGAATTGAAGCGGCTTGAACATGCGCAGGATGAACGGCGCAGATACCACGGTGAGTGCTTAGCATTTATTGAGGCTGTTACCGATTTGGAGATGGAGCTGCCATCCTTGGAGGAAATATACATGAAAACGCAAAGGAATGAAGCTCTCTATAAAGCAATGCTGAAGCTGCCGGTCAAGCAGATGCGGCGGATATACGCGCATTTCTTTCTACGATTGAGCGAGACTGAGATTGCTCGCGCTGAAAGAGTGAGCATCGCGGCGGTATCCGCTTCCATCGCACAAGGGCTTCGACATCTTAGACAGTACTTGAGCAAAGAGTGATAACGTACAGCGGGCGTTAGCATGGCAGTGCCGACGCCCGGTTTCTATTCGTAATACCGGGCAATCACGTTTTCAACCGGAACGAACGGATCGAGCCAGAGCCGGGAATCGATTGACGCATCTATATTGTCACCGAGTAAGTAAAGCATCCCGCAGGGTACTGTTTCAGGCCCCTTCCACGTCCACGCCGCCTCGCCTGCAACGGCCGCCACTCGTTTGACAAGCACTTTGCCGTCATGGCTGAACACTATTATGTCCCCCACATTCGGCTCAGAAGACCAATAGGCCATTCTGGCGGCTACAATGAAACTCCCCTGCCGGATTGTTGGCTCCATCGAGCTTGTAGGCACATACCCCAAAAAGAAAAAGACCCTGAACAGTGTCAGGGTCATAATGCAGCATAGCGCAGGAATAGCCATGTGTTTTATAAAACGCTTCATACTTCCAGTTCCGCTGCAAAACGCATGAACTTTACATCAAGTCTGAGTGCTTTACGGGCTTTAGAAATCCAAGCAGTGACATTGTTCGCATTCGTTCCATACATTTCTCCAATCTCACGGCAGGTGAAGCCTTCGCTCATGAATATCATCGCATCTATGCCTTTACGGGTAACGCCTTTGAGCCTATCCTGAGCTTCACGGAGGACTTTGCGAAGCTCGTGTGCTTCCGGAGTGTCCATGGGGACTACCGCAACTGGCTCGTTAGGGAAATCGCTCTGTTTCTCCCTTTTGCGGCGATATGTGGCGCATGCAAGCGCATTGTAGATCCGGTTGCGTATCGCTACAAAGGCATAGGTCGAAAACACGGCGCGCCCGGGTTGGTATTCGATCACAGCTTCGCATAAGGCAATGCATCCAATCTGGAAAAGGTCGTCATATGAATAAATGCCGGTTGAACCGGGGCTGCTCACGCAACGCGAAAGCACTGCTCTTACAAGCCCCAGATTTTCTTCAACGATACGTTGTTGTTCAACAGTCAGCGTCATGCCGATTCACCTCCTATATTGATTTGTGGCCTCATGCGCTTTTCATTGCTTTTGGCCTGTTGCCTATTTGCCAGAATTGCCTTGCTCTGCCGAATTACCTGCTCGCAGTAATACTCCCGAAGATACCCGATATGTGCCTGCGAACGAGGCGCTTGAATCATGCTTGCAAGCCACGCATAGGCTTGATCCTTTGTCATAACATTGGTCAGGTACAATCTGTTGAATGAGTCGTGCGCTTCCTTTCGCAGCTTTCTAAGCCTATGGTCGGCGAGGCTGCCCACAGGCTTGTTGGTCCCTTCATGGACGCGCACATAAGCGTCGCAGGCCGGATATCGGCTGCAAACGTAGAGTTTTGTATTCGCATGATTTTCTTTGTAGATACCATCCGCCGAGCGCAGAACAACAGGGCTGCCGCAGTAAGGGCAGCGCATTGCGCTCATACCCGGGATTCCCATAAAGGGGTTGTTCATCTTATTCTTCTTCAATATTCTCACCAACCTTTCTGTCGTCAACATCCACCTGAAGATGGATGAGTACAAAAAGCCGGAAAGCTGCCAAAACGACATACAGAGCCAAGGTGGCTGAAATAGTGGTGTCGCATCAGCCCATTGACTCTGTAATATGTTTGGTGCCTTCCGGCTATTCAATTCTCTGCTTGCGCCGTATGGATCGGCTCAATGCACCGTTCCGTAACTGCTCCATACCCTTCTGGGTATGTGTTGGCGGCCGGTCGACTTCGTCCGCGCAGAAAGCCTGAGCGCAAGCTTTTCTACACGGAAAGAGTAACATATTTTGCTCGCAAAGTCAAACATAAAAAGCCAGAAAAGTGCCTATTTTACTGGATATTTTGCTATCTCAGTTCTACGGAAAGCGAAGTCAGTTCTACAGCTTATTCGTCATCTTCATCGTCATATTCACGACGCTTTTTTACGATCCGTATGACGATAAGCCCTCCGATACATAGCACAGCCCCTCCGATGAATAGCACAAGTTGAAGAGTGGGGATGTTCTGTCGGAATTCATCTGCCGGCGTCTCAGATTCCATCTGTGGCTGTTTTGTCAGATCAGCGGTCGGGTGCTGTTCATTTTTATTTGCCGGTGCAGGCTCGCTCGGCTGCACCAGATCCGTAGCAGCATATATAGGGCCCTCTGTGGACTCGGCTGCTTGCACATTCGACTCATGCAGATCTGGTTTGGGCGGCGTTACTTTGGAATTCAAGCAGGAAAGTGTGAATGTGGAACTGTCGCTGAGTTCAAGCGCCAGCACACCCGTGTTATCGACCACGATCGTGCCGGGATATTTACCTACGTCCGTCACCAGCTCGAATTCCACGCCCGCCCAGTCGGGGCCAAGCTGTAGCATCAGCTTGTCTGCGATCGTGGTCTTTGTGGGTTCTGCGTCTGGCGTGGCATACGCTACCTGCGTCCACGGCAGAATGCTAACAGCGCATACGATCAGCGCCATGGCCAGGATGAGCATCTTTTTCTTATAACGGGTCATACGAATTACCTCCTCAAATGAGTGAAGGCCGCCATGTAGACGGCCACCCGCACAGGCTCTATCAGTTATGCTTCGCACGGCGCTTATCGACGGCCGACTGCTTTTTGCGCAGCAGATACCACGCGCATCCACCGCCGCCGAGCACGCAGACCACAAGCAGCGCAATGCCCCACCACGGGAAGCCGTCAACGCCGGTCTGGGCGGCGGGAGAGTTCTCCACAACGTGCGGTTCGGCCGGGTTTTGATAGGTTTCGTTGATCTCCACCGTGACCAGCTTGCCGTTGACCGCATAACCGCTGGGCGCTTTCAGCTCCTTGACGCTGTACTTGCCCCATGGCAGCTTGGTGAACTGCACGAGGCCGTTGTTGTCGGTGGTCAGGGTCGTGAGTAGCTTATCGGTGCTGTCGTAAAGACCGAACTGCGCGCCTGCGAGCAGCTTGTTGGTCTTGGCGTCCACCTTCTTGATCACGATATTGGCAAAGGGATCCGTCACAATGAGCGTTCCGGCGACCACGCCCTTCTCGTCGATCTCGAACGCATACGCCGTAGGGTTGAGCGCATAGCCGCTGGGGGCTTTGGTCTCCTTGTAGGTGTACTTGCCGGCGGGCAGATACTTCACGGTCAGCTTGCCTTCCTTATCGGTCTTACCGTCGAACACCTTTTTGTTCTCGGCATTATAGACCTCATATGTGGCGTCGGCTACCGCCTTCTTGTCCGGGTCAAGCTTCGAGATAACGACCAGCGTGGGGACATTGACGAGCTTGGTATCGCCCGTGACCTTGCCCTCGGCGGTGATCTCAAAGGGGTACTCCTTGACCTGCAGCACATACCCAAGTGGGGCCTTGGTCTGCTTGAGGACATACTTGCCGGGCTTCATATAACGAATGGTCAGATCGCCCTTCTCGCCGAGCGTACCGGACTGCACTTGCTTGCCTTCCTCGTCCACGATATTGATCGTGCCGCCGGGAAGCAGCTTCTCGGTCTTATCGTCCAGCACCTCCACATCGGTCACCAGAACCAGTGTGGGCTCGTTTGGTATCTCGGTCGTGCCGTTCACAGTGCCGTCGTCAGCCTTGGTAAAGCTCCATGTCTTGTCCGGCAGCTGATAGCCCGCCGTCACCTTGGTTTGGGTGATGGTGTACTGCCCAGGATACAAACCGTTGACCTCAACCGTGCCTTTCTCATTGGTCGTGCTGGTGAAGACCGTTTTCCCGTTCTTGTCCGTGAGCTTCAGCTCCGCGCCGGCCAGCTTATCGGTCTTATCCAATGCGTTCACCACGGTCAGGATGACCGGCGGGTTTTTCACGGGCGTGGGCGCTTCATCTTCGTTATCGTTGAGATTGATGTCGGTCTTGGCCATGCCGTCCGGCGTTGCGACGGTGATGGCCTTGCCCTGCAGCACCAAAGACGCTGATGCGGCCACGGAACTCACCTTGAAGGTCAGCTCCACATCCGTATGCGCGCCGGGCTCAATGGGCTGGGTCAGCGAAAGCTTGCCCTCGGGGAGCTTGGCTGCGGTGGCCTCTGTTGCGGTTAGCCCAGTGGGAACGTTCAGGGCAACAGTCGGAACTGCCGCTTGATTGCCTTTATTGGTGATACGAAGCTGATAGGCGACGGTATCGCCATACTTGGCTGTGATGCCCTCCGTCACAGGAGTGTCGTTGACCTTGATAAGCTGTACGGCAAGCGCCATATCGTAGGTCTTCTTCACGAAGGGAATGCGGATCTGAGCGGGCCATGTACTGAATTTGCGGCCGTCCATCAGAACCGATTCGCCCCTGGGGGAAATGTAGTCGGGGTGTGCTTTAACCACCTCCCAAGCGTGCGTGCCGGGGTCAATCACAGCGGCAGTTTTGCCATCAGCGGATGTGTCGGGCAGGTTCTCATCGTCGAGGCTGAAGCCCACGCCCGAGAGCGGATCGCCGGTAACGGCGTCGACTGCCACCAGCTCCACATCCGCACGCACGGTGACAGTGCGGGTGTGCGTGCCGGTAAGGCCAAGGATGTCGGCGACGGAGTACACGACCTGATATACGCCGGGAACATCGGCATTTACGTTGTTGGATGTGATCTGCACCTTGCCGCTGAGGTCTCCGTCCTCGGCGTCGGCTGCACTGACGTTGGCCTCGGGGTCGAACGTTCCGCCGCGGCTCATGACCACATCGGGCGCGGTGATAGCGGGCGCGGTGTTCGGGCTGATCTTCAGCGTGAAATACTCGAAGCTGGAGGTCGATATCACCGAGCAGTTATGGCTTATGAAACTGCCGAATGGGCCGTAGCCGCTGCCAACGGAGTCGTCGATGGCTACGTTGCTGAAAATCGCCGTCTGGCCGCTTGAGAAGCCGGCATCATCGTACTTATAGAACGACAGTGAGCCGGGACTGACCTGTAATTTCAGGTACCAGGTTGTGCCTGCCGAGTATGCGGGCTTGGCCTCCTGCTGGATGAGCGTCACGCCTGAAAGCCCGGTGAACTGGGTGGAGGCGAGCGCGGCCATGCTGACGTTGGCGAGCTTGTAATAGCCTACATTGCTCTGTCCGAACAGCACGGCATACCCATTGAGCGTGTTCCCGTCCGTGACAGCGTTGAACACGAAGCCGCTGCCCTCGAGAGTATGCCAGTCGGTATTGCCTTCGGTCAGGTGGAACGTAAAGGTGCGGTAATCGCCGTCCTGCGCCGGGCGGAACAGAAGGGTGGTAAACGGATCGGTAGGATGCCCGGAAAAACTGACGGTATCGCCGCTTGCCGTGGCATGACCTGTGCGGCCGTACTGTGTCCAGCCTACGTCGCCTTCTGCGGCCAGCGCCTGCATGGGTAGCGCCGCGATGAGCAGCAGCGCCATGAGAAGCAGCGGCAGGATACGTTTGCGAATGAGTTTCATGTGAGATTCCTCCTTGATTACTGAAATAAATAAGCCCGGTTTAGCCGGGCTTGGGCGCATAGAAAACGACCTGTGCAAAAGCACGGGTCGTGAACATAAAGGTATATGGGGTTTACTTAATGCGAAAAACCAATCGTGTCCCGATCATCTGGGAGGAACTGCCATATCGTACATTTGACGGAATGCACGGATGATTGTTTCCCACTGAATATCGGCGGCATAGTCGAAGCTAGTTCTGTAGTTCTCCCATAGAGATTGCAGTGCAGAGCTGTTCTCAATCTCGTCTATGGTAGTACCAACGTGATCGATGACAGGCAGTGATCCACGCTTCTCGGCTGTGTTGATCAGTGCGCGTCCGAGAGTGTCTGCGTCAATATTGTCCTGCTGCGAAATGCCCAACACGTAAATATCGTAGAAATCACGCATACGAGTATTAAGCGTTCCGCGGGAAAGAATGGTTTCTAGCTTCTCTGCAAGCACCGTCTCCAAATTGTAGGCCAACAAGGAAATTGTTCGATCCTCAAAAATAAGCTTGAACACATAGAGGATCTCGCCCGGTGTAATCACATCGTCCGTGGAAAAATCGATCTTCAAGGGCGTGTGCATCGTTTCCAGGCAGGTATCAAGCTGTACCCTGACGCCGGGATAATCAGCATCATCCATGATGGTCGTCACGCTGGCAATGGTGAAGGTCATCCCATCATCAAGAGGGATGGAGATGATCTCGCTGACGATTTCGTGCGCTTTTTCCTCTGTCAGCGTCAGGTTTTTGACGGTCGTATCCACGTCCATCGTCGAACGGTTATCCAGTCCTACCATAGCGGAGACAAGCGTGCCGCCTTTGAGGATGAGATTATCCCGGTATGGGGAAACGGCAAGCCGTTCCAGAAACCGTTCCATGACATAGTTGCGTATGATGATCATAGCCTTGTTGCTGTCGCTTTTGGACATATTGCGAACTAAGGCTTTCAACTGTCTTGCCGTTCGGATTATTAGAGTAACACCTCCATATACTGCCTGATAACACTCTCGATTGAAAGCGCTTTTGCATATCGCATGAGTCGCGGAGTGTTTTTCGTTTTACTTCGCGCATATCCTTTAACCGCTCCTTGCAGTGTTTGCGCTTCAATACATCGACGGCTTCGCACAAGATCGCAAATCGTGCGTTCCATATCATAGCTCCGCAGCGTATGCCCTACGGGCGAGGCGGCCTCCGAAAGACCCATCTCAAATAGGTCTTTCTTGATTGTGTGTACTCTTACGCCCTGCTTGGTGAGTCCCGCAACATTTGTGCCGGCTTCAAGCGTAACAGAAAAGCGCAAGGGTTCACGTTCCGCGGCTCCCAATAGGTAGAGAGCCGTTTCGTGTGAAAAGACTGCCTTTGGATACCGTACCTGAAGCACATAGAGAGCATCAGGCCACGCTTCTTTTGACATGTAAAGCCCATGCGCCGTGCGCTCCAAACCGTTTTCTCTCACATAGGCAGCAAGCGTACTCTTTGATACACCGGCTGCAACGGCATCCGATGTACGCAGATATCCTTTATTTTCAGACAGCAACTGATCCAATCGCTCAAACTTACCCATGCCATCACCACACTTTCACGCTATTATTGTAACCCAAAATAGCGTGAAAGTAAACCTGTAATCACAAATCCTTTCAAGAAAGCCCAGCGATGCCAGACTCAAGGACATAAAAGGCCGTCTGCTAATTAAGCAAACGGCCTTTGTGCAATGACTCGGCGCATTTATCGCTGCTGTTTTTTGCGTTTCGGTCTGCGCAGCGAGAGGATACCCGCCGCAGCCGCGCACAGCAGTCCGGTGATAACCAGCGCATACCCCCACCACTGGAACGAGAACACGCCGGTCTTGGGAACGGTGGATGTATTCTCGACCACGAACGCTTCCTGATTGACATAGGTGGACGTCACCTCCACCGAGATGACCTTGCCGGACATCACATAGCCCTCAGGCGCCTTCAGCTCCTTGATGGAATACTTACCCTGGCTGAGTTTGCTGAACACCAACAGGCCGTCCTTGTCGGTTTTACCTGTCATCAAGAGCTTGTCCTTGCTGTCGTATAACCCAAATTCCGCGCCGCGTAGCGACTTCTTGGTCGCGGAGTCGACCTTTTTTACGGTCAGCTGCACGACCTCGTCGGTGAAGATGGTATCGCCATGGATCGTCCCATCGGGCTTGATCTCAAAGTTCATGGTGTTGGGGTTAAGTGCAAAGCCCTCCGGCGCAAGCGTTTCCTTGAAGGTGTACTTGCCCGGCGCAAGCGTCATGGTGCTGATTTTGCCATCCTTATCCGTGACCGCCTTATACACCGACTTTCCGTCGGCGTCGAATATCTCCACCGTAGCGCCCGGTACCGGCTGTTTCCCGGTGATGTCGGTCTTGGTGATGACAAGCTCGATTCTGTTGTTTTCCATCGTCATGTCCCCGGTGACTGTGCCGTCGGCTGCAACGGTGAACTTCTTGACCGTCGTGCTGAGACTATAACCTTCCGGTGCTTTGAGCTCTTTGTATGTATAATCGCCCTCCGCGAGGTAGATGACCGCCAGCTCGCCGTTCCCGTTGGTTACGCCGGAGAATACCTCCTTATCCTTGACGTCATAAATGGCGATCTCTGTACCCGGAAGCTTTGTGCCGGTTGACTTGTCCACTTTGGTGATCACGACACGGGTAGGCGTGTTGACGATTTCAGTCGTACCGGTAATCTCACCGTCCGCTGTGACGGTAAAGGTAAAGGTCTGATCTGTCAGCACATAGCCCGTCGGCGCTTTCAACTCTCGCACCGTATATACGCCGGGACGCGGCATGGGGAAAGCGAGCTCGCCCTTATCGTCCGTTTCACCCGAGGCGATGATCTCGCCGGCCGCGTTTTTGACCTCAAGCGCAGCGCCCGCAAGCAGCCTGCCGTCTACGGAGCTGACCTTAGTGATGTGTACCTGCTTGGGCGAGTTCTTGCACACATACTCCAGAACCTCGTCGGAGTCTGCCGTAATGACTGCCTCGTACTCCTGCCCGCTCAGCTCGAAGCCCGCGGGCGCTTTGGTCTCGCGGATGACGTATGTGCCCACGGGCAGCTCCGGAGAGAGCGCTTCGCCGTTTGCGTCCGTGGTCAGCTCTATGGATACGCCCAACTCTTTATTGGATACCTCGAAGACCGCTCCCTTCAGCCTGTAGTCGGCCTCGGTATCACCGCCGCCGAAGATGCGTTGGAGGAGGTTCGGCGCCCGATAGCGTTCGTCCAATTTGATGATCCTGATCTTGCCCGTTATCAGCTCGTTGATGATGGGATTCCCATCGTTGGCGGCGACACGCACGGTTTCGGTATTCGGGCTGCCGTATACGAGTGCAATCGGATATGCATCTTTGGAAATGATGTAGCCCTCCGGCACGGCCAGTTCTACAAAGCGGTACTTTCCAAACGGGACGTTCTCATGGACCTGAAGATTTCCCTCGGCATCCGTAGAACCCACATAAACCAGCGTATCCTTAGGTAGGAGTGCACTGTTCTCGCCCAGTATCTGCTCATCCGTGTACAACCCAAACGTGAAGCCCTCGCCGGGGCCTGTGATTATCTTCGCCTCTTCGGCGTGGAACAGCTCGGCGCGCTTTATCAGGGTCAGTTCCACATTGGGCGCGTCGTCACGGATACCGACCTGCGCGCTGACGATCGCGGTGTACTGGTCTTTATACCGAAGCGTGACCGCGTGCGGTTCTGTATCCAGCAAATACCCTTCGGGCGCTGTTGTTTCCACGACTTCGTATTCGCCAAGATACAGCGCCTTGCTGACGGCGCTTCCATCGCTGCCCGTGGTGACGGTGTCGGCGACCTCTCCGGCGCTGAGCTTCAGTGTGCCGTCCGGAGTTTTGATATCGGTCTTGGCGCGGATCTCAAACACCGCGCCTTCGAGCGGGATATCGGTATAGGTCGCAGTTTTGATCGTTCCGTACTCGCTTTCGGTTTCGGTCACGCCGGTGAATGCAGAGCCGATCTTCTTAACCGTTATTTTCCCCATGACAGGCGTATTGGCGCACTCCACCACGACGGTCTCGCCGTCTTTGCCAACGCTAAAGGGGATGGGGGATGCGTTGAGCAGATATCCGACTCCCGCCTTCACCTCATGCAAGGTGTAATCGCCATACAGCAGCGGCTCGGGCAGCACCAGTGTCCCGTCAGCGGCCGTTTCAAACACGGTTATATCCACAGGGGAAGGATAGAGCTGACGCTGTACGACCCAGTTGCCGTCCGCATCCTTAATCCTAAACTGAACGCCGGCAGCGGGGATGATTTTGCCGGTTTCCGCGTCCAACTTAGCGATTTTGACCTCACTTTGGAAGGCCTCATCCTCCAAAGCATAAGCAAATACCTTTTCGTCAACGTCAATGGTCACATCGAAGGGCTCCACCAGCTTATGACTGTCGATGCCCTTGATCTCTGTGACGGTGTATGTGCCGTACAGGAGCGTATCGGACATGGCATAGCCCGACGCATCGGTGGTCAGCGTTTCAATCAGCTCTCCGTCTGCCTTTCGAGTGATGGTGAACTCGGTACCTGCGAGCGGGCGTGTCTCCTTGTTGCTGCCATATCCGAACTCGGCGTACTTGATGATGCTGATCCTGCCGCGTATGACGGTGTTCTCTACCGTGACTGCTTTCTCAACGATCTCGACTGTCTGCCCGGCGTATTCTATGACCACCGGATACTCGTTTTCATTGAGGGTATAGCCAAGCGGCGGCGTTTTTTCCCGCACCACATAACTGCCAAGGGGCAGCTCAGGGCTCGTCACCATATCCGTATCCGCCGTCAAGGTGTGCAGCACATTGCCTTCGGTATCGAGTATCTCGAACACAGCGCCGTCGAGCGTGGCTTCGCCCTGCGGTTCAGCCCCGGTCTCGGCGTCCCGCTTGGTTATCGTGATCGTTCCGGTCTGGGGCTTGTTCGGTACGGTGACGGATTCATATACCACCTCGATGGTCTGACCCGCATAGGCCAGCTCCACATCGTAGGCAGCGGTGTTCAGCACGAACCCCTCGGGCGCGGCCTTTTCCTTTATGATGTATGCGCCAAGGGGCAGCAGCTTGCTGACCGCCTTGCCGTCGGCGTCGGTGGTGAGCGTATCCACAACAGTATCGCCGCTGTAGATCTCAAACACCGCGCCGGAGAGCGCATAATCGCCCATGTTCGAATCCGCGTTGGTCTTTTGCACGGTGATCTGGCCTGCCTGCGGCTTATTCGGGATGTTCACATCACCATATATCACGGCGGCGGTCTGGCTGCCGTATGAGATGGTGACGTTCTTCGGGGTCGAGTTCAGTACGAAGCCGCTAGGGGCAGTGATCTCATTGACCGAGTACGTCCCCAGCACCAGCTCCTTGCTCTCGGCCTTGCCTGTGTTATCGGTGGTGATGGTATCCACCAGCGTCCCCGCGCTGTCACGCACCTCGAACACCGCGCCAGCAAGGGAATGAGAACCAAGCGAGTCGTCGGCGTTGGTCTTCTGCACCCGCACCTTACCCATTTGAGGCATATTGGGAACGGTAATGCTGACGTTCACCACGCCGTTCACGGCATTGGCGGCCGTAATATTCACGGTCTGGTCGGCTGCCGCGACAAATCCCTGGGGCGCCGTGATTTCCCTCACGGTGTATGTCCCAAGCGGCAGCGCTTTGCTTTTGCCCGTGCCGTCAGCGGCTATGGTCACGGTATCCACGGGGGTGCTGCCGCTATAGATGGTGAACACAGCGCCGGTGAGCGGATAGCTGCCCTTCGTTGGGTCTGCGTTCGTCTTTTTGATGGCGATATACCCCTTGATGCTACTGTTGGTGAGCGAAAGCGTCGCGGTGTTGGCAAGGCTCACGTTCACCGTGTGCACGGTGGGATCGAGGTTATAGCCGCTAGGTGCACTGATTTCCTGTACATAATACGTTCCGGGGTCGAGGCCGTCCATGCTGCCGTAGCCCCGGGAGTTGGTAGTGATTGTGCCGATCTGCCGGCTGCTTGCGTCCTTTACGCCGAAGACCGCTCCGGCAAGCACCGCGCCGTTGTCGCCGGTCTTGTAGATCTCGATGCCGCCAGAGTCCGGCATGATGAGAGTCAGCCGTGTGGTGACTGCGGGCAGCTCCAGTCCGTTGCCAACCATGACGACCTTCTGGTCGTTGTTGCTGGGAGCATACCAAGCATAGTTGGCGGTGCTGCGGCTGTCGTAGCCGGTAAAGGTGATACTGAGCTGTTGACCCGCCATACTGGTGGGAACGGATATGGTAAGCACATCCCCGTCGTTGCCGGTGAAGCCGGATATCTGCACGCCGTAGGGCGCGTCGTAGGTGTATCCGCCGTTACAGTTGGTAAGACTCACCCGGGTCTGCCCGACGAAATAGCTGCCCTGTTGGGTCATATTGATCGTCGAAGGGTTGACCTGTATAGAATGCTGCAGCGTCGTCCCGTTGCGAGCCTTGTTGAGCA
>ERZ857984.2145-NODE-2145-length-13012-cov-5.716215_pt1 | contig 13012 bp, 12 predicted proteins | sample MGYA00519914_ERZ857984 | MGnify/ENA primary metagenome ERZ857984 (study PRJEB31778, sample SAMEA3449417) | human gut metagenome | biome: human gut; feature: human-associated habitat; material: faeces | place: United Kingdom | collected 2010/2012 ... | reverse complement strand
ATATTCCATCAGCCGTTTCGGTAACCGTTACAGTTCCAATTTTCTTTCCAGCGCCTCGTTGGTTTAATTCTACAATGTTTTTAGTCGTAGAATTAGGTTTTGCTTGATCGGAATTCGTTACCGTTTGATTGGTAGAACCTTGTCTCGTTTGAGCAAAGCATACTAAAGATGCAAAGCTTAAAATCAATAGGATTTTTAAAAATTTTGTCATTGGTTTATTCCTCCTGTGAGTAATTGATTTTATTTTATATAACAGCTTAATTTTTGAAAGGTAAAAATAAAATAAAAAAATAAAATTTATTTGTTTAAAAAAATTTGAATTTAGAATTTTTTAATCTCATAAAATATAATTTAATTAAAAGCTTTATTAAAAATTATTTAAAATTCTTTAAAATATTTTTAGCGTTTTATAAATTGTATTTTATAAATAATATTTTAATTTAAAAAATAAAAAATTTAAAAACAAAAAACCCATGCTACTTTCAAGCATGGGTAGGAATTACAAAGATTTAGCCAAATTAAAAGCTTGCTATATATAGAGGTTCTTTGATTCCTTCTGCGAGGCTATTAGCATAATTGTCAACTTCGTCTGTAATAACGAGAGCTTTTCCTTCAATGTCGGAAACTTTGATTCCATCGCTTACTACAGTTTGACTTATACTGCCGTCAGCGTTAACTATTAAAGCCCCCAAATCACTAATATCTTCGCCCAATCCTCCTCCGCTAAACGAATTAGCTTCCGCCGTTTCCGTAGCTTGCGGTGAATTGCTTACATACAAATGGAGTTCTGCCACTCCAGATTCCAAAGCCAAACCTTTAGCTTCCAAATCAATTGACACTCCATTGGCAGTTTCGGTAACCGTTACAGTTCCGACTTTCTTTCCTGCGCCATTCTCGTTTAATTCTACAATATCTTTAGTGATAGTAGTAGTTTGTTTTGCTTGAGCAAAACATAGTAAAGAGAGTGCGCTTAACATGAATAAAACTTTAAAAATTTTGTTCATCGTATATCCTCCTTCATACGAATTGGTTTTATATTATTTATATTATATAACAATTTAATTTTTGAAAAGGTAAAAAATAAAATAAAAAAATTTATTTATTAAAAAATTTTAGTTTGAATTTTTATTTTAATTAAATTAAAAATTATTTATTTCGATATTATAAATTTAAATTATTTATTTTAAAATCTTTATTTTAATACTTTTTTCAAAGCGTCTATAACCATGTCCTGTTCTTCTTTAAGAATATCGTTGTCTATAGGAAGGGCTATATTATGTTTTGATGCATATTCCGATTTTGGCATATCGCCTTCTTTATATCCTAACTTTTCAATTAAAACGGGCGATAAATGAATAGGATGCGGATAATAAAGCGCGGTTGGAATTTCAAGTTCGCTTAATTTTTTTCTAATTTCGTCTCTATTTTCTTTAACTTGAATAACATATTGAGCATGAACAGATTTTGTATATTCTGCAACTTCGGGAACTTTAACAATATCTTTTAATTTTTCATTATAATATTTTGCAGCTTCTCTTCTATGATTCATATCTTCTTCAAAGCATTTGAATTTTTCTAAAAGTATTCCGGCTTGCAAATTATCTAATCTTCCCGTAGTTCCTAATTTAACATGAATCATTCCTCCTTCATCTCCATGATGTCGAAGTTGTTTAAGGTTTTTATAATATTCTTCATTATTTGTAAAAACCATTCCGCCATCTCCAAAACAACCTAAAGGTTTAGCGGGAAAAAATGAAGTGACTGCAATATCTCCTAATTTGCCCGAACAAGATTTTATATTTTTATAACTTGCTCCAAAAGATTGACAAGCGTCTTCTATAACGAAAATATTATTTTTTTTTGCAATATCTAATATAATATCGTAATTTGCGCATTGCCCGAATAAATTAACGGGAATAATAGCCGCCGTATTTTTATTTATTAAAGATTCTAATTTTTTTACATCAATATTAAAATATTCGTCTATATCACAAACAACTACTTTCATTCCTAAAAAAGACGGAGCTTCCGCAGTCGAAAAAAATGTCATTGCGGGAACTATAACTTCTTTATTAGAATGATTTTCTCCCGCCTTGAAACCTAAAGCCAAAAGCGAAAGAACAAGTCCGACATGCCCTGAAGAAACTCCAACTGAATATTTTGCGCCCGTGTATTTTGCAAGTTCGCTTTCCAACTCTTCCAATTCTTCTCCAAATATAAATTGACTTCTTTCTATAATTGAGGAGATTTTTTTGTCTATTGATTCTTTTCTTTTTTCGTATCCTCTGTATAAATTCATATATTTCATAATTCAAATTCCTATTAACATAATATAGAATATTTTATTAATAATTATTATAATTGTCAATAATTTAAATATTTTTACAAAAAATAAATTTGACTTTTTTTATTAAATAATATATAATTAAAAAATATGTTTGAAAACATTTTAATTAAAACTTTATTGAACTCCTGCAACAATACAATACAATACAATACAATACAATACAATACAATACAATTTTAAACTTTTTCAATTATATATATTTAATACTTCTTAAGGATTAATAGATAACTTATTATTGAATTTTTAGAAAGGAATAAAACTTAAAATTGATAAAAATAAAATTTTATTATACAATTTTTTAAATTAAACAAGTGTGGAAATTAGAATGAAATATAAAATAGCATTAACTGGTTCAACGGGAAATATGGGAGTTGAAACCTTAAGGCAGTTATCTGAAATTGACGAGATAGAAATTATAAAAGTTTTGATACGAAAAGAGAGCGTTAAAAAAGCTACAAAATTAAAAAGCAAATACAAAAATAGAATTGAAATAATCATTGGAAATATTGAAAATAAAGAAGACTGCGAAAAATTGATTAAAGACGCCGATTATATTTTTAATCTTGCAGCGATTATTCCTCCGAAATCTGATAAATTTTTAGAGTTAAATTATAAATCAAATTATTTGGGAACAAAAAATATAGTCGATACAATTTTAGAAATTGACGAAAATAAAAAATTAATTCATATATCTACTGTCGGTTTATACGGAAATAGAAACGAAAAAAATCCTTGGGCGAGAGTAGGCGACCCTTTAATAATAAGTAATTACGACCTCTATTCTTATTATAAACTTAAAGCCGAAAGATATATTTTAGAATCTTCTCTTAAAAATAGAGCGATAATAAGACAAACGGCGATGCTTCATAATAGAATGCTTACCGACAATATGAGCGATGGTTTAATGTTTCATACTTGTTATAACGCTCCTTTAGAATGGATTACCGCAAGAGATAGCGGATATTTAATGAAAAGAATAATTGAAGAGGATTTAAAAAATAAACTTGACAATTATTTTTGGCGTGGAGTATTTAATTTAGGAAGCAAAGCTGAAAATAGAATGATAGGATACGATATTTTTAACGAAGGTTTTAAGTTAATCGGCGGAAACGCTAAAAAATATATGCAGCCAAATTGGAATGCGACTCGCAATTTTCATGGCGTTTGGTATTATGACGGCGACAAATTAGAAAAATTATTTCATTATCAAAGAGATTCTATAAACGATTATTGGAAAGAGATTGCAAAAAAGCATTGGTATTATTCTCTTGCAAAAATCGTTCCTTCAAAATTGATAAAAATTTTTGCAATTGAAAGGCTTTTACTTGATTCAAATTCTCCTCGTTATTGGTATAAAAATAAAGAATTTGGAAAAATTATATCGGCATTTGGAAGCGTAAAAAATTATGAGAATATGCCGAAAAAATGGAGCGATTTTAATTTGCTTAAAGAAAATAAAGACTTTGAAGGAAATTATATAAATTACGAAGAGCTTAAAAATATAAATAACGCTAAACTTTTAAATCATGGTTATAATGAAAATAAAAAAGATAATGAAATAAATATTGAAGATTTGAAAGAAGCGGCGGAATTTAGAGGCGGAAAACTTTTAAGCGAAAAAATGGAAAATTTAGAAATAAAATTATTATGGGAATGTTCAGAAGGACATAAATTTGAAGCGAAACCTATAACGATAATAAAAGCGGGGCATTGGTGCGAGAAATGTTTTGAAAATCATACTTGGAGTTTCGACAAACTTGCAAAGAAAAATCCTTTTTACGCTCAAGTTTATTATAATTCGCATGATAAAAACGAAAATATGATTTATTATTTCGATAAAGATTTTAAGGCTTGCCATAAGAAATTTTAACGAAAGAATTTTAATAATGAAAAAATTTTTAAAATTATTAAATTTAAAAAATAAAGGTTTAATTAAATGAATAAAAAAGCGGTTATATATTGGTTTTCAGGCACGGGAAATACTGAAAAAGTTGCGAAAGAATATAAGAAAAATTTTGAAGAAAATAAAATTGAAACTTTGCTTTATAAAGTAGGCGATAATTTTGAAAATATGCCAAATCCTCAAAATTATGATTATGTAGGAATAGCTTATCCAATTCATGGATTTAACGCTCCATATCCGATTTTTGATATTATAAAATTATTTCCAAAAACTAAAAACAAAAATATATTTATAATAAAAACTTCGGGAGAGCCTTTGACTATAAATAATATTTCTTCAGAACCTTTAATTGCGAGATTAAAACCAAAAGGATATATTTTAACAAACGAATATCATTATATTATGCCTTATAATATGATATTCAGACATACGGATGAAACCGCTTCAAAAATGTGGAAAACGGCAAAATCTTTATGTTCGATAGAAGTTAAAGAAATTTTGCGAGGAAAAAAGCATTTATTAAAAAAATTTCCTTTCGGCAGATTAATAGCTTTTATATTTAGAATCGAGCATCCCGCGATGAAAATAAACGGAAGATTATTTAAAGTAAAAAATATATGCACTCATTGTAATTTATGCGTTAAAAAATGCCCCGTAAATAATATTTATAACGATGAAAATAATAATATAAAATTCAAAAATAAATGCGTTATGTGTTCAAGTTGCGCTTTCAGATGTCCCGTTGATGCGATTAATATCGGAATACTCACGGGATGGAAAGTAAACGGTCCTTATAAATTTGAAAATCCTCCCGTAGGATTAAAAAGCAAACATGAAAATTATTGCAAGAAAGCTTATGAAAGATATTTTGAAAGGGCGAATAATAAGATAAATGAGTTTTCTAATTAAGAAGTTGTTATAAGGTTTAATAGAATATTTTTAATTAATTTTTTAATTTTTATAAATCAAAATTTTATTTTTCGTTTTCAAAATTATATTATTTTCTTATAAATATTTTATAATCTCTTAAATCTTCGGCTATTAATATTTTTTTATTACAAAACCAACTCATTTTACCATCACAATGCCAATGCCATTGACTTTTGCCGTCTTTTTTATGTATTTGCAGGACTATGTTATCGTTATAATTTTTTAAAATAATTTTATCTCTATGTCGTAGTATTCTATTATAAAGTCGTTTTTCTTTTTTTGAAGAATAACCGCTTACCCATTTAATAGGATGCTTTTTATAACTTCTTGACATAAAAATTATATTTCAATTTTAATTATTTAAATCGTTTTTAATAAAATTATTTAATCTCTTTTTTAAGTAATTCGTATAATTTAATCATAACTTCAGCAATTTCTTGAGGTTTATCTTTTTCTATATCTATATAATAGAGAAAAATCCATACTCCTTCTTCTCTATACTCATCAAAATCGTTAAATATATTCTCAATAGAAGTTTTTAATTTTTTCCTTATTTTTATTGGCATATTTTTATCTTCTGTATATATTCCAAAATAACATGACATGTCGCCTCTCTCATATTCTAACGATACTTTAATATTATTTATATTAAATTCTATAGGGTGCGGATAGTTAGAATTTAACATCTCTTTAATAATATATTTGTCTTTTAAAAGCGTATAATGTTCGCCTTCTTTATAGTTTTTACTTTTTAGATAGTTAGCTATTTTTTTAGTAAATTCTATAAGAATTTGTATTTTTTGTTTTACTAATAAATTTTTGACTTTATCAAACATTTCAATATATTCGTCCGCTTTTTCTATGGTTTTAATCTCCTTAAAAAGATTTTCATTTAATACTTTTTTAATTTCAGCTTCTGTCATGTCGCCCTCCTCGTTTTCTCCGCTTATACTTTTTTCATTATCTATTATTTGTATAAGCGCTGATTTTAATAATTTATAATCATTTTTATTATTTTCTTCTTCATTATTATTTAGAAAAGAAAATTCTTGCCTTTTTAAAATGCCTTCAAGCCAATAGCCTATTTCGGCATGTTTTATATTTGCAAATTTGCCGTAAAGTTTGCTTCCTTTTTCTTTATACAATTCTTTACTCAAACTTTCTTCGCTCGGTTCTCTTTCGTAAGGCGTCAAATAAATCATATATATTTTATCATATTTTTGGCTTTTTACATAATTATAATAATTTTCAAGCTGTTTATAACCGTCATCAGCCCAAATTTTATTTTCTATAATTACCGCAAATTTTTCTTTATAGCCGATAAAAATATCTATTCTTTTTCTCTCTTCGGTTGGAAGTTCCCGTTTTATTTCTATGTCTTCGATTTTAATATTTTCTAAATCAAATTCCCAACCGAATTCTTCGTTAAGATATTTCAAAAATAATTTAGCGAAACCGATTTCATTACCGTTATATTTAAATTTTATTTCCAAAAAATTAGCGAATAAATTGCTATTATAATTTTCATGATTTAACAAATTAATAGAATTAAAGACATTAAATTGAGGCGGAAGTTTTTCCATTTCCTCTTTAACTTTTTTTCTAACTTCAATTAAAGATTTAGAAATATTTACTAAATGATTTAATTTTTCTTTTTCGTCATTTTGAAAAGCGTTTATTAAAGTTAATAATATATTTTCTTCTTTAGTTAAACTTTTAGCCATAAAGTTTTTAATTCCTTTTATTCGTTTGATTATAATTGAAAAATTAATTAAAATCAAATGTATTTGCTTTATAATATAAATTATAAAACAAATCCAATTTATAAATTTTTAATTATTTTCCGCTATAAATTGATTCAATATCTTTTTCCAAGCATTCTATTAATTTTTTAGCGAATTCGTATAAAGCTTTTTCATCTTCGGGAAATTTAAATTCTTTCATAAATCTCCACCAAGTATTATCGCCTTCTTCAGGTAATCTAAATTCACTCAATAATTTATGTTTTTTAAGCCAAGCTTCTATATCTTTATTATCTTGTTCCCATTTCTTTGTAGATTTAGGATTATCTTCCGTAGCCGTTCCTTCTTCTCTTGAAAATAAAAATAACAAGCTTTTATCGTTATAAATATAAATATCTATAGCGTAGTTTAAGCCTCTTTTTTCGCTATAAAAATCTCTGTAAAAACATTCATTATTATAATTTTCTCCGCTGAATGTAGAGATTAAATTATTGATACGAGTTTTTGTTAAATCATTATACATAGTCGCTATTAATTCGATTTTCTCGTATTCTTTGCCGTCATTTACAATTTTGTCGTAAAATTCTTTTGTTAATTTGTCCATTTTTGTTTCTCCTGTTTGTCTTAAAATTTTTAAATAATGTTCTAATAATAAACGCCATTCTTTAGGCTCTTTATTATTCATTTCTTCTAAACTCTTTTGTAAAACCATAGTATAAAAATCGTTATTCTCTCCATCATAACCGATTATAATTTTTATCAATTCTTTTGGAATTTCTTTAACGCTATCTTCCGTAGGTTTTTTTAAAGAGTTCGGCGATAAATATACTACTTTGTCTACTTCCAATTTTTTATTATTTTTGCATTCATTATAATATCTAAATAACTGCTCAGGCATATCTTTTGCCCAATTAAGTTTATTTTCAACTATAATGCAATTTTTTTTAGTTTTGATTAAAATATCAATTTTACTCTCTTCTCTTTCTACTTCGCAATTCTCATACTTACTTTTATCAACTCCGATAAAATCAAGGAAATTTTTTAATATAATCTCGTTTCTCAATAATTGAGCTATTATATCGGAATGAAAATTTTCTCTATAATAAATATCAGAGATTAACTCGAAAATATTGAAAGGATAATTCTCTTCAAAATTATTTTTATCAATATATTCTCTATATCTTTTAAGCATATCTTCGTCAATAAACTTTGAAGTAATACTAAAGGCATTTTCTATAATCTCTTTAGCTTCATTATCATAGAAATCCCAAGTCTTTTTTAATTCTTCTATGTTATAATTATATTCCATTTAACCTCCTTAAGTTATAACGCTGGCGCATGCTTGCCTTTATAACTTCCGCTTGGATGTCTCGCACAGCTGCTAGCGGTTAATGAAGCAATGTTTGGATAATTTTGCCCGCAATATTTACAAGTATATTGAGACTTTTCGCTTCCTTCATAAAGTTTATGTTTGCCCTTATAACTTCCATCTGGATGTCTTGAGCAGCTACTAGCGGTTAATGAAGCAACGCTTGAATATTTGCTTCCGCAGTATTCACAATAAAAATTTGCCATTTTAATTTCTCCTTTCTTTTATTTATTTTTTAGTTTTTCCTCCAAGTATGTCCGCCGCCTTTTGGACAAGTGCCTTTCAATGGATGTTCGTCTGTCCAATTAGAATTTCCACATTTTACGCATCTCCATTTAACAGATTTTGCATTAGCTGGTCTTTTCCACCAAGTATGTCCTCCTCCTTTAGAGCATGTCCCATTTAAAGGTCGCTCACTACTCCAAGTAGTATTTCCACATTTTGTGCATTTGTATTTATTAGTAGCCATAATTAAGTCTCCTTAAAAAATTATTTATTAAAATTTAAATTTAATATCCATTTATATTTATTCTTTTATAAAATTATGCTCTCTACCTCTTGGACAACCAGATGTTTTCATAAAAAATCCCGTTGTGCCGTATCTAACTTCTCCACATTTTGTGCATCTAAATCTCCGCCTTTGATTTCCTCCGCTATTTTTATCATTATTTTTAAGAATAATAAAAAGTAGCGCTATTAAACCTATACAAATATATTTACAAATATTATTAATAACTAATAATATGCCAAAGAATTTGCTTTCTTCATTATTTAATGCTATTGATAATATAGATAGAGATATAAATACCAAAGCTAAAATAATCATAATACTTCTTTTATAAATCAAAAACATTTCATTATTTCCCATATAATTTTGAAGTATTAGAGGAACGATAAAATATATAATTAAAAATGTTAAATACATAACCCAAAAAATCTTTATTCTTTTGTTGTTTTCATGGAATTAATTTATTCGCTTGATTATATCCTCTTTGTATAATATAATAACTATTAAAGAAATTTTTATTTATTAAAGGTAGATTTAAAAATGGAAAAAATCGTAGAAGAGAGAATAAATTCATGGCTTAACGGCGCTTATGACGAAGAAACTAAAAAAGAAATAAGAGATTTGATTGATTCAAAAAACGAAAAAGAATTAACGGACGCGTTTTATAGAGATTTGGAATTTGGCACGGGCGGACTTAGAGGAATAATGGGAGTCGGCTCAAATAGAATGAATAAATATACTGTCGGAAAAGCGACTCAAGGCTTGGCAAATTATATTTTAAAACAAAACGGCGAGAGTTTTAAAGTCGCCATTGGATACGATTCAAGAAATAATTCGGATATATTTTCAAAAACGGCTGCGGAAATACTCTCTTCAAACGGAATAAAAGTTTATTTGTATGACGATATTCATCCGATTTCTCTTTTGTCTTATGCGGTTAGAAGTTTAGGATGCATCGCAGGAATTGTTGTGACTGCAAGCCATAATCCAAAAGAATATAACGGTTATAAAGTTTATTGGACTGACGGCGCTCAAGTGATTCCTCCTCATGATAAAAATATAATAGACGAAGTTTTAAAAGTTAAACCCGAAGAAGTAAAATTGGGCGATAATTCAAAAGTAAGTTTGATTGGCAAAGATATTGAAGATAAATATATGAACGATTTAATGAGCTATCTTGTCAATCCCGATATTATAAAAAAACATAACGATATAAAAATAGTTTATACTCCGATTCATGGTTCTGGTTATAAAATGGTTCCTATGGCTTTAAAAAAGGCGGGATTTACAAATATAACGACTTTAGAAACCGTTCAGCCGCCAAATGGAAATTTTCCGACTGTAGGATCGCCAAATCCTGAAAATCCTGAAGCTTTAAAAATGGCTGTTGATAAAGCAAAAGAAATTGGAGCGGAACTTGTAATGGGAACGGACCCAGATTGCGACAGAATGGGCTGCGCTTTGCTTGATAGAGATAAAAATTATATTTATCTTACGGGAAATCAAATAGGCTCAATAATTTTACATTATTTAATAACGAATAAAAAAAATATTAAAAATCCTTTCGTAGTAAAAACTATAGTGACAACCGAACTTGCAAAGTCGATAGCAAATGCCAATAATGTAAAAATTTTCGATGTTTTAACGGGTTTCAAATGGATTGCCGACATTATCGAAAGAGAAAAAGACGGAAATTATTTATTCGGATTTGAAGAAAGTTTTGGATATTGCATAAACGGAAATGTGAGAGATAAAGACGGAGTAAGCGCATGTTTAATTTTTGCAGAAATTTTAGCTTATTGTAAAGACAACGATATTACTTTAGTCGATTATTTAGAAAGCATTTACGAAGAATACGGATATTTTTACGAAGAGACAATTTCGATAACCAAAAAAGGCGCTGACGGAGCGAAAGCTATAGAAGATATGATGACTTATTATAGAAACAATATGCCAAAAGAAATTTCGGGAGTCGAAGTTATTCATATAAGCGATTATGAGAAAAAAGAAGTTTACGGAAACGATGGAAAAAAGATAAAAGATATAACTCTTCCAAAATCGAATGTTCTTCAATATATTCTTAAAGATAATGTAAAAATTACGATTCGCCCTTCGGGAACTGAACCGAAAATTAAATTTTATTTTGAGGTTTGCGTTAAAGAAAGTAAAGATAAAAGAGTTTCGGTTGCAAAAGAGAAAGTTGAGAGTTTTAAGAAGTTTATTAAAGAATAGGATTTATTATAATAATTTAGAGAAAATTAAAGGTTTGCATGAAAATGTGAGCCTTTTTTATTGAGTTTTATTTTATTTAATTCTATTTTGTCATTGCGAAGCTATTATTGAAGCAATCCATTAAAAAACTTATTGCTTTTAAAAAAGTGAACAAAAAATTTTTACTTTTTTGATATCAACGCTAAATCGGGTAGATACAAAAAATTACCACTTTTTGTTGCTCTGAGTACATTCGGTGAAAAAAGTGGACAAAAAACATTAACAGTTTAAACTTAAAGTCTAATGATTAAGGCTTATATTTATTTTTTTAAATTTTATTTAAGTAAGCACCGGTAGTTTTTACTACTTCGCTGAAAGTGGGCTTTAACCTGAATTAATCCATACAAAATTTTTGCTTTTTTAATAGAAATAAAAAAACTTTAAAAAACTTAAACAAACAAAAGAGCCATGACGAAATAATCTTTCGACATGAAATGATTTTATATTTTTCTAACCAAACAACAATGTAATCTTACTCCTTATAAACTTCTGTAGCACTATCGTTATCTCCCGCTACAAATGTTAAGCTGTAAGTATTATTTCCGTCCCGACACTTCAAATTTTGTAAACATAGTAAAATTCAAATTTACTATAGCTGACTTGCTATTGGAAGAAAGTTTCTTTTCTTTTAATGTCACATCCATAAAATAGCCTTTTTCTATCAACTTTGCACTATTCTTTATTGGTTTAATAATTTTTTCTTGCTCATCCAAATCTGCTAATTTCAAGTTGTTAGCATCAACACCTTGTTTATTTCCATTGAATATTTTTAAAGTTGTATATTCTGTAGTTTCGCCCAAAATAGTCCAAACATTTTTTCTCATTATAAGCACTCTACCAGTCCAATTATTTTTTAGGAACTATACAATATCGGTCTTCTTTACGAGAGTTTTAGTTTTTACCAAATCAATATCGACAGTAAAAAATTTGCCACCGCTTCCATCAGTGGCCACTAATGTAAACAATTCTATTATAACTGAAGCGTTTGAAGTATAGTATTTTTTCACTTTATCAATACATATTGATTTCAATTCCAACTTACCAGAGCTTACATTGTAAACAAAATCTTCCTGTTTTATTTTGTTTGCTTCTATTGTATTGGTATCGGTAATTGTTAAATCTGATATATAAGTTTTATCAGTATTACATTTTACGATTAATTTTGTTTCGCCGTTTACAGTTACATAAGATTTAATAGTAAGAAGCGTTTTATTTATAGCAGCTGAATAGTATCTGAAAGTTGGTTTAATTATATTAGTTTATATGTTTACATTTCCGTCATTTCCAGAACCTATAGAATTATTTATACATTGACACGAATACAAAAAAATAATACTACACATAATATTATTATAGAAATTTTACTTTGGACATGTCCAAAGGTTGCGAGCCTATATTTATTTTAAATTTTTTGAAGTAGTTATACCAATTCTTACTTAAAATATAATATTAAAAAATTTATTAAATTAATAGAGTTTATCCTCCAATAATTTTCCACAAAAGAAAATAAACTTAAAAGCCTAATTGAAAATTGACATTACTATGAAATTTTTTGGAGTAGGGACATTTTATAAATTTATAATAACGATAATTCATAATTATTTATTCTCTACTTTTTTATAAAAGATAGAATTTAAGTCCTAATTTTTTTTCCACTCAAAGTTTCTGTCCCAATTTTCGCTAAAAAATTTTTACTTTCAAATCTTCCGCTTTTACTTTATATACTCCAGCTTACAAATTACAAATAGCAAGTCTTTCTATCCATAATAGAACAAACTTTTTAAAAAGTCAACTACTTTTAAATTTACTTTTCAATTAATCATATACGATAATAAATAATTTCAAAAAGTCAAGTAGAAAATTTATAATTTTTGACTTTCCTTATGCTAAAATATCGGTTTTTGTATTGATAAATTTTAATTTTTATAGAAATATATATAAA
>ERZ857984.2142-NODE-2142-length-13035-cov-18.862327_pt1 | contig 13035 bp, 7 predicted proteins | sample MGYA00519914_ERZ857984 | MGnify/ENA primary metagenome ERZ857984 (study PRJEB31778, sample SAMEA3449417) | human gut metagenome | biome: human gut; feature: human-associated habitat; material: faeces | place: United Kingdom | collected 2010/2012 ... | reverse complement strand
TATCGTTAACCTGTACGGATCGGCAGCATAGCGCCGGGAGCGGCATGCCGCTCCCCTACAATGGCGTGTGCGATCAACGTGAGTGCCTTCCCGAGATTGCCACGGGCGCAAAGCGCCCTCGCAATGACAAACCTTCGGCGTTCGCCGTTTGGCTGACAGCCTGTTTATTACACCAGTGCAGCGCCGGGCCCGGCTGTCCCCTCCCCTACAGCGTACCAATGGGCCAATGCGGCGCCGGGAGCGGCATGCCGCGCCCCAACAGTTTCCTTGTAATTACGACTCACTCGACCCCTCTGTAATACAGTCCGCGGGTGCAGGCGCCGGGGTCAAACGGGGCGTTGAGGTTCGAAAGCACCGTGTCGATCTCGCCGGGGTTCTCCGTTGTGAACGACAGGCGCAGCGCCCACAGGCCGAAGCGGCGCAGGTCCTCGCGCTTGTCGAGGAGGTACAGCTTCTTGCCGTTGAGCACGACGCTGCGGCAGGTACCGCAGTCGCGCACGATACGGAATTCCTCGCCCTTGCGGTCGATGAGCTTCACCGGCCCCGCGCCGCAGGAGCACTCGCCGGTCCGGTTGCGGATGAGGCAGTTTTCCGTGAGCATGAGCGGCAGGCGGCCATAGACGAGCATCTCCGTGGGCAGGGGCTTTGACAGGTCGCGGAGCTGCGGCAGCGTCAGCTCAAACGAGGCCGTGAGCGAGCACAGGCCAAGGTCGCGCAGCTCCGAGGCCGCGCGGGAATTTGTCAGGTTCAGGCCGAAGTCGCCCGCCGCCTCCATGCCGCGGGAGCGCAGCAGGGACAGCTGGCCGACATTGCCCGTCAGCGCCCGGCGGATGCCGAGCGAGGCGGCAAGGTCCAGCGCATCGAGCAGGCGGCGCGTCTCGCTGTCCCAGACGATGCGGGGCAGCACGACGGCAAGCGTCTGCCGCGCGGCAAGGCTGCGGAAAAAGTCCGGCCGGGCCGCGACCTCGGACAGGGGAACATACAGGACGGCGGGCTTCAGCCGCAGCAGGCGGCCGGTGATCTGCCCGGCGGACAGCACGCTCACGGTGAACACCGGCGCGGCGCGCGTGCCGAGCACGGGCGGGAGCGCGCGGTAGGACAGCAGCTGCGGCGCGGGGCGGCGCGCCCGCACGGCGGAAAGATGCGCCAGCACCTCGCGGCGCATGCGGTTGATCTCCGCGGCGGGCAGCGTCAGGCCGGGGTCGACGACGCTGCGCACGGAGCGTGCTGCATAGGGCGTGCCGCCGGTTTTGGAAAGGCGGGCGGCAAGCTCGTCCTGCGTCAGCGCGCGCCGCTCGGCGTCCTGCGGGACGGCCCCCTGCGTCTGGCAGATGTGGCCGTCGGCATCCTGCACGGCGAGCATGGCGTTCTGCCCGTGCGCGACGATGGCGTAAAAATCCACCGGCACGCGCTGGGGCTCGAGATTTTCATAGGTCGCGCGGGCGGCGGCAAGCAGCTCGCGGTCCGGCCGCTCCGGCTGGCGCGTGCCGAACATCTGCGGGCCCGTGCGGCCGAGATAATAGCCCTCCGTGAAGCCCTCGCGGGAGAAGGCGGCGCGCAGCGCGGAAAGATCCGACGAGCGGACCTCGCGGCCGTCGAGCGCAGCGCGGTAGATGCCCGTGACGATGGCGACATACTCCGGGCGCTTCATACGGCCCTCGAGCTTCAGGCTGGCCACGCCCATGCGCGCCAGCTCGCCGAGGTAGCGGATGAGACAATTGTCCTTCAGGCTCATGGGATAGCGGTTTTCAAACCGGCCGTAGCCATAGGGCAGGCGGCAGGGCTGGGCGCAGCGGCCGCGGGTGCCGCTGCGCCAGTGCGCAGGTCCGCTGTTCCTCGGTTTCGATGCGGGGTCGACCACCGTGAAGCTCGTCCTGCTTGACGAAGACGGAAACCTCGTCCACAGCGAGTACCGCTCCACGTGCGGCGACACCTTCTCCATCGCCAGCGCTATGCTCGCGCATGTGTGGGATTCGCTTCCCGACGGGGCGCGCATCGCCCGGGCTGCGGTGACCGGGTACGGAGAGGATCTGCTTCGGGCGGGCCTCGGCGTCGACGAGGGCGTCGTGGAGACGCTCGCCCATGCGCAGGCGGCCTGCGCGATGCGGCCGGACGCGTCTTTTGTGCTCGACATCGGCGGACAGGATATGAAGGCCATCTGGCTCAACCACGGCGTGCTGACCGATATCGTCGTCAACGAGGCGTGCTCTGCGGGCTGCGGCTCGTTCCTCGAGGGTTTTGCCAAAAACCTCGGAATAGCCGTTGAGGATATCGCGACCGAGGCATTTTCGTCCAAAGCCCCCGCCGTTCTCGGCAGCCGCTGCACGGTGTTCATGAACAGCAGCGTCGTTTCCGAGCAGCGGCGCGGTAAGGGTCCGGGCGACATCATGGCCGGTCTCTGCCGTTCGATTATCGAGAACGTGTTCACCAAGGTCATTCGCGTTTCAAATCTCAACCGTCTGGGCGACAAAGTCGTCGTCCAGGGCGGCACGTTCCGAAACGACGCGGTGCTGCGCGCATTCGAGCAGTATCTGGGCAAACCCGTCACGCGTGCGCCCCACCCGGGGCTGATGGGCGCTATCGGTATCGCCCTGCTCGCGCGCGAGGAATGCCGCAAGGGCGACGCCGGCACGTCGTTTATCGGGCTCGATGCCGTGGAGCGCTTCGAGCATCGCGAGTTCGGCGGCGTTACCTGCCGTCGGTGCAACAACCGCTGCCAGCGCGCGGTCGTGGCATTTGGCGACGGCTCGCTTTACGTCACGGGCAATCGCTGCCCGCGCGGCGGCGCCATCTCATGGGATGAGCTCGTGCGCGAGGTTCCCGCGGCGGAGGAGCTGCGTCCGCAGGGTGCTTGCGAGGCACAGGCACCCGGCACGGGGCGCGACCGGACCGCGGCTGCCCCCAATCTCTTTGTCGACCGCGAGAAGCTGCTGTTCGAGTCGTACCCCACGGTTCCCGTCAGCGGGGGGCGCGATGTCACGATCGGCATTCCCCGTGTGCTCGAGTTCTGGGACACCATGCCGTTCTGGTCGACGTTCTTCAGCACGCTCGGCTTTAAGGTGCGCGTCTCGGGACGCAGCACCAAGGCGATGTACGAGCGCGGTCTGGCGCACGTCACATCCGACACCGTGTGCTTCCCGGCCAAGCTCGTCCACGGGCACATCCGCAATCTCGTCGACGCCGGCGTCGACCGCATCTTCATGCCCATCATCACGACGGTGCCCACCGAAAACACCGCCTCTACCAGCGAGTGGATGTGCGCCGTCGTAAAGGGATACCCCTACGTGATGCGCAATTCCGATAACCCGGAGGAGCGTTTCGGCGTTCCGTTCGATACGCCGCTGTTCCACTGGTACGACGAGGGCGACCGAAACCGCCAGCTCAAGGCGTGGTGCAAGGAGACCTTCGATATCGATGCCGACCTGGTTGCCAAGGCGACCGAGCAGGCGGACCGCGCGCAGGAGACGTTTGAGAACCAGCTGCAGCTGCGCGGCAGGCAGGTGCTCGAGAACGTGCGCGAGGACGGCGGCTACGCGGTGGTGATCGCTTCGCGCCCGTACCACAACGACCCGCTGGTCAACCACGGGCTGCCCAAGCTCTTCTCTGAGCGCGGCATCCCCGTGCTGACGCCCGATGCGGTGCCGGGGGTCTGCAACGTCGATCTTTCCAACAGCCGCATCGACATCGTGAACAACTACCATGCGCGCATGCTGTCGTGCGCGGTCATCGTCGCATCGACGCCCGAGCTCGAGCTCGTGCAGATGGGCAGCTTCGGCTGCGGCCACGATGCGTATCTCACCGACGAGATCGCGCGCATGATGGGCGAGATGGGCTCCAAGGTTCCGATGATGATCAAGCTCGATGAGAGCGACGTCGCCGGTCCCATGGGCATTCGCGTGCGTTCGTTTATCGAGTCGGTCAACCGTCGTCGCGCGGAGGAGCGTGCCGAGGGCGCCCGGGTGCACGCGGTCCATCCGCTCGACGACCCGTATAAGGTCAAGTACACCAAGCGCGACCGGCACGACAAGATCGCGCTGGTCCCCAACACCTCCCATGCGTTCTGCAGGCTCATGACCGCGGCGATGCGCAATCAGGGCGTGCGCGCCGAGGCCCTTGATATCGGGCGCGAGGATGCCATCCGCCTGGGCAAACGCTATGTGCACAACGACATCTGCTTCCCCGCGCAAATCGTGATCGGCGAGGCGCTCGCGGCACTCGAGAGCGGTAAGTACGACCCGCACGACGTCGCCGTGGTGACTGGCAAGTATATCGGCGACTGCCGCCTGACGCACTACATGCCCCTGCTGCGCCGCGCGCTCGACGACGCGGGATACGACTATGTCCCGGTGCTCACCAACGACGACGTCGATGCCCACAATGCGCATCCGGGCTTCAAGCTCGGCCTTGGCCCGAGCATCCAGATCGCCTACGGTCTTCCCATGATCGATGCCCTCGAGGCCATGCTTAGGCGCATCCGTCCCTACGAGCTCGAGAAGGGCGCGGCGGACGCTGCGTTCGACCGCGCGCTCGATGAGGTTATCGAGGGCATGGAGCGCTCCGGGCTGAGAGGCCAGGCGACGGGCTTCAAACGCGCGCTTGCGATCATGGACGCCGTTCCGTACGACCGCTCGAACCCGCATCCGACCGTTCTCATCGTGGGCGAGTACCTGCTCAATTTCCATCTCGGCGCCAACCACGAGATTGAGCGCTACCTCGAGGACAACGGGCTCGAGGTCATCGAGGCGCGCATGACCGACGTGATCCGCAAGACCTATTTCTACAAGCATGCGCAGTCGCGCGAGTTCCACGTCGACCTGTCGCTGCCCGAAAAAGCCTGGTACGCCACGGCGGACAACCTGTTCGAGCTCGCGCACGACCGTTGCGACCGCCTGGGCGCGGCGAGCCCGCTCTACGAGCCGCCGACGCGCATGCCCGAGCTCGTGCGCGCGAGCGATAAGATCCTGCACCATACGTTCGATGCGGGCGAGGGCGTGCTGATTCCGGCGGAGATCCTCGAGCACGCCAAGCGCGGCTGCCGCAACTTCGTGATCCTGCAGCCGTTCGGGTGTCTGCCCAACCATGTCGTGGGGCGCGGGCTCATCCATGCGCTCAAGGAGCAGTATCCCACGGCGCAGTTCCTGCCGCTCGACTACGATCCCGACGTGAGCTTCGCCAACGTGGAGAACCGTCTTCAGATGCTCATCATGAACGCCAAGGCGCAGGGGTGCGGTGAGGCGCATGGCGAGACCGCGTAAGGACGCCGATGCGCCCGATGCACGCACCCGTATCATCGAGGCGTTTTGGGAGCTCATCGAGAACAACAGCATCTTCGAGCTGTCGGTTGGCGAGGTGACCCGCGCCGCCCAGTGCAATCGCGGAACGTTTTACTACTATTTTCACGATTTCGATGAACTCGTCGCCATCGCCATAGCCCAGCTGCTGCAGGATAACGAGCTCATCACCGATGCCCTCTGGCATTTTTCGAGCGAGGGCGACCTTTCGGCGTTCGACCGGCGCGACGTCCGCTGCCTGCTGCGGCGCATCGTCATCACCATGAGGGCGGGTGCCGCCGAGCAGGTCGTGCAGGGCATCCATACGATCATCATCGACCGCGTGAGAGAGATCGTCCACCCCGACGGAGAAGAGCTCAAGGCAGATTCGAGCTTTGCGGTGGGCTTTCTGGTCTCGGGCATCATGGGCTTTGTGATGGCGGTCGGCTTTGCCCGGGAGGGCGGCGAGGAGATAGACCTCGAGCAGCTGGGGGACAGCGCGTGCGCGTACCTGAGGGCGGTCGCCATGCAGACGGTGGAAACGGTCGCGCAAGTCGAGGGCGTCGATACATCCGAGCTGCTCGAACGCGTCTCCAAGGAGGCCGATGCCTATCGCGCATCGCGTGCGACGAGTCCCGACGTGGTGAAAGACGCCTAGGGTTTCTCTTGCGGGGCGCCTGTCGCGCATCGCGCGGTGAGTCCCGCGATGCGGTCATAACCTGCATTCATGTGAGCCGGGTTTATAGATATTCCTCCAGCTGTTAACATAGACAACCTGTGGGTAAAGAGACAAAAGCGCCGCCGACGGGCGGGCGTTTTGATTTCGATGAACTCATGTAAGGAAACGAGCATGTTAGATAGATTTACCGATCGAGCGCGCAAGGTCATGTCGATGGCCAAACAGGAGGCGCTCGATCTGCACTCAAATAAGGTGGGCACCGAGCACCTGCTGCTCGCACTCGCCAAGGAGGACGAGGGCATCGCTGCCGAGGCGCTGCGCTCGCTTGATATCTCCTACGACGACATCATGGACACCCTCAAGGAGGTCCAGACCACGGTTCCCGAGCCCAGCGAGGAGACCGAGGCTGCCAAGCTTGCCTTTACGCCGCTCGTCATCAGCGTGATGGAGCGCTCCTTCCGCGTGGCACGTGAGAACAACCAGACCTACGTGTCGACCGAGCACTTGCTGATTGGCATCGTCGAAGAGGGTAACGGCATGGCCATGGACATCCTCATGCGCCTGGGTGTGTCGTCCGCCTCCATCAAAAAGGCTATCGAGAAACTTACCGCCAAGGACCAGGACAAGAAGCGTCCGCTCGCCGGCGCCGGTGCCGGGCGTCCCGGTGCGGGCCTGCCGTTCTTTAGCGGCTCGGACGCGTCGCAGCAAAAGGGGAGCGGCACCGATACGCTCAAGCAGTTCGCCACCAACCTCACGCAAAAGGCGCGCGATGGCGAGCTCGACCCTGTAATTGGTCGCGAAAAGGAAGTCCAGCGTATGATGGAAATTCTTTCGCGCCGCACCAAGAACAACCCGCTCATTCTGGGCGACCCCGGCGTGGGCAAGACGGCCATCGTCGAGGGCCTGGCTCAGCAGATTGCAGCCGGCAACGTGCCCGAGAACCTCATGAACCAGAATATCTGGACGCTCGACCTGCCGGGTCTTGTCGCGGGCGCCAAGTATCGCGGTGAGTTTGAGGAACGCCTCAAGAACGTGATCCAGGAGGCCACCGAGGCTGACGACGTCATCCTGTTTATTGACGAGATGCACACCATCATCGGTGCCGGCTCTGCCGAGGGCTCCATCGACGCGAGCTCCATGCTCAAGCCCGTTCTCGCACGCGGTGCTTTCCAGATCATCGGTGCCACCACGGCCGAGGAGTTCCGCAAGTACCTCACCAAGGACCCGGCCTTCGAGCGTCGCTTCCAGACCATCGATGTCGAGGAGCCGAGCGTCGAGGACACGGTCAAGATCCTGACCGCGCTCAAGCCGCGCTACGAGGAGCACCACCATGTGCGCTATACGCAGGGTGCTATCGAGGCCGCCGCGAACCTCTCCAACCGCTACATCCAGGATCGCTTCCTGCCCGATAAGGCCATCGACCTCATTGACGAGGCCGGCGCCCGCGCCCGCATCGCCGCCAACCGCGCGCCCGAGCCGGTGCGCGAGGCCGAGCATCGCATAGAGGAGCTCAAGGCCGCCGCGCAGGAGGCCACCGAGAGCGACGACATGAACAAGGCCGCCGAGATCACCGAGCAGCAGAAGGCCGCCGAGATTGAGCTCGCCGAGGCCAAGGCCGCCTGGACCGCCGAGCTCGACGCCAGCCCGCTCACCATCGACGTCGCCCAGATTGCCGACATCGTGTCCGTGACCTCTGGCGTGCCGGTTTCCTCGCTCACCGAGAGCGAGAGCCGGCGCCTGCTGCAGACCGAAAGCGTGCTCAAGACCCGCATCATCGGCCAGGACGAGGCTGTCGAGGCCGTCGCCAAGGCCGTGCGCCGCAGCCGCTCGCCGCTCAAGGATCCGCGTCGCCCCGGCGGCAGCTTTATCTTCCTGGGTCCCACCGGCACGGGCAAGACCGAGCTCGCCAAGACGCTCGCCGAGTACCTCTTTGGCAGCAAGGACGCGCTCATCAGCTTCGACATGTCCGAGTTCGGTAGCGAGTTTGAGGTCTCCAAGCTCATCGGTAGCCCTCCGGGTTACGTGGGCCACGACGAGGGCGGTCAGCTTACCAAGGCCGTTCGTCGTCACCCGTACTCGGTCGTGCTGTTCGACGAGATCGAGAAGGCGCACCCCGACATCTTCAACATTTTGTTGCAGGTGCTGGAGGAGGGCCGTCTGACCGATAGCCAGGGCAAGACGGTCGACTTCCGCAATACGGTGATCATCATGACGTCAAACGTGGGCGCCCGCGAGATCGCGCAGGATGCGAGCGTCGGTTTTGGCACCACCGGTGAGCAGGGCCTTACCTCGAGCGAGATTAAGGGCCGTGCGATGGGCGAACTTAAGCGCCTGTTCCGCCCCGAGCTGCTCAACCGTATCGACGACATCGTGGTGTTCCAGAAGCTTTCGGGCGAGAATCTGACCAAGATCGCGCACCTGCTGGTGGACGACCTGCGTCAACGCCTGATTGCCAACGGCATGAACATCAAGCTCACCGATGCGGCCTACGACAAGATTGTGGCCGAGGGCACCGACCTCACCAATGGCGCGCGTCCGCTGCGCCGTGCCATCCAAAAGCTCATTGAGGACCCGCTGTCCGAGGAACTGCTGGCCGGTGAGTGGGGCGAGGGCGATACCGTTCAGTGCGATGTGGCCGACGGCAAGTTTGTCTTTAGTCACGGCACGGGCGAGATTCCGGCACCGCGTCCGGCGGGCACGCTCGGTGGCGATACCGCCCCGGCGGCTCCGCACACCGGCAACGTCGCGCCCGTGAGCGGCGGCGTGACCTCGGGCCCCGGCGGCATGATGCAAGCCGGTTCCGGCGCGCTGTAGGGCGTGGCGACAATTTGATACGCGCAATCGAGGCGCTCCGGAAAGGGCGCCTCGATTTGTAGAGCTGCGGAAGTTGTGACCGTTACGCTATACGGTCCACCGTTAGCCGATGATGCGAGGGCGCTCGGCGTTTTCGACTGGTTTATGCACGCAAAGTCTGGGAATATACAAGTCGCATGTCTTACTGTCTAACCAGTTGCGCCAAGGAGGCACCATGGACTACAAGATTACCGGCTACGAGCCCGCCCAGCTGTTCCATTTCTTTGAGGAGGTCAGCGCGATCCCCCGTGGGTCTGGCAACGAGAAGGGCATCAGCGATTTCCTGGTCGCGTTTGCCAAGGAGCGCGGTCTCGATGTGTATCAGGACGAGGTCTACAACGTCATCATTCGCAAGCCCGCATCTGCCGGCGCCGAGAATGCCCCGACCGTGATGCTGCAGGGCCACATCGATATGGTGTGCGACAAGTTGGGCTCCGTTGAGCACGACTTTACGACCGATGGTATCGACCTGGTCGTCAAGGACGGCGTCCTTACCGCCAACGGCACCACCCTGGGCGCCGACAATGGTATCGCCGTCGCGCTTATGCTTACTGTGCTCAACGACGATTCGATTGCCCATCCGGCCCTCGAGTGCGTGTTCACCACCGACGAGGAGACCGGCCTGGTTGGCGCCGAGACGCTCGACAAGTCCCAGATCAGCGCCCGCACCATGATCAACCTCGACTCCGAGGAGGAGGGCGTTGCCACCGTCAGCTGCGCCGGCGGCGTCGTCGTTACCTACACCTGCCCCATCGTGCGCGAGCACAAGACCGGTAGCACCCTCACGCTCGACATTTCCGGTCTGTTGGGCGGCCACTCCGGCAGTGATATCAACCTGGAGCGCGGCAACGGAAACCTCATCATGGCCCGCATCATCGACCGCCTGATGGTCGCCGGCGAGCCCGCCATCGTCAGCTTCAACGGCGGCACCAAGGACAACGCCATCAACCGTGAGTGCAAGGCCGTTCTGGTCTATGCCGATCACGCTGCCGCCGAGGCCGCGGCCCAGATCGCAAAGGGCATCATCGCCGACGTCACTGCCGAGCTCGAGGTCTTCGACCCCGGCTTTACCTGCACCGTCGAGATTGCCGACGACGCCGAGGTCGAGGCCATGGACGAGAAGTCCGCGCTTGCCCTCATCCGCGCCCTGCGTCTTGCCCCTAACGGCGTGATTCGCCGCAACGTCGCCACCGACGGCTCCGTCGAGGTTTCCTCCAACATCGGCGTGGTCGCCACCTCCGATGACGAGGTCAAGATTATGCTGTCCCCGCGCTCCTCGATCACCTCGCTGCAGAACGAGTTCAAGGACCGCCTGCAGACGCTTGCCGATGTCCTGGGCTTCGACGCCAAGTTTGAGTTCGAGTATCCCGGCTGGAGCTATGCCGAGCATTCGCCGGTCCGCGAAGTCTTTGTCGAGAGCTATCGAGAGCTCTTTGGCTCCGAGCTGCGCATCGAGTCCATTCACGCCGGCCTTGAGTGCGGCCTGTTTGCCGAGGCTCTGCACGGCCTGGACGCCATCGCCGTGGGCCCGACGCTCTCCGATGTCCATACCCCGGACGAGAGCATGGAGCTCGCTTCTGCCGAGCGCTTCTACGAGCTGCTCATCGACGTCCTCAAGCGCCTCGCTGCGTAAAGGTTGCGCTAGCAGCAGTCCGAGCCACGTGCTAGCGGATTGCAAATGACATTATGAGAGGGGGCACCCGGTCTTTTGCGACGGGTGTCCCCTCTCTTTTGTTTGATAATTGCGAAATTAAGGCCACCTAGTCCATTTCTGCCTTGATGAGGTCGAGGGTGCGCTGGCAGTTTTCGCGGACGGGGCCGAGCATATGCTCGCGCAGGTCCGCCATGCCGGGCAGGTCGGCGTATTCGTCCATGACCTCTTCCATGCAAATGGGCACCTCGTAGGCGAGGTCCATCATGGTCGCAAAGCAAAACTTCTCGGATAGCCCGGCATCGGTGAGTGCCGCCTCCAGCGCGGGGTCTCCCATACCGTGGTATCGGCGGATAGCGCCTGGACCGATGCGCCCCACACGATTTTCGCCGCCAACGCTCATGGCAAGGCGCGCTTTTCGCCGCATACGTTCGTATGCCAGCACCGATGCAACGTCATACATACGGGCCATCATAGCTGTGCCGCCGTTTCCAAGGAGCAGGGAATAGTTTTTCGCGTGCGCATCCGGTGCGCCGATAATGGCGTTGAAGAACAGTATCTGCGTAAACAGATACAGGTTAAGTTGATGGTGGCTCGTATTTACGAGGAGCTCTTGAATGTCGCGTGTGGTCGGGCCGCCGTCTGCCGTGTACTTTTGGGCGGGCATCACCCCAAGTGCCTGACAGAGGTCTTCTTGATGTAGGCGCCTGATCGTTCCGTCTTTGACTTTCACGCGGTCATAGCGCTCAACAATGAGGGCAGGTTCGTCCTCAAACATACGATATTCGACGTTTGCCGTTGCGATGCCGGCGCGCTGGGCGCTTTTCATGCAGACAAACTCATTGAGAGCCTCGAGTTTAAATCCGATAACGCCATTTTTGAAAATATGCGTCGTGGGCGAGGAGCCCATGCATTCGCACCAGCGGTCGTTTATGAACGCGAGCGCGAACTTGCCCTGGTTGCCTCCAAGTGACCAACTTTCATCTAGACCCATCCACGATGCATCGCGGTCATCTCTGATCGACTTGAGACGAAGAGCAATTTCGTGGTTGTCTATAGGGCGGTATTCGCCAGCGCGATGCAGGACGGCGTCGGTATCTTCTTCGGCACAAAACTGCACGCCGCCCGGACAGTCGAGTCCGATATGGCTGAGCAACGCAACGGGATTGTTGGGCCTAACGTCGAATTCGGCGGCAATCGCTTTTCGTTGGTCCTCGCTGTCGGGTAGAAGGCCAAACAGGTACGGATTCATGACCTGTTGTCCGTATGTGCGATTCGATACGGGTATGTTGGTCGATAGGGCTGGCCCGTCATAGTCATGATCGTAGGTAAAGCTGATAAGACCGTTCTCATCTTGCGTGAGCGTTCCAGCAGGCACGCCGCAAATAATGGTCCGAAGTGATGTTCTGGCCATTGGCTATTTCCCTTCGGGCATGGTTTGGCTAGATGCGTTTGTGGCAATCGAGACTCCGAGATTGGACATGGCGAAATCGGCGAAGACCTCGTCGTAGAGTGCGGATGTAAAGGGGGCATCTGGAAGAGCCGGAATGGCGGTACTACGACGGTTGCGATGATGAGGACGTTGAGTGTGATGGTGCCTGGGGATGCTGCGAGGCAGCGGATTGGCATGCGGGGCGTCGACTGGTCGCTCGTTTTTCGCTTCGTCGATATCCCCTTGTGCTGCGAGCGCCAGTCCAAGAGCGTCGAAAATCGCCAGCAACTTGTCGAGTCGAATGCCGGTGGCGTCTCCTAGCTCGAGCGATGCGAGCAGGCGCTCCGAAACACCGGCCTTTTTAGCGAGGGCGGCACGGGTGAGACCCTGAGCCTCGCGTGCCTGGCGCACGTAGATGCCAGCTTGGCGCGGTGTGGTGATGGGAAGGGTGTCCACGGCGATCTCCTAACGTGCAGACTTTTGCATATTAGTATGACATGCAAAAGTCTGCATGAAAAGGCTCATGCAAAACTCTGCATGAGGCCTCATACGGACGTTTAGTTTTGAAGGGTGTTTTACAGCACCAAAAAACCCAAGTGTTCCAGCAGGATCTTGAGGCCGATAAGGATGAGCACGACGCCACCCACGATGGTGGCGGGTTTTTCGTAGCGCGCGCCAAAGGTGTGGCCGATCGCTACGCCGGCGACGGAGAAGATAAACGTTGTGACGCCGATAAGCGATACAGCGGGCACGATGTCAACCGAGAGCGCGGCGAACGAGATGCCCACGGCCAGGGCGTCGATTGAGGTGGCGATGGCGAGGATCAGGTACTCGCCCAGTTCAATCTTCTCGGCATCCTTGCCGTCGCCTTCATCCTCGTCCTCGGTAAAGGCCTCCCACAGCATTTTGCCGCCGATGAAGGCGAGCAGGATAAAGGCGATCCAGTGGTCGATGGGGCCGATGATGCTCATGAATTGACTGCCAAGCGCCCATCCGATCACGGGCATGCCTGCCTGGAAGCCGCCAAAGAACAGGCCGAGCACTACGGCGACCTTAAGGTTGATCTTCTTCATGCCAAGGCCCTTGCAGATGGATACGGCAAAGGCGTCCATCGAAAGGCCAACGGCGAGCAACACGAGCTCTGCGAGTC
>ERZ857984.2137-NODE-2137-length-13056-cov-2.874625_pt1 | contig 13056 bp, 3 predicted proteins | sample MGYA00519914_ERZ857984 | MGnify/ENA primary metagenome ERZ857984 (study PRJEB31778, sample SAMEA3449417) | human gut metagenome | biome: human gut; feature: human-associated habitat; material: faeces | place: United Kingdom | collected 2010/2012 ... | reverse complement strand
ACCTGGGGATCCCCACGGTGCTCCAGCTGAGCCATCGTCCCAGTCAGATCAGCGATCGCGCCGGAGACCTCGGCCTGGCTGGCGCCGGAGTCGTCCAGCACCTTCCGAGCCTTCACCAGGGCGGACGCCAGGTCGGCGGCAGCCCAGGAGCTGGTCGTGTAGTCCTCGGCGACGGCCGCCGCAGCGGCGTCGATCGCAGCCTGCAGCGCCTCCTTGGAGACCTCGGGGGCGACGGTGATGAGCGCCGACTCCGAAATCTTCACCCCGTCGACGGTCGCGGTGGCGGTGACCCGCACCCGGCCGACCTTGCTCGCGGTGAGCAGGCCCTCGCTGGTCACTGCCGCGCCGGCGGTGTTGGTGTCCATCGGCGCGATCAGGTAGCTGAACGTCGCGTCCTCGTTGGCCGGAGCCAGCGTCGCGGAGAGCTGCTTGCCCGCTCCGAGATCACTCAGCAACACCGCCGAGTCGGCGAAGTTGATGGACGAGGTGTACACGTTGGCGAACGCGCTACCGGTGGCATCGGGCTGGCCCGAGGTGACGACCACGGGGAACGTGGCCGACTTGGTCTCACCGTTGGCGGTCGCCTTGGCGGTGATCAGGGCGGTGCCCACCGAGACCGGGGCGACTGCCCCGGAGGCGTCGACGGTAGCCACCGACGGCGCCGAGGAGGTGTAGGTCACCTTGAGGGCCGGATCCGACAGGTCCCAGAAGGACATGTCGTGCTTGGTCACCGAGAGCTGGGCATTGATCCGGTTGTCCGGGGTGTCCAGGCTCAGTTCGGTGGCATCGGGCTGGGCGGAGACGACCTCCACGCCGGCCTTGCGCTCACCGGTGACCGTCAGCTTGACCGACTTGAGGTCGGCATCGGCAGAGCTCGGCCCGGTCAGGATCGTCCACTCGCCGGTCGGGAAGACCTTCTTGTGGGTGACGTCGTCCCAGAACCAGAGGTCCCCGGCACCGATCTCGACCTGGACGGTCTCGGGGGTCCCGGTGATCACGCCGCTCTTGACGAAGCCCTTCAGCTGCTTCAGCGGACGCTCGTTGCCGTCGGCACCGGTCGGGGCCTTGGCGTAGACCTGCACGACAGCCTTACCCGGGTAGTTCGCGACCTGGTTCGACACCGGCACCGAGACGGTGACGGAGTCGTTCGGGGTGATGGTCGCCGCGGACAGGGTGGGCGTGCCGTAGACGAACGGCGAGTAGGAAAGGCCGTGACCGAAGACGTAGTGAGGTGCCGCGCAGTCCGGGCCCACCTGGTAGTACAGGTAGGTACGGCCACACTTGGAGCCCTCAGCCTTGGTCATCCGGTAGTCCTCAATGCCGCGAGTCGGTGCCGCTGAGGCCCCGAGCTGCGCGTCCACGTCGGAGTACCAGGTGATCGGCAGCTTGCCGGAGAAGTTCGCGACCACACTGCGGCCGTCCTCCAGGGTCACCGTCTCGTTGAACAGCAGTTCGGCCATGGCGTCGCCCTGGTACATGCCGTTGAAGGACGACCAGATGATCGCCCCCACCGCGGGCAGGTCCTTGAACAGGCTCAGGTCGACCATGGTCTTGGCCTGGATCCAGACGACGACCTTCTTGCCGTACTTGTCGGCCAGCGGGGCGATCGAATCCCGGATCAGTTCGGCCTGCTTACGCGGCAGAACCACGGTCGCGCGGTCGGTGCCCTCGCCGCCGTCGTTGTTGCGGTGCCCCACGACAACGACGATGTTGTTGGCCTTCGAGATCTGGTATTCGGCCGTGTTCGAATCCGTCGCCGGGTCGCACTGGCTGCTGGAGCACATCGACATGGTGATCGCGGTGCCGTTGGCGTCGAGCACGTCCGGGAACACCGCGAGGTGATCGGTCACCACCGGCGTCGCGGCGCCCGTCGCGACGTCGTCCACCGAACCACCGGTCGCCTCGGCCAGCGCCTGCGCGAACGTGGTGGAGACGGCGGTCGGGCCCGAGTACGACCCCGACTGGAACTTGTTGAGCGTGTCGACGTGACCCAGCGCAACCGTCTTGCCCGTCTTCGCCGCGGTGAACGGCAGGGTCTCGCCCTCGTTCTTCAGCAGGACGGGGGCCTCGAGCGCGGACTCGTGAGCGACCGCACGGTGTGCGGGCGAGGCGAGCTTGACGTTCGGGTCACCCTCTTCGGACAGCGTGTAGGAGTCGCTGTTCCACGGCACGGAGGCGACCGGATCGAACTCGCCCATCTGGAAGCGTGCCGTGAAGGCACGCACCAGGGCGATATCGATATCGGCCTCACTGACCAGGCCCCCATTCTGTGCCGCCGGCAGGCCGTCGGCCGAGGGGTAGTCGCCGCCGGAGCAGTCAAGGTCGGTACCGGCCTTGAGCGCCCACGCGTTGCCCATCGTCTTGGAGATCTGCGTCTCGCCGCCGAGTTGCACCGGGTGCCACGAGTGGCCGCGGGTGCCGGTGCCGTGAACGCGGGTGATCGCGTCACAGTCGGAGACGACGAAGCCGTCGAAGCCGTAGGTGCGACGCAGCAGGGTCTCGATCGTGTAGCGGCTCGAGGATGCCGGAGTGCCGTTCGGCGTCTCGTTGTTGCGCGGGCTCCACAGCGTCGGGTAGCTGGCTGCGGACGGGTAGTCGGTGGTGTAGTCCTCGACGACCGAGATGGCGTTGTACGCGGTCATGACCGACCGTGCCCCGCCCTCGCCGGACGACGCCGCGAAGGGCGGCAGGAAGTACTCGTGCATCGACCGCTCGGTCACGTTCGAGGTGCCGTAGTTCCGGTTGGCCTCGGAGTTGTTGGCCAGGTAGTGCTTGGGAGTAGCAACCGCCTGGATGTAGTCGCCGGGGCCGGTCGGGACCGTGTCGGTGCGCGAGGCGGTGTTGCCCTGCAGACCGGCCACGAAGGCGCTGCTGACAGCGCCGGCGAGGAACGGATCCTCGGTGTAGGACTCGTCGGCCCGTCCCCAGCGCGGGTCACGGTTCAGGTTCTGGTTGGGTGACCAGTAGGCCAGCCCGTGGCAGGCGCCACCCTCAGGGGTCGGGTTCTCCATACCGGGCGGGCAGGAGGTGTTGTAGGTGACCCGGGCCTCATTGGCGATGCCGCCGGCGATCTTGTTGGTGATTGCGGAGTTCCAGGTGGACGCGATCGAGGTGCTCTGCGGGTACTGCGTGTAGTTGTTGTCGTTGACCCCGTCCTTGATCGTCGGGAAGTAGATCCCGTGGTTCGCCTCAGCCCAGTAGCCGTAGGACTTCACCCCGAGGCGCTCGATGGCCTTCGGCTTGGCCCGCCAGGTGGCATGGGGCTGCATGGCGATGAGCTGGTCGTACTTCTCCTCCAGCGTCATCCGGGAAACGAGGTCGGCGGCGCGCACGCTGAACGGGAGTGCGGTGTTCTTGTAGGCGGGCACCTCGTCGGCCGCGGCCGCGTTCGGCATGGCGAAGGACGCCAGGCCACTGGTCGCGACCGCCCAGGTCAGCGCCAGAGCGAGGCCCTTGCGCCTCGTCTGGCCTGCATTACGGTGCACCCCGCGTGGGGGCGCTTTCTCACTAGTCACAAAAATGTCCTCAAATCTTCTCTTGGTAAAGCCCAAGTCAAGACGACTTCGATCCGGGCGGCCTCGCGGGTCTGGTCGCGGCCGCAGACGCCTCCTTCCTGTGGAAACCGGCGCGCGCCAACGACCTCACGGTTCTCGTGGGGTTGCAGGCGCGGGGTTCAGCGGGGCGGGCCCGGTCGGGCCCGCCCCGGTGCTTGGGGGACTGGGGAGATCGGTGGGCGCAACGCCGCTGCGCCCACCGACCAGGATTACTTCACCTTCGACGAGTACTTGCTGCCACTCCAGGCCGCGTAGTACTTCACCCCGGACACGGTCTTATAGGCACGAACCTGCACCTGATAGACCTTGCCCTTCTTCAACTTCTTGATCGTCACACTCGACTTCGAAGGAGACACCGACACCGTCTTCCACGACGACGACCCCTTCACCCGGTACCGAACCTCATACTTCGACACCTTCTGAGCAGACGACACCTTCTTGTAGCTGACCTTCACACTGCCCTTGCCAGCCTTCGCCTTGGTGACACTGGTCTTCTTCGGCAGGATCTTGAACTCCACCACCCGAGTACCGGCGTAATCACCCTTACCGACGATCGTCACCGACCCCCGGCCCACCGACACATTGGAACCCAACGTGCTGGTCGCGTAATCAACACCCTCGTACAACCGGACACCATTCAGCGCCACGGTGAACCCGGACGTGAATCGCTTGCCCGTGTACACCCGGTCGGCGATCGTCACCGTGGCGCCCACGCCGTCGAGGCGGACGGCACCGCCGGCGGCCGGCGCACTCGACAGGGCGTCGAGCACTGCCAGCGTGGCAGCCTGGATCTGCTCCACCGTCGACTCGGGGTCAGCAACAACCTGCTTCGCCTGAGTCACTGCTGTGAGCATCACCTGGTAAGCAGCCGGGTCCAGCCGTGCCGGATCGATGGCCTCGGCCCGCTCGATGGCGGTCTTCAGCACCTTGATCAGCGCGGCCCGGGCGGACGGCGTGTCCACCATGACCAGCTTCGACTCCGCGGCCGAGACCGCGTCCGTCAGCGTGGCCACCGCGTTGTCCAGCGTCTTCTGATCCGTGGCGCCGAGCGCGGCCTTGGCCGTCTCGATCGCCGCGAGCAGACCGCTCGACTCAGCCGAGGCCGGGGTTGCCGACTTGGCCAGCGCCTGGGCAGCCGCGATGGCGGCGGTCAGGGCCGTGTTGTCAGCAGCCAGGGCGCCCTCCGGCACCACGGTCACCTCGGCAGCGGCCGACACCTTGGCGCCGTCGATGCTGCCGACCGCGGTGACCCGGACCTTGCCCGCCTTGGTGGCGGTCAGGACACCGTTGCTGGTGATCGAGGCACCGGCGGTGTTCTCGTCCATCGGCGCGATCAGGTAGGTCATCGAGGTCGACTTCGCACCGGCCGGCACCAGGGCCAGCTCGGCGTTCATCGACACCGCACCCGCGTCCGGCAACTCGACCTTCTGGTCGGCCATGTTGATCACCGGCGCCGGGGCGTCGGAACCCTTGACCACCACGGCGTACGAGTCGGACTTGGAGGACCCGAGAGCGGTGACCGTGGCCGTGATGGTGGCGATGCCCTCACCCTTGGCGTAGACCACACCCTCGGAATCGACCGCCGCGACCGCCGGGTCGGAGCTGGAGAACTCGACCTTCACGTTGCGGCTGTCCAGGTCGAGGAAGGTCTGGTCGTTCCGCGACGCCGACAGGTTGGAGTGGATCACGGTGTCCGGCGCCGCGATGTTGAGCACCGTGCCGTCGTTCACCGCCGCCACCACGTCGAGGTACGGGGTCGGATCAGCCGTCAGCTTGAACGTGGTCGACGGACCGGAGTTGACCTGCGGACCCACCTGGAGGCGCCAGGTGCCCTTGTCCCAGATCGCCTTGTCGTTGGCGTCATCCCAGAACCACAGGTCCTCCACCGGCACCTTGATGGTGACGGTCTTGGTGTCCATGGCGCCCACGGTGACCTTCTCGAATCCCTTCAGCTGACGCTTCGGCCGCTTGATGCCGTCCGCGCCGGGGGCCGTCACGTAGAGCTGGACGACCTCCTTGCCGGGGATCTTGCTCGTGTTCGTCACGTCCACCTTGGCGGTGATGGTGTCGTCGCCGGTGTAGGACGAGGCGTCCAACCGCAGGTTGCTGTAGGAGAACTTCGAGTACGACAGGCCGTAGCCGAAGTTGTAGGACACATCACCGGTGAAGTACTGGTACGTGCGACCGCGGTCGCTCGCGCCGGTGTCACCAGGGGTGATGCTGTAGTCCCACACGCTGCCGACCTGATCGATGTCGGAGTACCAGGTGAACGGCAGTCGTCCGGACGGGTTGACCTCGCCGAACAGGATCTCGCCCGCGGCGATGCCCTGCGACTGGCCGTTGTAGTTGGTCCACACGATGGACGGGACGTTGGCGAGCGTCCGGAACTTCTCAATGTCCATCTGGCCGACCGACTGGACCCAGGCAATCGTCCGCTTGTTGAGGGCGGCGACCTTCGCCACCATCTCGTCCTGGAACCGCGGCATGTCGATATTGACGCGGTCCATCTCCTCGGCGGCCTCGGTGTTGGTGGTGCCGGTCATCACGATCACGGCGTCCGCCTCGGCGATCTTCGCCTCCTGCTCGGGGGAGAGATCGTAGGCCCACGGGTGACCCTCGGTCCCAGCCTCGCCGTACTTGCCGAGGGTGCCCGGGTTGTAGACGAAGTAGAGATCGTGGATGCCGCCGGTCGCCTCGGGGGCGAGCGCGCTGTCATCCACCGTGCCGCAGCTGGAGGCTGCGCCCTCGGCCGGGACAGTGGCGACCTTCGGACCGGTCATCGAGTCGAGATGGACGTCGAAGACCCCGGCCTTCGGGACCGCCGCGGTGTTACCGGACTGGGTGATGCACACCGAGTCCACATCCGAGCTGAGATCGGCACGGATGGTGAAGTAGCCACCCCACACCGAGCTCGCGCGCATGTAGTCGTTGTAGCCCCAGTTGATACCCATCCAGCCTTCCCACTTGATGAACTGGTCGGGAGCCGGGTCATCGGAGATGGACAGCGGGTAGCCGTCCTGAACGTCGGCGGCCTTGATCGTCTTGACGACGGTGCCCGAGTCCTTGAAGGTCACGTTCTGAACACCGGGCTTGCCGGAGGCGGTGGTCGAGGTGAAGCACCAAGTCCCGTAGCAGGTCTCCGTGGAAGTCACGCCCGGCGTGATGCCGGCCCCGATGTACTCGACAGTGGCGTTCGGGTTGATCTCCTTGGCCACCTGCTCGACGCCCTGGCGGAAGGTGCGCTGGTCGACAGGGTTCGATCCGGAGTAGCCACCCGCGGTGAACAGGTTCCCCAGGTAACCGACCACGGCGATCTTGTCGACGCCCTTGTCCAACGGCAGGCCACGCTGGCCGCTGCCCGGGATGTAGGCGTTCTTCAGCAGCACGGGAGCCTCCTGCGACACCTGCAGCGCTGCTGCCTGGTGCTCCGGGGTGGCCATCTTGGCGGCCCTGGAGTAGTCGGAGCTGCGGTAGGGAACCTTGCTGGCCGTGTCGAACTCGCCCAGCTTGAAGCGCCCGGTGAGCAGGGCGGTCAGTTCCGAATCCAGATCAGCGTCGCTGATCAGGCCGGCGTCGTAGGCCGTCTGCAGGTTCTCCTCGTAGGTGTTGCCCTGGCAGTCGATGTCGGAGCCAGCCTTGAGCGACCACGCGCTCGCCTCCGCAGCGGTGACGCTGCGGTCCCAGCCCTCCGGCTTCCACTTGTGCCGGTTCCAGATGTCGGCGACGGCCGAGCAGTCGGTGGTGATGTAGCCCTGGAAGCCCCAGGTCCGCTTGGCCAGGTCCTCCAGGTACTCCGTGGAGGCGCTCATCGGCACGCCATTGACCCGGTTGTACGCCGTCATGAAGGAGTACGCGCCGACCTCAGGGCTGAGGGCGTGTGCGAAGGCCGGGGTGTAGTACTCGCGGAGCTCCCGCTCGGTCACCTCCGAGTTGCCGTTACGTCGGTTGGACTCGGAGTTGTTGGCGAAGAAATGCTTCGGCGTCGAGACCGTCTTGAGGTAGTTCGGGTCGTCGCCCTGCATCCCCTTGATGAAACGCTCGCCGATCTGGCCGACCAGGTAGGGGTCCTCGCTGTAGGACTCGTCGGCCCGGCCCCACCGCGGGTCGCGGTAGATGTTCAGGGTCGGCGACCAGTAGCTGAGGCCCTTGCCGGTCTCGTTGTTCAGCACGCGCGCCTCGTCACCGATGACGTCGCCGAGCTTGGAGACCAGTCCGCGGTCCCAGGTGGAGGCGATGGCGGTGGCGGACGGGAACATGGTGGTGCCCGACGCCATGACGCCGTGCAGCGCCTCGTTCCAGTAGTCGTAGGACTTCAGGCCGAGCCGCTCGATGGCGGGAGCCTTGTCGTCGAGCTGGCGGATCTTCTCGGCCACGGTCATCTTCGCGACCAGGGCGGCTGCCCGCTCCTCGAAGGTGAGTGCCTTCTCGGTACCGGTGACGGCGAAGCTCACCGGGATGGTGAGGGTTTCCCCGGACGCGTAGGTCACCAGGACGCTCGCCTCGTGGACCCCCACGCTGAGCTCGCTGTTGGGACGGACGGAGATCGACGAATCAGTGCCGCCCGCGGGCACCACCAGCGAGGCAGGCTTCGTCAGCGTGAACGCGCCAGCGGGGGTGATCGTCACGCCGCTCACCGTGGCGTCGGAGTCGCCGACGTTGGTGAGGTGGATGACCTTGGCGCTCGGCGCGACGTACGGCCAGCGCAGGTCGGTGAACTTGACCGGCTCGGCCGACAGGCTCGGGCCCGGGGTCGGGACGGCTGCGGTCACGTCCGCGCCGGACTGGGCCAGGATGGCCCGGTAGCTGGTCGTGCCGGCCGGAGAGGTCACCGCGATGGTGTACGTCTTCGGGAACGGCAGGAACAGGTAGAGCGCGCCGTCGGAGTGCTGCGCCGGAATGTTGAGCTCGGTGGCGGTGCCGCCAGCCGGGGTCACAACGACCTTGGTGACGTCAGCGACGTCGGGCACCTTGACCTGCGCCAGCGCGTCGGAGCCGCTCTTGGGCTTGGCGCCCATATCGGAGCTGCGCGGGGACAGCTTGACCGAGCCGCCGGTGATGGTGAGCTTGCCGGGGGCGCCGTTGGTGCCCTGGGTCTCAGCTCCACCGCCGCCGCCGCGGCCGCCACCGATGGCTGCCGAGTGACGGACGTTGGTCTCGCCGGTGACCGGGCCGCCCATGGAGGTCGCGGTCACGGTGCCGCCGGAGATGGTGACCTCGCCACCGTCGCCGCCGGGGGAATCCTTGGAGTAGCCGTTGGCGCCGTCCTTGCCGATGCCGCCGCCGATGCCGGCCGCAGCCGCGCCGATAGCGGTGACGACGCCGCCACTGATGGTGACGTCGCAGCCCGCACCGAAGCGGCCGCCGCCGATGGCGGCGCCTGTCGCGGCCGCAGCCTCGCTGGTGTCGGCGGTGATGGTGCCGCCGGAGATGGTGAGCGCGCCGCAGCTCGCCCCTTCAAGGCCGGTGATGCTGATCGGCTTGAGCGCGGGTTCGCGCAGCTCAGCCAACCCGTTGCCGCCGATCGCGGCGGCGTTGCCGGTCGCCTTGGCGTCGAGCGTGCCGGACAGCGCGTCCGCGGTCAGCTCAGCGGCCGCGTCGACCGGGATCCCGAGACCGGGGAACGAGCTCGAGCCGGCCAGGACGCTATCGCCGACCAGACGGATTCGGGCGTTCGCACCGGCCGCCAACTGGAGGGCGGCCTGCTGGTCATCGCCCGCGGCCAGGCTGACGCGCTGCAGCGTGATGGTCACTGGATCGGCGGCCGTGCCGCCCACGACCTTGATGACGCGGCCGAGCGCGCCGGTGCCGGTCAGGACCAGGTCCCGGCTGATCTCCAGGTCGTCGGTGGCCGCAGGCCCCGAGACGGTGAAGGCGCCGGCACTGGCCGCCGCGGCCGCCGTCAGGTCGGCTACCGAGAGGTCGAGTGCGTCTTTGGCCCAGCTTGGTGTCGCAAGCGCGGCTTGGCCTGCCAACGCCAGCGTGACGGCGCAGGCCAGTAGACGGGTTGGTGATGATTTCCTTGTCCGGGCAACGGGCATAGCCAGTACTCCTCAGTGAGTGGCCCACAGGCAGATTGCGTTCGAGAGCTTAAGACAACCCGGGCGACAAGGTGCCGAAACCGAGGTATTTGTAGGAGACGACCACTAATTAGGCGCCCTTCGCCCAAGTCAGAGGCTGGTTCCCGGTGTCCGGATACCGAGACAACCTTCGGGCGTACCGAATTCGCGGCCGGGGTTGGGGGCCGGCTGGCAGCTCAGGTCAGCCGTCGGCGGCAGGCGTGGCGAGAGCTCCGGCGTCAGCGCGGTGACAGCGACGCCAGGGTGACTTGTTGCTCACGACCCGTAGGGCCCAGGGGTCAGCCCGACTTGCGAGACGTCCGGGCGCGGCGCCAGGGGAAGAGCAGCCGCGGTCCGGATTCACCCTTGCCAGCCTCAGCTTGAGGGGGGACGTGCAAGGTGTGGCCGCGGCCCTTCGCGCCCGCCAACTCCGACTCCCCGGGCAGTGGCAGCGACGCATTCACCACGGTCAGGGCGGTGGGCGGACGCAGCGGGCCCCGCTCGCGGGTCGTGCGGGTGAGCTCGTTCGGCACCCCGGTGATGGCGGCGATGATCTCCTCGTAGTTGACGTCGTCCATCAAGGCGTCGCCGTTGATCCGGCCGTGACGCATCACGACGATCCGGTCAGCGACAGCCTGGACGTCGGCCAGGGTGTGGGAGATCAGCATGATGCCGAACCCGAGGTCTCGTAGATGCTCGATCAGGTTCAGCACCTCGGCGGTCTGAGTGACCGACAACGAGCTGGTCGGCTCGTCCATCACCACCACTCTCGGGCTGCCGATCAAGCACCGGGCAATCGCCGTGGTCTGTCGCTGACCAGCGGAAAGATTCGCCACCTTGGTGTGCAGGGAGGGCAGTTTCGCGCCCAGTTCGGCCATGATGCCGCTGGCGATGCTCTCCATCTCGTCGTCGGCGACGGCGACCCCGTCGCGGATCTCTCGTCCGAGGAACAGGTTCTGCACGATGCTGAGGTTGTCGCACAGGGCCAGTTCTTGAAACACCGTAGCCACGCCCATTTCGAAGGCGGCCGAGGGCGAGGGGATCTCCGTCGGCGCGGCGTCCCAGTAGATCTCGCCGGTGTCGGGCTGGTGGACACCGGCGATGGTCTTCGCCAGTACGGATTTGCCGGCTGCGTTGTCGCCGACGACCGCCACTACCTCACGGGGGGAGATATCGAAGTCGACGTTGTCGAGCGCCTGGATCGAGTTGAATCGCTTGCTCACCCCGCGCAACGCCACGATGGGCTGTCGGGTGCCTGCGACATGGGGCGTCCCCACCACGAACTCGCGGCCATGGGAGGACTTGATGCTGCGAAGTGGCGTCATGCCGACACCTGCCCGGAGTTGGCGACTCGAAGACTCGAGTCTATGGCCAGGGCGGCCGCGCCGAGGACTGAGGCGTTTCCTTCCAGTTGGGTCAGCGCCACCCGCGGCGGAGAGAGCGGGTTGTGAAGGGCGTGGCGCTCGATCGCGGCTTCCAGTGGTGCGGTGAGCATCCCCCCGGCGTCAGCGAGCTCCCCTCCGATCACGATGACCTCGGGGTTGAGGACGTTGCACAGCGCCGACAGCGCCAGTCCGATGTGCCCGGCGGCGTCGGCGATCACCCTTGTGCAGCCAATGTCACCGTGGCGCGCCATCGAGATGATGTCGCGCAGTGCGACGGCTCCCAGGACGTTGCGGACGGAAGCGGCCAGGGTCGCCGAGTTCACTACCACCTCAAGGCAGCCGCGGTTGCCGCAACGGCACAGGGCGCCGTTCTCCACCACCTGGATGTGGCCGATCTCGCCGGCGAGGCCCTCGTTGCCCCGCAGGATCACGCCGTTGGCCATCAGGCCGGCGCCGATGCCGTGACCCAGGGCCACGAACACCGCTGATGAGGCGCCTCGCGCAGCGCCGAACCGGGCCTCGGCCAGTATGGCGAGGTTGACGTCGTTGTCGGCGACCACCGGCACCCCGAGGCGGCGCGCCATGGACTCGGCGATCTTCACTTCGTCCCACCCGCGCATCAGCCCGGGAAGCATGTCGGTCTTGCGGTCGTAAGGCGCGCAAATCCCCAAGCCCGCGCCACGCAGCCGGTCCCGCGGGACGCCGGTCGACTCGAGCATGTCGGAGACCAGCTGGGCGGCCCGGTCCATCCCGAGATCGCTGCGATGGTCGGGCGGCAGCGGCATCCGCTGATCGGCCACGACGACGCCGGCCGTGTCAGCCAGCACGAGCTTGAGGGAGCGGGAGGAGAACAGGATGCCGGCGACGAGCCCCAGGCTGCTGGAGATGGCAACCTGGGTTGCCCGACGGCCCGACCGCGTCACCTGAGAGGTCGTCACGATTCCTGCGCTGGCAAGCTCGTTCACGATGATCGACACGGTGGCGGGGGAGAGCCCGGTCCGCTCGGCGAGCTCCACTTGAGTCATCGCGCCCAAACGGTTGATCGTGTCGATGATGCGGGCACGATTCGCTTCGCGAAGTGAAGTTTGGGAGCCAGACGGCACCCCAAAGGTCGGCATGCGCTTCATCCTACCGGCCGGTCGCGGACAGAGCGCGGCACGCACGAGGATCGCGGTGGCTGGGATCCGGGGCCCACCCCCGCGAGGTAACGATCCGGTCACGATGCGGGTTGAGTTCGGATTCCAAACTCATGCATAGTTATCGTTCTAGCGACCGGTCGCGCCGTAGCGGCCCGGTAGGACGAGGCTGACGAACCTCCATCGCTGGAGGCAGGTCAGCGAACATCAACAGAAAGGGGATTCCCCTATGGCTATCCGCAAGACTGCCGCCTTTGTGGCGGGTCTGGCGATCGTGACCGGCGCGCTCGCGGGCTGTGCCACCGAAGGCACGCCCGGTGGGTCCGCGAGCGGGGGCGGCGACAAGCCCCTGATCGGTATCGCCATGCCCACAGTCAGCCTCGAGCGCTGGAACAACGACGGCGCGGGCCTGAAGGCCCAGCTCGAGGAGATGGGCTACCAGGCCCAGCTCGACTACGCCGACAACAAGAACGAACTGCAGATCCAGCAGCTCGAGAACCAGATCAACGCCGGCGCCAAGGTGCTCGTGATCGCCTCCATCGACGGTAAGACGCTGGGCCCGACCCTGCAGAAGGCCGCTGACAAGGGCATCAAGGTCGTGGCCTACGACCGCCTGATCATGGAGACCCCGAACGTCGACTACTACGCGACCTTCGACAACTACAAGGTCGGCGAGCTCCAGGGCAACTTCATCAAGGACGCCCTCCAGCTCGACTCCGCCGCCGGGCCGTTCAACCTCGAGCCCTTCGCCGGCTCCCCCGACGACAACAACGCCGGGCTGTTCTTCCAGGGCGCCTGGGACCAGCTGAAGCCGTTCGTCGACTCCGGCAAGCTCGTGATCAACTCCGAGACCGGCAAGAAGGCCGCCGGCAACTGGCAGGACATCGGCATTCTGGAGTGGAAGTCCGCCACCGCGCAGAGCGAG
>ERZ857984.2127-NODE-2127-length-13099-cov-2.603036_pt1 | contig 13099 bp, 13 predicted proteins | sample MGYA00519914_ERZ857984 | MGnify/ENA primary metagenome ERZ857984 (study PRJEB31778, sample SAMEA3449417) | human gut metagenome | biome: human gut; feature: human-associated habitat; material: faeces | place: United Kingdom | collected 2010/2012 ... | reverse complement strand
TGAGCCAGTTCATCAGCCCCGGCACCGGCCGCAGGGCGAAATACACTGCCAGCAGGGCTGCCACGGCCAAAAGCCACCGGTGCAGTCCCCGGTGGCGTCTGTAAAACTCCCTCATAGCGCTCACAGCTCCAGCGGGCGGCCCGTCAGATCCATTACCGTCCGCAGCGTCGCCAGAAGACGGCCCGTTTCGTCGGTGATGTCCGTGTGGCAGAAGCAGAGAGACTTGCCCATGCGATCCACGTGGCCCACGGCGATGAGGGTGCTGCCCAGCCCCGCCGCATCCAGAAAGTCGATGGAGGCGTTGACGGTGAGGCACACTTCCTGCCGCAGGGTCAGGACCGCCGTTCCGGCGGCGATGTCCGCTAAGGCAAACAGGATGCCGCCGTGGGCCGTCCCCCAGCGGTTCAGGCTCTCCGGCTGAAGCGTCAGCTCCACACGGGCCTCGCCGTCCTGCAGGTCCGTCACCCGGATGTGATTGTGTACGGTAAATGGCTCGGCCTTGGTGCCGTAGGCCAGTAATTTCTCCTTCAGCTCGTTGGTCATATGCTCTCACTCCGCCGCTGCTAACAGCGCCTTGGTATAGTCCTCCTTGGGATGGTCGTAAAGCTCCTCCACCGGCCCCTGCTCCACGATGCGTCCCCGGTGCATCACAAGGCACCGGTCGCAGATCTCATACACCACGTTCAGATCGTGGGAGATAAACAGGTACGACAGCCCGTACTCCCGGCGCAGCCGGGCGATGAGCTCCAGTATCTGAGCCTGAATGGTGACGTCCAGCGCCGACACCGGCTCGTCAGCGATGATGAGCCCCGGCTTCTGGATCAGCGCCGTGCCGATGCACACCCGCTGCCGCTGGCCGCCAGACAGCTCCGACGGGTACATTTTGCCGCACTCCGGCGGCAGACCTACCAGCTTCATGATCTCCGCCACCCGCCGCCGTACCTCGGCGGCGTCGTATTTCCCGTAGATCCGCAGGGGTTCGGATAATATCCACTCCACCGTGCGGCTGGGGTTCATGGCGCTGGCCGGGTCCTGAAACACCATCTGAGGGCGCTTGCTGTGATGGATGATCTCCCCCTCACAGTCCGGCAGCATCCCCAAAATGGCACGGGCCAGCGTGGATTTACCGGAGCCGGATTCACCCACCAGCCCCAGTATCTCGCCCCGGTACAGGTCAAAGCTCACGTCGTGGAGCACCTGTTGCCGTCCCCGGCACAGCACGCCGGAGGGCCGATACCACACGTTCAGGTGCCGCACCTCCAGAATGGGTTCGCTGTTCATAGCTTCCTCCTTGTGGGAATGGCGGCAATGAGCCGCTGAGTATAGGGGACCTGCGGGTGGAAGAAGATCTGGTCCACCGGCCCCGTCTCCACGATGCGGCCCTTTTCCATCACCGCCACACGGGTGCAGAGCTTACGCACCACATGGAGGTTGTGGGAGATGAAGAGGATGGACATTCCCATCTCCCGGTTCAGCCGCTTCAGCAGGGCCAGTATCTGGGCCTGAATGGTGACATCCAGCGCCGTGGTGGGCTCGTCCGCCAGCAGCAGACGGGGCCGGGCCACAATGGCAGCGGCGATCATCACCCGCTGGAGCATTCCGCCGGAGAGCTCGTGGGGGTACTTGCGATAGACCCCCTCCGGGTCCGGCAGCTCCACGTCCCGCAGAGCCTGCAGGGCCCGCTGCCTCCGCTCCTGCGCCGACAGGTCCGTGTGGACCCGCAGGCACTCCTCCACCTGCTTACCGATCCGCATGGTGGGGTCCATGGCGCTCATAGGCTCCTGAAACACCACACAGATATCCTTGCCCTGAATGGCACGGATGCGCTGGCCGCCGGCGTGGAGCAGATCCTCGCCGTCCAGCAGGATGCGGCCCCGGAAATCCGCCTGCTCCGGCCGCAGCAGGCCGGACACCATCATGGCCGTTACGGTCTTGCCGGAGCCGGATTCGCCCACCAGCCCCATAATTTCACCGTCCCGCACCGTCAGGTCGATGCCCCGTACCGCCTCGTGGTCGGAGGTATGGAACTGCACATGAAGGCCCTTGATCTCCAGCATGGCGCTACCTCCCCCATTTCTTCTGCTGCAGGCCCTCGCCGATGAGGCTGACCCCTAAGATCAGCAGCACGATGACACTGCCGCAGGTGAGCATATACCACGGTGCACGAACCATGTAGCTCTGGGACTCGGACATCATGTAGCCCAGAGACACCTCCGGCGGCTTGACACCAATGCCCAGAAAGCTCATGCTGGCCTCCGCCAGCACGGCGTTGTTAAACCCGATGGCCAGCGTCGGCAGCAGCACCTGCCGGGTGTTGGGCAGGATGTGTACCAGCATGATCCGCAGGTGGCTGGCCCCCATGAGCCGGGCGTTTTTCACATAGTTCATCTCCCGCTGCCGGGCGAACTCCCCCCGTATGACACGGGCGTAGCTGGGGATGAAGGCGATGCCCAGCGCCAGAATGACGTTGTAGGTGCCGAAGCCCAGCAGGGAGATGAACACCAGCGCCAGCAGGATGCTGGGAAAGGCGGTGACAGCGTCGTTGACCCGCATCAGCAGCTCGTCCACCAGCCCGCCGAAGTAGCCGGTGAGGGCGCCCACCAGCGTTCCCACCACGGCGCCGATGGTCACGGTGCAGGCGCTGATGAAGAAGGTGGTGCGGGCGCCCACCATGACCCGGCTGAAAATATCCCGGCCGAAGTTGTCCGTACCGAACAGGTGCCGCAGGGAGGGCGCAGCGAATTTCTCGCTGCCGGACATGGCCGTGGGGGCATAGGGCGTCCAGAAGCAGCCCACCAGCGCCATGGCCGTGATGACCGCCGTGATGGCAAGGCCGATGCGGAGATAGTGATTCTTTTTCTGGTGCAGCAGCACGGAGCCTGCCCCCTTTCCATAGAAATTTCTCTTTACAAATGTGTGCGGCTCAATCCGTCAGCCGCAGACGGGGATCCAGCCGCTGATTCAGCAGATCCCCCAGCAGGTTCACCAGCACCACCCAGAAGGCCACCAGTACCACGACGGCCTGCACCACCGGATAGTCCCGGTTGGAGATGGAGGTCAGCAGCAGCCGCCCCAGCCCCGGAATGGCAAAGACCTGCTCGATGACCACAGAGCCTGCCACGATATCCGCCACCGTCATGGCCAGAAAGCTCACCACCGGCGGCAGGGCATTTCGCAGCACATGGAGGTACAGGGTGGCCCGCCGGTCGTTGCCCCGGCTGTACGAGGTGCGGACGTAGTCCTTGTTCATCTCCGCCAGCAACGCCGAGCGCAGCATCTTCACCGTCATGGCGATGCGGGGGATGGCGATGGCGGCGGCGGGGAAGACCAGATAGCCGGCGCTCTGCCAGAAGTTCTCCGCCGGTGAGACGAAGCTCCCCGGCACGAACCACCGCAGCAGCAGGCCGAACAGGTACGTCAGCAGGATGCCGGTAAAGAAGGCCGGCACCGCCATCAGTACCTGATTCACCACCGTCAGGGCCTTATCCAGCGCCCCGCCGCTGTGGCGGGCGGTGAAGAGGCCCAGCGGGATGGACAGCACCACGATCAGCAGAAACGACAGCAGGGTCAAAAGCCCTGTCACGGGAATTTTCCCCTGCAGCATCTGGCTCACCGGCATACTGTAATTGTACGACGAGCCCATGTCCCCCCGGACGAAATCCCCCAGCCAGCTGACGTACCGCTCCAGAAACGGGCGGTCCAGCCCCAGCTCCTGCCGCAGGGCCTCCACCCGCTCCGGGGTGGCCTGTTCGCCCAGCAGCTTGGCGGTGGGGTCGCCGGGAATGATGCGAAAGGCTAGAAAGGCCAAAAATGAGACGATGACCATGGTCAGCAGCATCCACACGATCTTCTTTGCCGCATATTTCATGGTCATCGCCTCATTTCTATGGGGACGGTCTCGCCGTCCTTATTTCACAAAATGCACCGTGGACAGATCCAGCACATAGATGGGGTAGAACTCCAGCCCCGCCAGATTCTGACGCATGGCCACCAGATCCGCCAGATCCTGAATGTACAGGTTGGCGGCGGTGTCGGAGAGCATGGTCTCCATTTGCTTGTAGACCTCCGCCTGCTGCGCATCGTCGGAGGCATTCATGGCCTGCGTGAACAGCGCATCGTAGTCGGGATTGTTGTAGTTGACAAAGTTTTTGGCGTTGTCGGAGGTAAAGCGCTCCAGCAGCGCACGGGCCGTCATGGCACTGGCATCCAGACCCACCAGCGTGGCCTGGAAGTCCCGGCCCTTATAGACCTGCTCATGCCACACGCCCCACTCCATGGGCTGGATGGTGACGTTGACGCCCACAGCACGCAGCTGCTCGGCCACCACCTCCGCCGTGTCCATATGGGGCTGATAGTTGGAGGGAACGGAGATGGTCATGTCAAAGCCGTTGGGATAGCCGGCCTGTGCCAGCAGCTCCTTGGCCTTGGCGGGGTCATAGGGGTACTTCTGCACCAGCTCCGGCAGGAAGTACTTGGTGAAGGCCGGATAGATGCTGCTGCCCAGCGCCGTACCGTGGCCGTCAGCGATCATGTCCATGATGGTCTGGCGGTCGATGGCGTAGCACAGGGCCTGACGCACCTGCTGATCGTCAAAGGGGGCCACGGCGTTGTTCAGATACACCGCCTGTACCAGATTCATGGTACCCTCCAGAATCTGGAAGTCGCTGTCCAGCTGCGCCGTCTGAGACGAGGTCAGATGGGCGCACAGGTCGATGGACTTGCCCTTCAGGGCCGTCACCAGCGCATCGGCGCTCTCGTAAATTTTATAGGTCACCTTATCCAGATAGGCGGGGGTCCCCCAGTAATCGTCAAAGCGCTGGATGACGAAGTTCTCCTGCGGGGAGCGGGACACGTACATAAACGGGCCGGTACCCACGGGATGGGTAGCCTGATCGTCGTAGCCCTTGGGGATGATGGCGCTGGTGAGATAGCTGATGAACTCCAGATCCCGCTGGGCAATGGTGATGGTCACGGTCCTTTCGTCAACGGCCTTGACCTCCTGGATAACAGAAAACGCCGGCACCAGAGGCGTACCCTCCGATGTATCGGCGCAGCGTTCGATGGAATATACCACATCCTCCGCCGTCACCGTTGCGCCATTATGGAACTTCACACCCTCACGCAGAGTAAAGGTATAAGTCCTTCCGTCCTCAGACAGCTGGTAGCGCTCCGCAACAGCGGGGATCAATTCACCCTTGGAATTGGGCTTTACCAAGCCCTCAAACAGGTTGAACAAGACCTCTCTGGTTCCTGCGGTCACCATCCGGTGAGGGTCAAGACTGTCATCCAGGTCCTTGGCGATGCCAACGGTGATCTCTCCGCCGCTGACTGCTTCGCCGCCGTTATTTCCTTGTCCGCCCTGATCTTTGCTGCCGTCTCCGCAAGCGGTGAGTACGGTGCAGACCAGTCCCAGCGTCAGGAAAAGAGCCAATAGTCTCTTCTTCATGTCTTCTCCTTCCTTGCCGCCCTTTCGGCGGCAGGCCAGAAATAATGGTCGCCCCCGGCCTGTGTGATCGTGTGGCATCACCCGGCGAGGGCCTGTCGATATGCAGTTGTCGAAGTGCAATGTACCACATTTCCCCACGGTTTGCAAGAGAAAGTTTCGTTTTTGCAAAAAAATGCGGGGAAAGCGCTCACACTTCCCCGGCAAAAACCCGGCAGTCCGCAAAAAAGCACCGGCATCCCCTCAGGGGATGCCGGTGCGGGAGCTGCGCTGTCAGTTGGTCTCCGTTGGCGGAGCGGGAGGCTCCTCCGGCGGCATGGGCTCCTGATCCCGGTGGACGTATTCGCAGGCCTCCAGCGGCATATGACGCTTTTCCAGCCGCCGGTCGGTGAGGTACTTTACCAGCGTCTGCAGGCAGGCGAAGATGGGGACGCCCAGGAACATTCCCAGCACCCCGGCAAAGCCGCCGCCCACGGTGATGGCCACCACCACCCAGAAGCTGGAGATGCCGGTGGCATCGCCCAGGATCTTGGGGCCGATGATGTTGCCGTCGATCTGCTGCAGAACGATGATGAACACGATGAAGATCAGGCACTGCTTGGGGCTCACCAGCAGGATCAGGAAGGCACTGGGCGCTGCGCCCAGGAACGGCCCGAAGAAGGGGATCATGTTGGTGACGCCAACCACCACACTCACAAGGGGCGTGTAGGGCAGTGAGAAGATGGAGCAGCCGATGAAGCACAGAATGCCGATGATGAGGGAGTCCAGCATCTTGCCCCGGACGAAGCCGCTGAAGATCTGATTCGTCTTGCGGGTGGCCCGCACCATCCAGCGGGCCTGCTCCTCCTGCAGGAGGGCATACAGCAGCTTGCAGCACCGGGCCAGACTCTTCTCCTTCATGGCCAGCAGGTACACGGAGATGATGATGCCCACCAGGAAGTTGGTGGTGAAGGTCACAAGACCCCAGATGCCTGTCCAGATGCCGCCGGTGATGGTGGTGAGCATCTGCTGGGCGCCGGGCAGTACCTGCTCCGTCAGCACCTTCATGAGGTCGTTGTAGTAGCTCTCCAGATTCTTCTCCATCCAGCCGGCGATCTCCGGGTTCTTCTCCAGCAGATTGGTGACCCAGACATATATCTTATTATAGTAGCTTTCGGCGTTGTTGATAAGCATGGCCACGCTGTCGATGAGCTGGGGGATCAGCACGCTCATCAGCAGATACAGCAGGTACGCCACCACGGCCCACGTCAGCAGGATACTGACACCCCGCAGCAGACCGCCCCGGAGCTTGGGCTCCTGACCCTTGCTCAGCCGCTTCAGCCCCTTACGGATCAAGCCCTCGATCCAGTTGACGATGGGTGCCAGCAGATAGGCCATGGCGAAGCCGTACAGCACCGGGGCCAGCACCGTCACCAGCTTGCCCAGATAGCGCTGGAGGGTGCCGTTCATATAGAATGTATCGTAAAAGGCAAGGATGGCGCAGACGGTGAGAAACACCGTCAGGCCCCATTTGAAATAGTGGCTTTTTTGCTGCTTCATGGGTGGGCTCCTTCCGCCGAAGTAGGTACGCACAACGTACCATAATATCTTATATCATACCGAAAGCCCGCCGCCAATGCAAGCCCGCCGGGCAAATTTTTCTTTAAGAATGTGTGCAGAAACCGTTCAGGACTTCTCCGGCGGCACCCATTGCTTTTTCCGGCAGAGAGGAGTATAATAAAAATGCTATGCTGTCTTCTGCGGAAACACAAAACCGAGAACCGTGTGCAAAAGAGGAGAACCGGTATGGATAAAAAGCTTCTGTTTATCGTCAATCCACGTGCGGGGCGCACCAAATCCTTTGCGCCGCTGTTTGATGCGGTGGCCTGCTTTTCCAAGGCGGGCTATCTGGTGAAGGTATTCCTCACTGAGGGACGTGGAGACGCCACCCGTGCGGCGGCAGAGTTGGGCGGAGCATACGATCTGGTGGTCTGCGCCGGCGGCGACGGCACCTTCAACGAGATGGTGTCCGGCCTGATGCAGCTGCCTGAGTGTCCGGAGGTGGGCTATCTCCCCAACGGCAGCACCAACGACTTTGCCGCCAGCCTGCATATCCCCGCCACGCCGCTGAAGGCGGCGGAGAGCATCGTAAACGGCCACCCCTTCTATCTGGATGTGGGTCGCCACAACGACCGATACTTTGCCTATGTGGCTTCCTTCGGGGCCTTTACCCGCAGCTCCTACTCCGTGCCACAGGCCACCAAGAACGCTCTGGGTCACTTCGCCTATATTCTGGAGGGCATGAAGGATCTGGACTCCCTGCGGCCCTACCGCTGCCGGGTGGAGACGGGAGAGGAGACCTTCGAGGGGGAGTTCATCTTCGGAGCCGTGTGCAACTCCACCTCTCTGGGCGGCATCATGAAGCTGGACCCCAGCCGGGTGCAGATGGACGACGGAGCCTTTGAGCTGCTGCTGCTGCGGATGCCCAAGACGGCCTTCGACCTGCAAAGCCTCATCGCCGCCATCAGCCGCATGGACTACAACGGCCCCGGCGTTATTTTCCGCCATGTGCAGCAGGTGACCGTCACCACCGATGAGGATCTGCCCTGGTCGCTGGACGGGGAGTACGCCCCCAGCGCCCCCCGTGTGGAGCTGCGGAACCTCCCCGGCGCCATCCCCCTGATGCTGTGCCGGTGAGTGGGTGAAGGAGAACCTGTGAAAAAGCCGAACAGACGCCGTCTGTTCGGCTTTTGTGCGGGGCGGAGGATACTACTCTTGTGTTTCGGCAAAGTTTCGCTACCCTTTTTCAAGCTTCTATGTTAATATACAGTTGTGTTTTTTGAGCGCCGGGCGTAGAACAACAAACCGGAAGAAATACCGCCGCCGGAGGCAGAAAATGCAGAGTTTTTCTTTTGGGAGCCGATCTCATAGAATGATCCCGGAAAATTTTATATCACTCACACGGCAAAGGATGTGGACCTATGATCTTTCAGCGCAAGGGCAGCGGCGTCAGCTGGCTGCTGGTGGGGCTGGGCAACCCCGGCTCCAAATACGAGAGTACCCGCCACAACATGGGCTTTCTGGCGGTGGACGGGCTGGCCCGGCGGAAGGGCTTCCGCTTCAATAAGCTGCGCTTCCGGGCGTGGACGGCGGAGTGGATGGTGAACGGGGAAAAGGTGCTGGTGATGAAGCCCCAGACCTATATGAACCTCTCCGGCGAATCCGTCGGCGAGGCGGCCCGGTTCTATAAGATCCCGGCGGACCACGTGGTGGTCATCTCCGACGATATCTCCCTGCCGGTGGGTAAGCTCCGCATCCGCACCGGCGGCAGTGCCGGCGGCCACAACGGCCTGAAGAACATCATCCAGCATCTGGGCACCGATCAGTTCCCCCGCATTAAGGTGGGGGTAGGCGCTCCGGGGCAGGCGGGCTATGACGTGGTGGACTGGGTCATCGGCCGCCCTCTGGGCGAGGATCAGAAGGTGCTGATGGAGGCGCTGGACCGTGCCGGTGACGCTGCGGAGGTATTGATCTCGCAGGGGCCTGACCGGGCCATGAACCGGTTCAACTGATTCGGCTGTTTTGCCTTTGAAGGGAAGTTTTCCGACAGCCTTTTCTGTTTTGCCTCCGGCGGCCCATCATCCTTTTTGTCTCCGACGGCATACTTTTTGCCAACAGCAGCAAAAAGTATGCAAAAAATGCCGCCAGAAACCGATGGTTTCTGGACTTCCTTTTGTGTGCAAGAGTTGCTTCCTAAATTCCGCCGAAGCAGGGAATCGGCGTTCTTCTACTCACGCTGCCGCTACATTGGGTGGTTGAAGGGGGTAGTTCTTCTACCGGGGGAATCCATACTCCCAAGCGGCAGAACCACCAGTTTCTTCATCTGGGCGGGAGCGGCAGCGGGGCTGCTGCTGAGTCAATTCCCACGACATCTCATATCGAACGAAACTCTTGAAGGTAAAGGAAATCCAAAAGCCATTGGTTTCTGCTGGCGTTCTTTGGTGCCTTTCTGCTCGGAGGCAAACACACATCATTTTTCACGCATATTTCTCTGCTTTTTCAGGTAACTTACAGCATAGGGGCGTATACTGACGTATACGCCCCCGAAGGCGTTCCCGGCCCATGTACGCCGGGAACGGACATTTCATCATCGGAAGGAGGCGGCAGGATGGAAGCTCTGCTGCGGGAGCTGTGGCAGCTCCGGGAGATACAGGAGCTGGCGCAGCTGATGGAGAGCGGCGGCGGCCCGGCGCTGGTGACGGGCCTGAGCCCGGTACACCGGGCCATGACGGCGGCAGCGGATGAAGTATCCCTGCGCCGCCGGGACGGGGGAGGGCAAGATGTGGTGGCGGTCTAAAAAAATCCCGCCCCATATCTTGTCCTTCCTTTGCGTGGGGGAGGAGGGTATTTTTCGAGGTTTTATAGATTTACATAACACACTTTACATAACTATTTAACATAATTTACAAAAAACAGCAGCGCCAGCAAAAAGCTCTTGCGAAAATGCAGCGTTTGCCCTATCATATGTTATGGCAACCTCGTGAGTTATGTCATGCTGCGGCTGCGGCAAGACCGCAGAACTTGCGCTTCTATCCGGCCGGCTTGTCTCATAGGATGAGTCGAGGTGACTGGCCGCATGAGACGAGCATCACATTTTCACAGATGGCCCGGACGGCACACCGGCCTATGGCGGCTGGCGCTGCTGGGGCTCTGCTTCTGCGGAGGCATCCTGCTGGGGCAGCTGGCGGCCCGGAGCGTGCCGGAGGCATCCCGGACGGAGCTGGCCGCCTATCTGCGGCAGTACGCCGCCGTATGGGGTGAGACAACGGATCGCACCGCCTCGCTGCTGCGGGTGGCAGGGGTGTACCTGCGCTATCCGCTGCTGGTGACGGTGCTGGGCTTTTGCGGCGCCGCCGGGGCGGCGCTGATCCTGCCGGTTCTGGCGGCGGAGGGATTTTTTCTTTCCTTTTCTGCGGGCTGCTTCGCTGCTGCGCTGGGGCGCAGCGGCGTTTTACTGGCCTTGGCGGCCTTCGGCGTGCGGTGCCTGATCGTGCTGCCGTGCAGCATTTACCCGGCCATGCTGGTAGGGGAGAGGGACCGCTGGAGGAAGCTGGCCGTCTGCGGGGCGCTGCTGCTTCTGGGTATGGCGCTGGAGCTGACGCTGGTACCGAGGCTGGTGCAGTGGGCACTGGGAACATTATCATGAGAGGAGTTGAGGACCTTGGCGGATCATATTGCGGCATACGGCAGCTATCTGGAGCAGGAGAAGCACGCCTCCGCCAACACCGTCAGCTCCTATTTGCGGGATCTGAACCAGTTCCGCAGTTGGCTGCTGGAAAACGGGGCAGCCGATCTGCGGCGGGTCAAGACCGATACCATCAACGAGTACCTGAGGTATCTGGAGCGGCGGGGGAAGTCCCCGGCCACCGTGACACGCAGCGCCGCCTCGCTGAAATCCTTTTATGGGTATATGCAGGCCTCCGGGGTCATGAAGGCCAACCCCGCCAAGGCGGTGGTGACCCACCGGGCAGAGCGGAAGTACCCGGAGATACTGACCAACAAAGAGGTGGAGCTGTTTCTGGAGCAGCCCCGCTGCGTGGACGAGAAGGGCTTCCGGGATCATGCCATGCTGGAGCTGCTGTACGCCACCGGCATACGGGTATCGGAGCTCATCGGGCTGAACGTGACGGATGTGAACCTGATAGCGGGCTTCATCCGCTGCAGCAGCCGGGGCAAGGAGCGCATCATCCCCCTGTACCACGGTGCGGTGAAGGCCCTTCAGGACTACATACGGGACATCCGGCCCCGGATCATCGCCAACGAGACGGAGACGGCCCTGTTCGTCAACATGAATGGCGAGCGCATGAGCCGCCAGGGCTTTTGGAAGATCATCAAGCACTATCAGGAGACGGCGGGCATCGAAAAGGACATCACGCCCCACACCCTACGGCACTCCTTTGCAGCCCACCTGCTGGAGAACGGAGCAGACCTGCGAGCCATTCAGGAGATGCTGGGTCATGCGGATATCTCCTCCACACAGATATACACCCACGTGATTCAAAGGCAGCTGAAGGATATCTACAACAAGGCTCATCCCAGAGCATGAGAGACTGGCGGAGAGATACCTCTCCGCCAGTTTTGTATCCCCTGAAGGGCCGCCGTCATCTCCAATGTTTTTGCCGCTGTGTGCGAAGCACGAACACTCTTGCTTTGAAGGAATTGATGCCTGCGAGGAAGAAATTGCCCAAGACGGCAATATCATTGAGGTGGACTTTGAAATTGGCCTTGACGCAGATGAATAGGATGATATCTACTCCTCATTGGGAGAAATGCCAAAGAGGGTAGCTGAGGCATTCCCTGATTTTAATTTCTACTGTATAGAGCAAACTGATGCATACGGAGTTGCTGCAAATTCAGAAGCGACGATGAAGCATGGTGAGTTTGTATGTGTTTCTGGTGATTCTGATGGAAATTTTGGTAAACGGGTCATTGGACATATAATCGATGGCAATATAGTTTTTACAGAAGAAAATATTGACATGGATGAAGGAATGCAAATTTTATTTGAGGAAGAATCATGGAAAACAGGGAGCATCACGCCCCCTGTTTTTTGTCCTTATCAAGAGCGCTGTGTTCAGAATGTCGAAAACCTTCTTCAGGCAGTCTGCGGCTCGATGGTAACCGGTAAAGCTGCTTCATAGAAGCTTCACCTCCGTGAGCGAAACTTGGCGCTTTACAGGGGGTGACAAATACGGTATAATAAACTGATATCATATTTTCGGCAGACGGTATGCCTGCCCGGAAGGAGATGACTTTTTGCAGGTAAATCAAGTGCGGGCGGGTGCGATCCTCTCCTATGTCTCCATGGCAGTGAGCACCATCCTCTCGCTGGTATATGCCCCTATCATGAAGGGGCAGCTGGGGACCAGTGAATACGGCGTATACGGCTCCGTAGGCCCCATCATTGCATATCTTCTGCTGCTGAGTATGGGACTGGGCAGCGCCTATATGCGGTATTACTCTCAGGCCAAGGTGGCACAGGACCGCCGGACCATGGCCAAGCTGAACGGAATGTTCCTTGTGACCTACACGGTGCTGGGTCTGGTGCTGCTGGTGCTGGGCTTCACACTGGCGGCGCATCCGCAGAACGTGTTCGGTGCCAAGTGGACGGAGGAGGAACTGGCGCTGGGCGCCAAGCTGCTGCGGATCATGTCCGTCAATGCGGCTCTGTCGTTCCCCATCAGCGTGTTCGAGTCCAATGTCAATATCAACGAGCGGTATCTGTTTTTGAAGCTGGTGGCCATGGCCAAGTCGGTGCTGAGCCCCATGATCTCCATCCCGCTGCTGCTGTTGGGGTATCACTCGCCGGCCATCGCTATCCTGAGTCTGGTGCTGACCATCGTCAGCGGCGTGGTGGAGGCCTTCTATTGTCTCATCCGTCTGCGGATGCCCATCAGCTTCCGTGGCTACGACTTCGCCCTCATGAAGAGCATGATGGGCTTTACCTTCTATGTGTTCATCGCCGTGGTGGTGGATCAGGTGAACTACGGTATCGGTACCCTGATGACCACATGGATCCACGGCACGGAGCTCAGCGCTGTATACTATAACGCCAATCAGCTGAACGTGTACTATCTGTCCTTTGCCATGGCCATCTCCAATGTGCTGGCCCCCCGA
>ERZ857984.2126-NODE-2126-length-13101-cov-9.782922_pt1 | contig 13101 bp, 12 predicted proteins | sample MGYA00519914_ERZ857984 | MGnify/ENA primary metagenome ERZ857984 (study PRJEB31778, sample SAMEA3449417) | human gut metagenome | biome: human gut; feature: human-associated habitat; material: faeces | place: United Kingdom | collected 2010/2012 ... | reverse complement strand
GGGCGCGGCCGACACGTTCCGCGCCGCCGCCGCCGACCAGCTGGAGACCTGGGGCTCCCGGGTGGGCGTGCCCACCGTCCGCGGTCCCGAGGGTGGCGATCCGGCCTCGGTCGCCTTCGACACCGTCAGCCGCGGGATCGAGGACGGCGTCGACGTCGTCGTGATCGACACCGCCGGACGGCTGCACACCAAGACCGGCCTGATGGATGAGCTCGGCAAGATCAAGCGGGTCGTGGAGCGCCGGCTGCCGGTCACCGAGGTGCTGCTGGTGATCGACGCCACCACCGGCCAGAACGGGCTCACCCAGGCCCGGGTGTTCTCCGAGGTGGTCGACGTCACCGGCATCGTGCTGAGCAAGCTGGACGGCTCGGCCAAGGGCGGCATCGTCGTCCAGGTGCAGCGCGAGCTCGGCGTCCCGGTGAAGCTGATCGGTCTCGGGGAGGGCGCCGACGACCTCGCGCCGTTCGAGCCGGAGGCCTTCGTCGATGCCCTGCTGAGCGAGGACTGACCCCGCGCCCCCGCATCGAGGGCCACCGTTGGGCACTGAGGGCCACCCATGTTGGGGTGGCCCTCGGCGGTTGGGGTGGCCCTCGGCGGTTGGGGTGGCCCCGCCCGGGACGGTGAGTCGCCGGACGCCCGCCCGGTAAGCTTGCCGGGTATCTCCCCGCATGTGAGGAAGCTCCACGTTGTTCGACACCCTGCAGGACCGCCTCTCCGCTGCCTTCCGCAGCCTGCGAGGCAAGACCCGGCTCACCGAGGCCGACATCGAGGCGACCACCCGGGAGATCCGGCTCGCCCTGCTCGAAGCCGACGTCAACCTGGGCGTGGTCAAGGAGTTCATCGCCGCAGTGCGCACCCGTGCGCAGGGAGCGGAGATCCACCAGGCGCTCAACGCCGGCCAGCAGATCATCAAGATCGTCAACGAGGAACTCGTCGAGATCCTCGGCGGCCAGTCCCGGCCGCTGCGGTTCGCCAAGAACCCGCCGACGATCATCATGCTCGCCGGCCTTCAGGGTGCCGGTAAAACCACGCTGGCCGGCAAGCTCGGCTACTGGCTCAAGGATTCCGGCCACACGCCGCTGCTGGTGGCGGCCGATTTGCAGCGTCCGAACGCGGTGACGCAGCTGCAAGTGGTCGGCGAGCGTGCCGGCGTTCCGGTGTATGCACCGGAGAAGGGCGTGCAGTCCGACGGCGGCGAAGCGGTCGTCTCCCCCGGCCAGACCACCGGCGACCCGGTGAAGGTGGCCCGTGACGCCGTGGAGGTCGCCAAGCAGAAGCTTTACGACACGGTGATCATCGATACCGCAGGCCGTCTCGGCGTGGATGAGGAGCTGATGAAGCAGGCTCGCGACATCCGCGATGCCGTGCAGCCGAACGAGATTCTGTTCGTCATCGACGCGATGATCGGCCAGGATGCCGTGCAGACGGCCAAGGCGTTCGACGAGGGCGTGGATTTCACCGGCGTGGTGCTGTCCAAGCTCGATGGCGACGCCCGTGGTGGCGCCGCGCTGTCCGTGGCATCCGTGACCGGCAAGCCGATCCTGTTCGCCTCCACCGGCGAGGGATTGAAGGATTTCGAGGTCTTCCACCCGGATCGTATGGCGTCCCGCATCCTCGACATGGGCGACATCCTCACCCTGATCGAGCAGGCGCAGAAGCAGTTCGACGAGGAGGAGGCCCGCAAGGCCGCCGTCAAGATCTCCGACGGTTCCTTCGGCCTTGACGATTTCCTCGACCAACTTCAGCAGGTGCGCAAACTCGGCCCGATGAAGAACCTGCTTGGCATGATTCCGGGCATGGCCGCGCATCGTAAGGAACTTGAGCAGTTCGACGAGAGGGAAATCGACCGCACCGAGGCCATCATCCGTTCGATGACTCCGGACGAGCGTCGCGATCCCTCGATCATCGACGGTTCCCGCCGCGCCCGCATCGCCTACGGTTCCGGCGTGACGGTTTCGCAGGTCAACGCGCTGCTGCAGCGCTTCGACCAGGCCGCGAAGATGATGCGCCGCATGAGCAACAAGGTCGGCGCCGGCGTGCCCGGCTTCGGAGGCCCCGCGATGGGCGGCGGCAAAGGCAAGGGCAAAGGCAAGAAGAACAAGAAGAAGTCGGGCAAGTCCGGCAATCCGATGAAGCGTGAAGCCGAGGAGAAGGCATTGCGCGACAAGCTCGCCGGCAAGGCTTCCGGCGGTGCTTCGTCGGGTGGCTCCGCGTTCGCCAAGAAGCCGCAGAATCCGGCGCTTCCTGCCGGATTGCAGGATATGCTGGGCGATTCCGGCGAGCTGCCGCCGAACTTGGGTGGTGGCTTGTCCGGTCTGCTGCACTAAGCCGCGATATGTGCGATTGCCGGCGATTACGACAACCGGCAATCGCAATACGGCATATATAACGAAACTGCCGACGTTGGAACATTTTCCAGCGTCGGCAGTTTCGTTATGCCAGCTTATTTTCGGTTTATTTCAACGTCAGCGTGGCGGCCAGAGCGAGATGATCGGTACCGTTGACCGTGAAGGAGCGCACGTCGGATGCGGTCAGACCGGCGGTGAACAAGATGTGGTCGAGGATGAGACGCGGCCACGGCAGCCACGATGGGAACGTGGCGCGGCGGCCCTTCGCCTCGGTCAACGCGGCGTCCTGGAAGCCGGCGTCAAGCAGCTTGCGGAAGCTCGGATGGTCGGTACCGGAGTTGAGGTCGCCCAATACGACGGTGATATCGCCCTGCTTCTGCGATGTGGCCAGCTCACCCAAGCCGATGATGCCGGCGGACCAGTCGCGGCAGCCGCGCATCGGCGATTTCGGATGGGCGGAAACGAAAGTGATGCCGCGCATCGCATCAATCGGGAAGCACACGCCAGGCACGTCGGCGGCGGGAATCACGGCGGTGATCGGCGACGTGTCGCTTGGCTCGATGCGAATCCAGATACCGTTGAAGCCGCCGTTGTCCGTATCTTTGTTCTCCCCTAACTGGCGGTACGGCAGCAAATCGGACAGGCCGGCCTCGTCCAAGGCCGCGACCAGATCGTCCGTCAATTCCTGCAGCGCGAGCACGGCGACGTCGTGTTCCTTGACGGCGCTGACGATTGCGGCCGCATTGGCACGACCGTACCGGCAGTTGAGCGTCATCACGCGGAAACGGCCGTGTTTCGCGGCTTCCGCGGCAGTCGACGTATGTGTTCCACAGGATGTTTCACGCTTTTTTGCGATGTTGTCGGCCACCATCTGCGCCGTGTTGATGGACGTGAGATTGTTGTTCCAATACGCGATTTTGCGCAGCAGCGAAGCGATGCACGCGATCGCCGCGACGATGGCGAGGGCGGTGTCATGCCGTACGACACCGGCAATCGCAATCGCCAATGTTGGAATCCACAACAGCGGTGTCAGCGCAATCAGATACGGCAACGGCAAGTGGCCGTCCCAACCGGCCGGCATTTCGCTCAGAGCGATCCACAACACGCATACCAGCAGTACGATCCACAACGCAACACTCATGCAAATCCCCTTGAAATGGCCATAATCAGGCGCACGAAAACCGCCAATGAACATATCCAGCATAGCGAGTTCGTCCGATTCGGGTGATCCGGACGCCCGAGACCGCCACAACACCTCACCAATGTCCGATTCTGGAGAAACGGCCATTCAGAATGCGCAAAACGCAAGTCGAGCGTCCGAGTCAACAGAAACGGACGCTCGGGAACGCATACGGGAACGCGTCCATACCCCACGGTTATAATTGCTCAGTTATTCGCGCGCGCGAGGCCCTCTACCAATCGCGTGACGTGAGGAACACGTGGGTTTCGGATTCCGTGCCCCACACAGAACACGAAACACACACCCCTAGTTACAAGGAGAGCCATTTTGGCAACCAAGATTCGTCTGAAGCGCATGGGTAAGAAGTTCTACGCGTTCTACCGCGTGGTGATCATGGATTCCCGTACCAAGCGTGATGGCCGCGCCATCGAAGAGATCGGTACCTACAACCCGAACACCCAGCCTTCGACCATCAACATCAACTCTGAGCGCGCTCAGTACTGGCTCGGCGTTGGCGCTCAGCCGACCGAGCAGGTGCTGAACCTGCTGAAGATCACCGGTGACTGGCAGAAGTTCAAGGGTCTTGACGGTGCTGAAGGCACCCTGAAGACCGTTGAGGCTGGCCCGGATGCCGCCGCTCGCGTCGAGGCTGTCGAAGCCCAGGCCCAGAAGCTGAAGGCCGCCAAGTCCGAAGCTGACGCCAAGGCCAAGGCTGAGGCCGAAGCCGCCGCCACCGAGGAAGCTCCGGCTGAAGAGCCGGCTGCGGAAGCCGAGTGATCATGCTCGCCCAGGCTGTGGAACATCTGATCAAGAACATCGTCGATTTTCCCGATGATGTCTCGGTGAAGTCCCATGAGAATCCGCGCGGTGAACTCATTCGCGTGCGCGTGAACCCTGAGGATATCGGTCGCGTCATTGGACGCAGCGGACGCACGGCAAATGCGATTCGCACCGTGGTGCAGGCACTGTCCGACCACAAGGTGCGCGTCGACATCATGGACGTGCGCAGGTGAGATCCTAGCGTGGTGCGTGATATGCATTCCGACGACCCTCAACAGCTTGAGCTGCTGAGGGTCTGTCGTATCGGGCGTGCGCAGGGGCTCAAGGGCGAGGTCACCGTGCAGATCTTTACGGACGAACCGGAATACCGGTTCGCTCCCGGTGCTGTGTTGTATACGAAGGACGGCGAGGAAGAGTACGTGGTGGAAAGCTCCCGTACCTTCAAAAACCGTTGGATCATCAAATTCGAAGGCATCGACGACCGTGATGCGTCCGAAGCCGCCAATGGCGTGGTGCTGTATGGCGAAGCGGACGATCCGGAGGAGATGCTTGAAGCGGACGAGTGGTACCCGAAGGACCTGATCAGTCTTGAGGCGCGCCTTGCCGAGGGCAATACGCTGGGGCTTGCGCCCGGCACTGTGGTAGGCAAGGTGGTGGATGTGATTGAAGTGGCCCAGTGGCTGCTCAAGATCCGTCTGGCCAATCCCGTCAAGGACGCCGATGGCGTGGTGGTCGAGAACAGCGCGCTCGTGCCGTTCGTGGACGAGCTCGTGCCGGACATCGACCTCGAGGGCGGATATCTGACCCTCGACCCGCCGGGCGGACTCATTCCGGGGCTCTGATCCGCTGCTTTTCCAACAAGGCGCTGGCGATTATGCCGGCGCCTTTTTCGTACGCGCCGCGCTTGGCAGGCGTACCGGTATTGTGGAACATTATGAAGATCGATATCGTGTCCGTATTCCCGGAATATTTCGAAGTGCTCAACCTGAGCCTGCTCGGCAAGGCGCAGGAGAAGGGCCTGGTCGAAGTCACCGCGCACAACCTGCGCGACTGGACGCACGACGTGCACCATTCCGTGGATGATACTCCCGTCGGCGGCGGCGCGGGCATGGTGATGAAGCCTGAGGTGTGGAGCGAATGCCTCGACGAGCTGCTGCATCTTGAGCCGACCACGGTTACTTGCGATTCCACGGTTACTTGCGATTCCACGGCAGACGCAGACGACACGGCTTCCGCGGACGCGGCCGAACCGGCGGAATCGGCGACAGAAATCGCCGCAAATGCCGATACCGTTCCGGCGACCGACCGTCCGGTGCTGATTTTCCCGAATCCGTCCGCCCCCCTGTTCACCCAGCAGGACGCGACGGAGCTGAGCCACGCCAACCATCTGCTGTTCGGCTGCGGCCGTTACGAAGGCTACGACGCGCGTATTCCGCAGTATTACCGTGCGCAGGGCGTCGACGTGCGTGAATATTCGATCGGCGATTATGTGCTGAACGGCGGCGAGGTGGCCGTGTCGGTCATGTTGGAGGCCATCACCCGTCTGCTGCCCGGTTTCATGGGCAATGCGGCCTCGATCGTGGAGGAATCGTATACGGGAGAGAACGCCCTGCTGGAGCACCGCCAGTATACGAAGCCGGCCGATTGGCGCGGCATCAAGGTTCCGGACGTCCTGCTGTCCGGCGACCACGCGAAGGTCGACCGTTTCCGCCGCGATGAGGCGCTGGCGAAGACCAACGAGCTGCGTCCGGATCTCATCGAGGCGTTGGATTGTTCCAAGCTTGACAAGGCCGATCGCAAAACGCTGATGGCGTTGGGCTGGGAGGTTTCCGGCGCGCACCCACGGCAGCGCTGATTACGCACGATTGTTCACGTCGACGGAGGGCATGCAGGTCCACCGTCGACGTTTTTATTTGGAAAGCCCGGACGTCAGTCCGCGGATTCAACCGGCTCTGCCGGCTCGGCGGATTCGGCAGGTTCGATGTAATACACGGCGGTTTCGCCGTAATCACGCCGGTCGGTGATATCCCAGCCTTCGGGCGCGGTCGGCTCGTCGGAACGAGTGGAGCGTTCCAGCACGATCACCGTGCCCTCGCCGGTCAGTTCGCCGGACTCACGGCCCGCCAAATCGGCCAGCAGCTGGTTGCACGCCTCGGTTTCGAACGCATACGGCGGGTCGATGAAGATCACGCCGAATGGTGCAATCGCCGATGCGGCCGCCGCGTACTTTTCCGCACGCGCCTTGACCACGCGGGCGCTCATGCCCGGCTCCCAGGAACGGTTGTGCTTCAACGCCGTCAACGTCTTTGCGATCAGCGCGGCGGCCGGTGCGGCCGATTCCACCACCACCAGTTCGCGCGCGCCACGGCTCAGCGCTTCGATGCCCAACGCGCCGGTTCCGGCGAACAGGTCGAGCACACGTGCGTCATCCAGCACGCCCCACGAATCGAGGTGCGAGAATATCGCTTCCTTGGTGCGGTCGGTGGTTGGCCTGGTGCCCGGCTTCGGCGTGGTCAACGCCATGCCTTTGAATCGTCCTGAAATTACGCGCATAGCTATCGAGCCTAGTTGCTGGTCAGGAACGTCTCGTTGCCGCGCGTGAAGTCGAGCACCGCGCCGGCAAGCTGCACGTACCCTTGCAACGTGGGGTCTTCGGCCACCAGTTTCGCGGCTGCCGCTCTGGCTTCCTCGATGATCTTCACGTCTTTGACCACGCGCAGCAGTTTCAGTCCGGATTTGCCACCGGATTGCGCGTCGCCCAGCACGTCGCCCGCGCCGCGGAATTCAAGGTCGGCCTGTGCGATTTCCGCGCCGTCCAACGTGCCGGCAATCACGTCAAGGCGTTTGGCCGCATCGCTGCCTTCCGGCGCACGTGAAATAAGGAACGCGCCCGATTCGGTGCCTCCACGGCCCACGCGTCCACGCAGCTGGTGCAACTGGGACAGGCCGTACCGGTCGGCGTCGAAAATCACCATGCAGCTGGCCTGCGCCACGTCCACGCCCACTTCGATGACGGTGGTGGCCACCAGAATCGGCGTCACGCCCGCTTCGAAATCGGCCATAATCTGCGATTTCGTTTCGTCATCGTCGCGGCCGGTCAGCGTGGCGATGCGGATGCCAGCGAATTGCGGCAGCGATCGCAAGCGTTCCGCGATTTCCGCGACGGAATGCAACGGCGGCCGCTGTTCGCGCTGTTCGTCATCCTCGCCCAAATCGTATGTGGCGTCGAATGCGGAACCGACTTCCGCATCGCCTGAACCGCCCGCATCGTCGGCATCCTTCGCGTCGGCGTCGATGCGCGGGCAGACCACGTAGGCACGTTCCCCCGCGTCGATACGCTTGCGAATCAGACCGAACATTTCCGCCATCAGCGGGCCGTTCGCTTCGGGCACGACGAATGTGCGGATCGGCTTGCGGCCGCCGGGCAGTTCGGTGAGCCAGGAGATGTCGAGGTCGCCGAACCAGGTCATGGCCGCGGTGCGCGGAATCGGCGTGGCCGTCATGACCAGCAGATGCGGTGCCGTGGAGCCTTTGGCGTTCAGCGATTCGCGCTGCTCCACGCCGAAACGGTGCTGTTCGTCGATGACCGCCAGCGCGAGGTTGGGCGCTTGGAAGGTTTTGGAGAACGCGGCGTGCGTGGCCACCACAATGCATGGTTTGCCGGAGGCCGCTTGCGCGAGGACGCGTCGGCGGGCGGCGAGTTTCATGCCGCCGGTGAGCAGCAGTACGGGAATGTCCGGCAGGCTGTTCGATTGGCCGTCCAGCAGTTTCTCCACCTGGCCGCCATCCGATTGTCCACCGTTTTGTGGTTCCGGCGCGTTTCCCGACGTGACTTGTCCACTTTCATCCACAACCGCATGGTGCGTTGATTTTGTCTGCGATTCCCCTGATTTCGCGGTTTCGGCAGCCTCTTCGCCGGTACCACACATCCGATCCACCATGCCGCGGATGCTGCTGTAATGTTGTTCCGCCAACACTTGCGTCGGCGCGACGAGCACCGCTTGTTTGCCGGAGCCGACGGCCTGCATCATAGCCGCCACCGCGACCACGGTTTTGCCGGAGCCGACCTCGCCCTGCAGCAGGCGTTGCATGGGGTAATCACGTGCCATATCGTCGGAAATATCGGCGATCACCTGCTGTTGCCCGTCCGTCAGCGAGAACGGCAGCGACTCGACGAAATCGTCTTTCAGCCGCGTGTCGGCGCAGGCTGTGGCCGTGGCCTTACGCGACGAATCACGAGACTGCACCAGCGCGGTTTGGCAGATGAGCGCTTCCTCGTAGCGCAGTGTACGCAACGCCTTGTTGAAACCGTCGCGGTTTTGCGGATCGTGAATCGCCATGAACGCTTCGGCTCGGTGCATCAGCCCATGTTCCATACGAAACGCTTCCGGCATGATGTCGGGGATGGCGGCGGCAAGCGCTTCCGTCCGTGCCTGCCGGTCGGCTTGCGGCGCGTCGAATTCCCCATGTTGCGCGTCGCTGGCACCGGCGCCATGCAATGCACGGGCTGCCTGTGCCGCAGCGTATTCGTCACCGCACAGCCGGTCCATGCATTTTTCGATCGACTCGTGGATGTGTTCGCTGGAGATGCGCGAGTTCGCGTGGTAGACGGGACGTGGGCGGCATACGTGGCGCATCGCCTCCGGTACGGAAGCCGCATCGTATTTGAGATTCGGCATGGTCGGCGATTGCGGGACTGCCGCCGGTTGTTCCGTGCCGAAGCCGTCATCCCATTCGGCGGCTTCCTCAGATGAGCGGCTGCGCAATTGCTCGCCGGCTGGATCGACCGTCAGTATGTCGGGATGGGTGAATTGCAGACGGTCGTTGTATACGCTTGGCTCGCCCGCGACCACCAGCAACGCGCCTTCGTGCAGTTTGCGCTGGATCCAATCGACGTACGACTTGCGATAGGAGAAGAACACGAGAGACGCCATGGAAGCGTCCATGTGCCGGCTGCGTGCGAAATCGCCGTCATCAACGTCGGCGATCAGCCGGAATCCGCGACGGGCCATCGGAAAGACGCGCACGCCACGCACGTGCGCGGCGAAGGCCATCTTCTCCCCGATTTTCGCTTCGCGCAGGGCGCGTGCCGGCACCGGCTCGGTGACGCGGAACGGATAGTAGGTCAGCGCGTCGCCCACGGACACCACGCCCAGCGATTTCAGCGCGCCGACTCTGCGGCGGTTCGTTTCGAACGAGGAAATCGGGGTTTGCCATGTGGTGCTCATAACACTCCATTGTGGCACGACCGGATGATTGTGCGGCGGGCTGAATTCCCCATTATTCGTGGCGGCGCCATTCGCCGCAACACGGCTTGTGGACGGCCAGATAAAGCAAAACCCCGGCGGCCATTCGGCTTACCGGGGTTTCAAGCTGTTATTTCGCGATTCACGCTTCAACGCGCTGGACCTTGCCAGCCTTGATGCACTTCACGCAAACGCGAACGCGAACGTTCTCGCCGTCGATGGTGGTGCGAACCGGCTGCAGGTTCGGGCGGAAGGTGCGCTTATTGCGAATATGTGAGTGCGAAACGGTGAAACCGGTCTGCGGTCCCTTGCCGCACACTGCGCAACGAGCTGCCATAATGGACTCCCTATAATTACTATTGACTTGCAAGTCTGCGCGTTCGACACCACACAACGAAGTGCATGGCAGAACACACAACTTCTCAACTATACAACCAGCCCCGGCCAATCGCAAACTTGTGGACGAAAATCGGCTTGCATTCCCCATATTCCGCCGTTTTTGCCATGTCTCGACAGCACGCGTATGCGGCCCGTACGGGCAGAACATGCTTGTTCATGCGCTGTTCATGTCGAATGGTCTGTTACCACCCGCCACGCCCGTACGATGAAGTAATGGAATAAGATGAGCCATAAGATTGACATTTAGCCGAAAAGAGTCAACATTGACCGACACAGCCGAGCCGCAGACCCAGCCGTCCCAGCAGAACGCGCAGGCCCAGCAGCCGCAGCAATCCAAGCATATGATGACGCCACGCGAGAAGAAGTGGATCGTCTACGACGTCGGCAATTCCGCGTTCGTGCTGCTGTCCACCGCCGTCGTGCCGATCTACGCGAATTCGCTGCTCAAGGCGGCCGGCGAGACGAACATCGTGTCGACGTGGGGCTACGCGCAAACCATCGCATCGCTCGTCATCGCCGTGCTTATGCCGCTGCTCGGCTCCATCGCCGACGTGCAGGGCATGAAGATCCGCTTCTTCACCGGCTTCTTCCTGACGGGCGTGGTCATGTGCTGCGCGATGGCGATGCCGCTTGGTTGGCTCGCGTTCATCATCGTGTACGTGCTGGCCACCATCGGCCTTAATGGTTCGCTTACGTTCTACGACTCCATGCTGGTGGACACGACTTCGAACGAACGGATGGACCGCATTTCCTCACACGGCTACGCATGGGGCTATATCGGTTCGACCGTGCCGTTCATCGTCTGCATCGCGCTGATTTTCGGAGGCCCCGCGCTGTTCGGCTGGTCGACCACAGCCTGCACGCGCGCCTCGTTCGTCATCACCGCGCTGTGGTGGGTGGCGTTCACCATCCCGCTGATCCGCAACGTGCGCCAGGTGCATTACAAGGAACGCACCGCGCACGTCTTCTCCGATATGTTCCGCGGCATCGGCCGCACCATCAAGGCGATCGTCCAGAACGCTTACGGGAACGCGGACGTGTTGAGGCCGGCCGACATCGAGAAACCCGCTCCGGGTCCGGATGACGTGCTCGTGCGGGTGTCCGCGGCCTCGCTGCACGCGGGGGACGTCATCCTGATGCGCGGCATCCCCTACCTGGCGCGCTTCTTCGTCGGCTGGCCCAAGCCGAGGAACTTCGTGCCGGGACTCTCGGTCGCCGGCATTGTTGAAAGCGTCGGGGCTGCGGTAAGGAACCTGAGACCCGGCGATCAAGTGTTCGGAGAATGCCGTGGCGCCTGCGCCGAGTACGCCCTGGGCAGCGAGAACACCCTGGTGGCCAAGCCCGCCGGACTCACGTTCGCGCAAGCGGCAGCTATTCCAACCTCGGCGTTGACGGCACAGCACGGCCTCCGGGACGCCAAAGTGACCGCGGGCCAGCGCGTCCTGATCAACGGGGCATCCGGCGGGGTCGGGCTCCACGCCGTACAGATCGCCAAGGCCATGGGCGCCGAAGTCACCGGAGTCTGCAGTGCCGCGAACACCGACATGGTGCGCGGCCTGGGCACCGACCACGTCATCGACTACAACACCGAGGACTTCACGGCCGGCACCGTCACCTATGACCTGATCTTCGACAATGTGGGCAACCACTCCTTCACCCGACTCCGGCGCGTACTCACCCCGCACGGCCGGGTGATCCCGAACTCCGGCACCGTCAGCATGGGCACCATGCTCGGCGGAATGATCCGGTCGCTCTTCACCCCCCAGAAGGACCTCCGGTTCATCTCTTCCCCGAACAGCGAGGACCTCCTCACCCTGACCGAGCTCATTGATGCCGGCCAACTCACCACCGTGATCGACCAGACCTACCGGCTTGACCAAACCCGCGAGGCCATGACCTACCTCGGCGCCGGGCACGCAAGAGGCAAAGTCGTCATCGTGGTCAAGCCCGACGACGAGGGCGTCTAGCCCCCGAAGAGTCCTGCGCCCACACGGGTCAACAGGCCATTCGCCCGGCGCACCCGATCGGCTTCGATCGGCGACACAGATGATGCGCTGCTGTCAGTGGCCGCACCAGCAACGCCGGACAGCCGGTGACCCCACGACGCACCCTCGACGGGTGCTCACCAGATCGAGCCAAGGAGAACGACATGACCGCAACCGATCGACCCGCCACCAGAGGAGCACGAAGCCCGCTCCGGAAGTACTCGCTGACCGCTGGCATCCTGTACCTGATCACCTTCATCTCGATCCCCACCCTCGCCCTGTACGGGCCCGTGAAGGGTGCAGGTTTCATCACCAGCGCCACCGCTGCCACTGGCGCGCTGTGGGGCGGTGTCCTCGAGGTGATCGTGGCTCTGGCGGGCATCGGCACCGCGCTCGCACTGTTCCCGGTTGTCAAACGCCAGCCTCGCGCTGGGCTTTGTCGCCACCCGCACACTTGAAGCCGCCATGATCTTCGCCGGGGTCGCGAGCCTCCTTTCGCTGGTGGCCCTGCAACACCCCGGCGCCACAGGAGCGGAGGCGACCTCGTTGACCACTGCAGGCGGGGCGCTGGTCGCGCTCTACGACGGGGTGTTCCTGCTCGGACAGAGCCTCATGCCGCCCGCCAACGCGCTGCTGCTGGGCACGTTGTTGCTCCGATCGGGCCTGGTTCCGCGTACCCTTCCGCTGATGGGGCTCATTGGGGCACCCCTCCAGAGCGCCGCGGTCCTATTGACCATGTTCGGCGTCGTCGGCCCGCTCTCACCGGTGCGGGTCATCCTCGTACTCCCCGTCTTCGTCTGGGAGTTGTCGCTCGGCGTCTACCTGACAGTCAAGGGATTCAAGCCCGCCCCGATCATCGCTGACCTGATCTCGCCCGCCACCGCCCCGCCTCTCGCCGCGGTCGTCCGTTGACAGTCTCGGACGTTCCCGCACCGGCAAGCGCCAGGCCTTACACCAGTTGCCGTCGCACTCGCGGACGACAGCCTCGACAGACTAGGTCGTGACACCCGTACATCCGAGACCAAGCCTCCAAGAGCAGAGCCCGGCCGGCAGGTCACCCGGCTTCGTCGCCGACACCCGCGGCCCGTGCGGAAGGCGCAGGTCGACCGACGGGGACTCCGGTAATCAAGCGGCCCCTGACCGGTGTTCACCGTAGTCAGGGG
>ERZ857984.2123-NODE-2123-length-13114-cov-3.252852_pt1 | contig 13114 bp, 10 predicted proteins | sample MGYA00519914_ERZ857984 | MGnify/ENA primary metagenome ERZ857984 (study PRJEB31778, sample SAMEA3449417) | human gut metagenome | biome: human gut; feature: human-associated habitat; material: faeces | place: United Kingdom | collected 2010/2012 ... | reverse complement strand
CCATGCTTAAACTCAGCCCTGATATCTTCTTCCGTGATATCTTCACCTACATAATAACTTCTCTGACAGGCTCCTGCGTAACGTTCACGACGGATATATTTACCTTCTTTATCTTTCTCGTCTTTATCTAATCCTTTTGCTGCACTGATCGTTAAATATCCGTCTTTCAGTTCAGCTGTTATCTCATCTTTCTTAAATCCTGGAAGGTCGATTGCTACTTCGTAGTTTCCATCTTTTTCCTTCACATCAGTCTTCATTAAGTTCTTTGCGTGTTTACCATACAGTTCTTTATCAATATCTGGGAAAGAAAAATCCATCCAGTCGTCGTTAAATAAGTTTCCTCCAAAAATACTAGGCATCATCATCATAAGTCATCTCTCCTTTTTCTTTATAATAATGTTTGGGCGTGTCAGGGTAATTCCTGACACTTGCCTTTTATGTGAAGCATATTGAGAAGTTCTCAATATGACTTGTTGTATCTTATGGAGCCTTTGGTTCTTTGGCTTCTCTCTTAAGCCCTTCCCTCTTGCTCTAGTTGTACTATAACACCTATTATTAGCACTGTCAAGAGGTGAGTGCTAATTTTTTTAAAATTTTATTTCTAACATGTTATCCAACCAACAAATCACAACCTACAGTACTCCACAAATTTCTCCATTTCTTTTGTCATATATTTATTTGCATGATAAAACACTTGTCGATACATTGTAATATCAATATCTTTCACATCTAATTTTGCGATCTTTCCTTCTTCAATATCCTTTTCTACAACAAATAATGGAAGATAAGAAAGCCCTTTTCCTGTCTTTAGCATCTTCTTGATAAACGCGGTATCACTGCATTCAAGTACTGGCGATAATGTCTGTTTATGCAGAGCTAATTCCTGTTCTAATGCCTGTCTGTAGTTTGCATTTCGTTCTGTTAGATAAAACGGTGCATTTAAGATTTCCTCAACCTCTATATTCTTTTTCCCTGATAACTTATAATTTGGTGCAGACACAAAGATCACAGGCTCCGCTTTTTCCATGACTTTCACCCAGTTTTTATTCCATCTTGGTGTGTCCAGAATATAAATGACATCGAGTTCATTGTGTTCCATCTTCTGGATCAGGCGTTCTGGAGAACCGATCGTGATCTGAATTCTAACCTGTGGATGTTCTTCCCGAAACCGCTGTACGATTTCCTGCAATTTGACAGTGCAGAGTGATTCGATCGTTCCGATATGTAATGGATTTTTTAACTCTGCAGTATCATTCATTGCATCTTTTGCCTTGTGCATTTCATCAATGATCTTATTTGCATGTATTAAAAATTCTTTTCCTTTCGGTGTGAGTATCACTTTTTTTCCTGTACGGTCAAATAACCGCACTCCCAATTCTGTTTCTAACTGACGGATCTGTACTGTCACGGCAGATTGCGAATAACCTAGTAATTCTGCGGTTTTTGAGAAATTCTTCACTTGTGCTATCTGCATAAATGTCTGTATCTGACGGAATTCCATTTTTTCTCCTTTGTACTATTATAAATAATTTTCAATGTTATTATTAAATCTATGAATTTGATTCATCTATACGTGGATGATACAATACAAACATAAAGACGTCAAACATTTTTTGTGCACATTAAACAAACTACGATGATATGTGATTATGCTTTTAGAGGAGTAATTAAAAATGGAAAAGAAAAAATTTAAACTTGGTCTGGTACCAAAACTTATTATTGCCATCATTATTGGTATCCTGTTTGGACAGTTCCTTCCAACTGGATTCTGCCGCTTTGTTGTAACACTGTCTGGATTCTTCAGTACCTACTTAAAATTCATCATTCCACTGATGATCCTTGCTTATGTAACCATGGGAATCGCTGATCTGTCACAGGGTGCTGGACAGCTGCTTTTAATTACCGTTGCTCTTGCTTATGGTTCAACTTTACTTGCTGGTACAGCTTCTTACCTTGTATCATCCAATCTGTTCCCACACTTTATGACTTCTGGGGCATTAGATCAGATTGCTGCGACTGCTGATGCGTCACTGAAACCTTATTTTTCACTGACGATCACACCGCTGTTTGATACATTATCTGCTGTTGTTCTTGCTTTCATTTTAGGATTATGCTTATCCACAATGAAAGGTAAAGAGATTGGAAACAGCCTTTACAACGGAATGAGCGATTTCTCAACGATCATCGATAAAGTCCTTCACAAAACGATCATTCCTTTATTGCCATTGTATATCTGTGGTACATTTACTGATATGACGAAATCAGGGAAAACATTTGCAATCCTTGGAATCTTATGGAAAGTATTCCTTGTAGTGATCATCATGCACTTTGTATGTATCACAATCCAGTTTATAATTGCAGGTTCTGTCAGCAAAAAGAATCCTTTCTCTCTTATTAAAAATCAGGTTCCTGGTTATACTACAGCTTTAGGAACTCAGTCTTCTGCTGCTACAATTCCTGTCAATCTGGAATGTGCAAAGAATGACGGTGTCAGTGCTCAGATCCGTAACTTTGTAGTGCCTCTTTGTGCCAATATCCACATGGCAGGTTCTATGATCACGATCACAGCATGTGCAACTGCTGTATGTTTGATGAATCAGTTACCGATCAGCCTTGCAACTGTTATTCCATTTATTATGACACTTGGTGTTGCAATGGTCGCTTCTCCTGGAGCTCCAGGTGGATCTATCATGACTGCATTGCCTTTCCTTTACATGGTATTTGGTACAACAGCAGGAGATACAAACGGACCAATCTGTGCTTTAATGGTTGCACTTTATATCACACAGGATTCTTTCGGAACTGCATGTAACATTTCCGGAGATAATGCGATTGGAATCGTCGTAGATTCTATTTACAAGAAATTTATTTTAAAAGAAGATACAGTGGAGGCTTAATTTATGTCTTTTATCAGTGCATTCGATGTTATGGGACCAAATATGATCGGTCCTTCAAGCTCCCACACAGCTGGGGCTGCAAGGATTGCATTTCTCGCAAGAAAAATGTTAAATAGTACACTGAAAAAAGTTCAGTTTACACTCTATGGATCTTTTGCAAAAACTTATCATGGACACGGAACGGATCGTGCCTTATTAGGTGGGATCATGGGATTTGGAACCGATGATATGAGAATCCGTGATTCTTTCGAGATTGCAAAAGACATTGGACTTGATTTCTCTTTTGTACCAAATGAAATAGAAACTGATGTCCATCCAAATACAGTGGATATCTTAATGGCAAATGAAAACGGAGATCACATCTTGATCCGTGGGGAATCTTTAGGCGGCGGGAAAGCCAGAATTTGCCGTATCAATGATGTAGAAGTTGATTTTACTGGGGAATACAGTACCTTGATCGTGATCCAGAAAGATAAACCTGGCGTTGTTACTTATATCACAAAATGTCTGAGTGATCAGGGTGTTAATATCGCTTTTATGCGTCTTTTCAGAGAATCTAAAGGAAATACAGCTTATTCTATCGTTGAATCCGATGGGCTTCTTCCTGAAAACATCGCGGAGGAGATTAGGAAAAGCCCAAATGTCTCAGATGTTATGATCATTCAGCTGTAGAAAGGAGACTGAAATATTATGGATTTTAAAAACGCAAATGAATTGCTTGATTTATGTAAAAAACATGATCTTCCAATCTCCGAAGTGATGAGACAGCGTGAGATCGTAGAAGGGGAAAAAGAAGCTGATACGGTTCATGATGCAATGGCAAGAGTTCTTGAGATCATGAAAAATGCTGCTTTTACTCCGATCAAAGAACCGGTTCGTTCCATGGGTGGACTGATCGGTGGCGAGGCAAAGAAGATTGCTTCCCGGTATCATTCTGGATTTGGAATCTGTGGTGATCTGTTAGAAAAAAGTATGATCTATGCGATGGCGACTCTTGAGACGAATGCATCCATGGGGTTGATCGTAGCATCCCCAACCGCAGGGTCTGCCGGAATCGTTCCTGGACTTTTACTTGGGCTTCAGGAAGTTCATAAATTAGATGATGAACAGATCATTCAGGCACTGTTTAATGCCAGTGCGATCGGATATCTTGCTATGAGAAATGCAACGGTTGCAGGTGCTGTCGGCGGATGTCAGGCGGAAGTCGGTGTTGCTTCTGCGATGGCTGCTTCTGCCATTGTCGAACTGCTTGGCGGTGATCCAGAACAATGTCTTGGAGCTGCCTCTACCGTTTTAATGAATATGTTAGGTCTTGTTTGTGACCCCGTTGGCGGGTTGGTGGAATATCCATGCCAGAACCGTAATGCCGCAGGTGTTGCAAATGCGATCATCGCAGCTGAGATTTCTTTATCTGGAATCCATCAGCTCATCCCGTTTGACGAAATGTTAAACGCAATGTATATCGTTGGTAAACGACTGCCAGCTGAACTAAGAGAAACCGCCCAGGGAGGCTGCGCTGCAACTCCTTCTGCATGTGCTGCATGCGGAGGTTGTGCGTAAAAATTCCTTCAGAACACATTTTTAAATAGTAGGTAATAAATCAATCTCTTTTTTGCCTCTTTTGGGTGTTTTCATATATTGGTATCTAAAAGAGTGTCTGCATCACTTAATGATGCAGACACTCTTTATTTACTATATCTTAAGCATCCGATATCCAATACCTATATGTGTCTGTATATACTGCATGCCATCTTTATCTGGCTGTAATTTCTTCCGTAATGTTGCCATAAACACTCTAAGTGATGCAACATCATTTTCCAGTGAACTGCCCCAGATCTGTTGCGTGATGTAAGTGTGAGTCAATACTTTTCCAACATTATGAGACAGCAAACATAATAATTTATATTCGATTGGTGTTAAATGCAGTTCTTTATCTTTTAAATATGTAGATCCTGCTGTATAGTCGATCTTTAACTCTCCATTTACAAAGACTGCTTGTTCTTGTTCCTCGCCTGACTGGATCAATGCTAATCGGCGCTGTGTAACCCTGATCCTTGCAAGCAGTTCATCAACTGAAAATGGTTTTGTGATATAATCATCTGCTCCTGCATCCAGTGCTTCTATTTTATCTACATCTTCACTTCTTGCACTGATAACGATAATTGGTACGTTAGACCATGTTCTTACTTTTTTGATCACATCCACACCTTCCATATCAGGCAATCCAAGATCTAATAAAATGATCTCTGGTTTATGAGAAGATGCCTCTAAAATAGCTGAACTTCCATTCTCTGCTGTAATATATTTATAATCATGTGTTTTTAATGTTGTCACGATCAGATTACGGATCGGCCGATCATCCTCCACGACTAAAATTAATGCTTTATTCATTTAATGTAACCTCACTTAATGGCAGTGTAAAAAAAAAAATACAACCATGTGGTGTATTGTCCTCCAACACCAGTTTCCCGTTATGCACCTCTATGATCGAACGACAAAGTGCCAAACCTAAACCAAGACTTCGATGGCTGTCTGCGATCGTATTTTTCCCTGTATAAAACATTTCAAATATATGCGGCTTCATTTCATCACAAATTCCAGGGCCGTTATCTTCTACTTGAATCTTTGCTTTTCCATTTTCATTCATGGCACAAATGCGGATTGTAGATCCTTTCGGTGTATATTTAATTGCATTATCGACCAGATTGATCAACACTTGCAGGATCAGCCGCACATCCATATGTGCAAGTATCAATTCATCGCATTCTGTAACGATCTGATACTCTTCATGTTTCCTGCTGATATGCCGTAATGATTCCGCGATCACCTCATCTAATAATTGATCTGTAAATTTCAGTTTTAATCTTCCATCATTTAATCTTGTGATCGATAATAAATTTTCAACGATATTGATCAACCATTCTGAATCATCATAAATATCTGTATAAATCTGATGTTTTGTTATATCATCAAGACGTTCTCCACTATTTAACAGCATGTCTGCATTCCCAGAAATGGAACAAAGTGGTGTCCTGAGATCATGTGAGATCGTACGAAGCAGATCTGCTCTTAACTGTTCATTTTTGGCAAGAACGGAGATTTTTTCTTTCTCCATGATATTCTTTTTATTTTCCATGGCAAGTGCACATTCATTGATCACAGAAAGTAAGATACTATATTCGAAGGAATCTAATGTATATTCGTCAACTGGTATTGCGATCACACCATACACATTATCCTCAATACAAATGGCAAGGTATAGACACTGTGCATCTTTAAAACGTTCGGTCGTTGCTCCAGCACGCTGCTTGTTTTCATACACCCATTTTGCGATCTCCTGCTCCCTGCTTGTCAATAAATCTTCTGTCTGTTCTTTCTTTTTATTCGAAAATATATGTGGTGCTGACAATTCATCGTCTTCCACAACATATGCTACAATACTGCGGTCTAATAATTTGATAAGCTGTGTACATGTAATACTTAAAATATCCGTATCGTTTTTTGCTTTTTGAAGTAACCGGTCTGTGTCAAATAAAATCTGTGTACGAAATGCAGATTGTGCTGAAAGCCTTGCATGTGTTTTTAATTTTGCTGCAAGTGTTCCAGTAATGACAGAAGATATTAACATGATCACAAAAGTTACCGGATATCCAACTGCATATGTCTGAAATGACATTCTTGGTTCCGTAAGGAAAAAGCAGAACAAAAATACACTTAAGACAGAACCTCCAATGCTGTATAAATATCCATCTGTAAGGATTGACGTTAATAAAACACCCAAAATATAAATTGTAACGATGTTTGTATCTGTAAATTGAAGTTTCTGGATGAATAGACCGATCAACGTACAAACTGCAAATATAAATAATGTCAATAAACTGTCTTTCATCGTAGGCTTTCCTACATAAACCGCTCCATGCGGTTTTCGATAATTATCTAAGTTCATCGCATCTGGAATAATGTGGATATCAATATCAGGAACAGCCTCGATCAACTTCTCTGTTAATGTCTGTTTGCTGAAAAAGTGATTTCTCTTTGCACTGCTTTGTCCGATCACGATTTTTGTGACATTTGATAAATGTGCATATTCCGCGATCTGTACCGGAACATTTTCCCCATGTGTCATTACGATTTCCGCACCAGATTCCTTTGCAAATTGTACATGAGCTTCCAGTCTTCTTTTGTCCGATTCTCTTTCTCTTTTTCCTGTCTGTACATACAATGCCGTAAAACGTGCCCGCATATCTCTTGCCATTTTTGCTGCTGTACGTATGATCTTTTCATTCGATGGTGAAGAAGAAAGACAAACAAGAATGTGTTCGTTTTCTTTGTTCAGCTCTACAAATTCTCCTGTGCTCATCTTGGCCCCCTTTCCTTATCGGATGCATTATATCACGATCGTCAATAATAATCCATAAACACATCAATCATCGTCATCATCTTGCTCCCTGTCAATTACTTTCCGATTTTCTCCAAGAAAATAATTTACTTTTTTCAAAAAGAATAACACAAATGCAAACATCAGTATTACCGCCAATGCTAAAATGAAATCTGACATAAGCTCTCACCTCTTTTTCATGACATCAGATACAAAAACACTTTTTGATCGCTTTATATTCTCCTAATACCAATAATGTAACATCTTCCTTAAAACAGGTATCCGCAGATATCGCCATACTTACTTTTCCATCATCTTTTACTGCCATAATGTTAATATCATATTTTTTTCTAATATCAAGTTTTCCCACTGTCTTTCCGATCCATTCCTTCGGAACCTCTACCTCAAAGATCGCATGTGAGGCATCGACTTCCATATAATCAAGAATATGATCATCGGTATAACGGATCGTTGCCCATTTTGCCACCATTTTTTCTGGATAGACTACCTTATCGGCTCCATTTCGTAAGAGGAATTTTTCCTGTACATCTCGTTCAGCTCTGGAAATAACCATTTTGCCTCCAAGTTCTTTTAACAGACAGGTGGTTTCCAACGAATTTTGAAAATTCCCACCGATCGTAACAAAACATATATCATAATTTGCAATCCCCAGAGATTTTAAAAATTCCTCATTCGTACTGTCCCCGATCTGTGCATTCGTAACATATGGAAGTGCATCATTCACTCTTTCCTCATCCAGATCAACTGCCATGATCTCATGTCCAAGCTGACTTGACTGTATCGCTATATGTTTTCCAAAACGTCCAAGTCCGATCAATAAAATATTCTTCATCATCAATTCCCTCTTTCTTTTATCCCACTATAATCTTATCAAGTGGTAGTTTTGCTTTTCGTTTATTTTTATCTGAAAATACTGCATAGATCAGCGTCAAACCGCCAACACGTCCCAGATACATCAGTATGATCAAAATGATCTGTTACAGAATATGAAGTTTTGGTGTGATCCCTAATGTCAAACCTACGGTTCCAACTGCAGATGCTGCTTCAAACAGACAGCTTGAAAGCGGCAGTCCCTCATACACACTGATCGTCATTCCGCCTGCAAAAAATAAGATAAAATACATCATTGCGATCGTTGCTGCATTTTTTATCACACCAACATCGATTCTTCTTCCAAATGCTGTCACATCATCACGACTTTGAAAAGTAGCCAGTACATTTAAAAGTAACAGAGCGAATGTTGTTGTTTTCATACCTCCTGCTGTAGAACTTGGTGAACCTCCGATCAACATCAATAAAATCATCATTGCCTTTGATGCTCCTGTCAGCATCGAAAGATCTGTCGTATTAAATCCTGCTGTTCTCGGTGTCACAGCTTGGAACAATGATGCAAGCAGCCGGTGAGTCCCTGATAGATTTCCATAATCCTGAAAGAAAAAGAAAACAGCTGGTAACAAGATCAAACATAATGTTGTGGTTAGAATAATCTTGCTCTGCATATGGTAACGTTTGAACCGAAATTTATGAAGATAAATGTCTTCCCATGTAAAAAATCCAATTCCACCAATGATGATCAGTAACATGATCACAATGTTGATCCCTGGATTTACCGCATATGATGTCAATGATACAAATGGATGCCATTTTGTTCCAAGAAGATCAAATCCTGCATTACAAAAGGCTGATACAGAATGAAAGATCGCCATCCAGATTCCCCGTAATCCAAAATCATGACAGAAAACAGGCATCATGAATAACGCACCGATCAATTCGATCAATAAAGTTCCTTTTAAAATAAAACTCATCAATCGAACGATACCCCCTACTTTCGGTGCAGAGATCGCATTTTGCATCGTACTTCGCTGCAGGATCGATATTTTTCTTCCTGATAATATAAATACCGCTGTTGCTGTTGTTATAACTCCCAGACCTCCGATCTGTATCAGAAACATGATCACTGTCTGTCCAAAAGCAGACCAGTAACTTCCAGTATCCACGACTGCAAGCCCTGTCACACATACTGCAGAAGTTGACGTAAATAATGCTTTATGAAATGGTGTTATGATTCCTTGAACCGATGAAATTGGCAGCATCAGGATCAATGCTCCAAAAAGGATCACTCCTGCGAACCCTAATATGATCACCTGAAATGATGTTAAATGTCTTTTTTTATGAATCTTCCATGGCATATATGATCTTACCTCTTTTTCAAATTATTTTATGACTTTTTGATCTTATCATCATTATATCTTTTATGATAAAAAGATAGTGTAAGGATATGTTCTCTTGTATTAAGATTGTATAAAGAAAAAAGTCTTCATCGAAATTTCCTATGAAAAAACACCGCTTTATGCGATGATATTGAAAATTTATTAAACTGTAAAATATAAAATCCATGAGAACACGATTTTTTAGTTCGTTGTTCTCATGGATTTTATTGTTTTTTATTTTTTCAAGTATTCCTCTATTTTACACACGTGTTCTTTTGTTTTCTTATCATAATTAATACCTACTAACAGCATATTATTCTGATATTCTTCCAAACTCTCAAAATATTTCTTCTCTTTCATCTGCTTGATCGCACTTTCCGCACTCTTATCCCATTTCAATTCAACTACCAATGCCGGTTTCTCTGCAAATTGTTTTTTCGGAATAAAGACCAAATCTGCAAATCCTTTTCCACCTGCCAGTTCTCTGTGAATGGTATAAAAATTCCTTGCTGCATATAATGCGAGTGAAATCGTATAACTCAATGCATTTTCATCATTATACTGGATATGTGATGTCTCAAAATGTGCCTGTTCAATGGCTTTCGATACCTGTTCTTCTCTGCCTTGCCAGATTGCATTTAATGTATCAGCAGAATCTTTTAGTGCTTTTGAAACAGATCCCCAGTCTGATACTGAAACTGTATTTACATATTCTGCCCGAATTTCACTATTTGGTATCTTGACTGTTTTTGTTTTATCATCATATGCAAGATATCCAAGATGGATCAATAATGTCAGTACATCATCTTCTGTACGAAACGTTGCCATATCATTCGTAAAACTTTCGGTATTCACCGCCACGCTTTCTCCAGCGATCATACTTAAAACATCATCTTTTAGATGCTCAAAATTCATATCAATATACATCTGTAATGCTTCAAAAGTCTCTGTCTGATTCCAGTAATTTGATATCTTTCGAAATCTCATACTATTTACAACCGATCTTGGACTATACACAGACAGTACTCCGTCAAATGAATATCCATCATACCAGTTCTTAACTTCTTCCATATCCATTCCGTATTGTTCACAGAGCTTTTTGACTTCTTGTTCTGTAAACCCGACATAACATGCTAAAGGTCCCGGGGCGATCATGGAAAATTCATCAAACATATTCAGTGCCGAATGTGTTCCATATTTCTTAATCGGTAAAATTCCTGTCATGTAAGATAGATAAATACATGCCTTATCTTTTAATAAGTCCCGTAGAAAATCTAAATATTTTTCCTGTGCTTCTTTATCTTGTTTATATTCCCTAAAAATGCAATCCCATTCATCAATGATCACAACAAATGGGTACTGCATTTGTGCATAAATATCCTGCATACACTCAATCAAATCTGTATCGTCAAAATAATCAACTTCTGGATATTCCATTTTCAAATCTCTGATCACAAGCTTCTTCACACGATCGATCAATTCTTCTACATTATGACTTCGACTTAGAAATTCCTGCATATTTAAGAATATGGTATTATATTGATTCAGATATTTTTCAAAATCTTTATCTTTTGCAATTTCAAACTTTCCAAATAATTCTTTTGAATTACAACCGCGGCTGTAATAAGCTGTCAGCATATTCGCAGCCATTGACTTCCCAAATCTTCTTGGACGGCTGACACAGACATAGTTTTGTGCTGTATCTAGTACGGAATTCGTATATTTTATCATCCCTGTCTTATCTACATAAATTTCAGACTGAATCATTCTTCTGAACTTTTCATTCCCTGGATTTAGATAATTTCCCATACGATCACCTCCTTGAATCAATTTTCTATAATATGAAAAAACTTCGTGCTCTTATCTATATTGATTATGATAGCACGAAATTTTAGTCGTCTCAACTTATATTGATTACATGAAATGAAAAAACACCTGCTCATAACATACATAAAATATACGTTACGATCAAGTGTCTTTTCATACAGTGATTATATATAGAATTTCTTCTATCCTAGTTGTTTACTGCAACATGTTTTGCCTGATCTGAATTGTAAACTTCTTCATCAACCAGACCTTCAGTTGCTGCTGTGATAACGGCTGCTGTTGCTGCTCCTGTTACATTTGTCATTGTTCTTGCCATGTCAACGATCGTTGAGATTGGTGCAAATACGACAACTAATTCGATTGGTAAGCCAAGTGCTGCAAATACAGCTGTTGATGTGATCGTCGCTGTTCCTGGAACCCCGACTGTTCCAACAGATACTACTAATGTGATCAGGATCAGAAATGCATACTGTGCAATTCCGTAATGATATCCTAACATATGAACACTAAATACCGCTGTTAATGCTGGCCAGATTCCTGCACATGCTGGCATTCCAACATTGGCTCCAAGACCTGCCGTAAATGATGCTACATCTCCATCAACTCCAAGTGCTTCTTTTAACTGTCTTAATGTAACCGGGATCGTACCAACACTGCTCTGTGTCGTAAATGCTACATACTGAGCTGGTGCGATTCCTTTAAAGAATTTAACAGGACTTAATTTTGCTACAAATTTAATTAATAATCCTTCTACTCCAAATGCCTGAACTGCACATAAGATATAAGATAATACTAATGTACTTAATAATGGCAGCAATTCCGTGACACTGCTTCTTCCAACGGCTCTTGCCAAGAAAGATAATACTGCATATGGTGTAAATCCAATGATCCAGTCAATTGCCTGTCCGATCACCTGATTCCCTGCATCAATAAATGCTTTAAATGGTTTTACGGATTCATTTTCTTTGGAAATTGCATTGTAAGATAATGCAATGATAATTGCAAATACGACGATCGGAATGATCTGTCCTTCACTCCAGTTTGTTGCGAAGTTGCTTGGGAATAAGTTTACGATCGTATCAACAACAGATGGAACTTCAACTTTCTGATATCCATCAGCTACTTTGTAAGCAAATCCATCACCAACTTTTAAGATGACTGCTGCGATCACTGTAATCGTACTTGCGATCGCTGTATTTAAGATCAGATAAAAGATTGACTTTCCACCGATTTTCTTTAAATGAATGGATTCGCTTAGATTTGTGATACTTGCGATGATACTAAATAACAGCATTGGTACAACAAGTGCTGTCAATACATTGGTATAGATCCGTCCGAAAATCTCAACATATGTAAAATGATTTCCAAATCCCAGACCAACTGCGATTCCAAAGACCGTTCCTAACAATGTTAAAAGTCCGAAGTCTACGCCTTTCTTATAATCTAAATAATAGATAACCGCAAACAAAACAATTGTAACTGCTAGTGCGGCAAAATCTGCTGTGTTAATGCTCATTTTGTTACACATCCTCTCTTATAGTTTTTCTTTTTTCATAGTTTTCCAGTAGGAATTATTCGTATAATATCATTTCCTAGTAATACTGTCAAGAATATTTGATGCTTCTTTTTTTATACAATTTTGATTTGTTGATAGTGTTGCATGTATGAGTCAGAAAGAAACTTACGAACACCGATTTATCGAGATGTTTATGAAGCATAATAACATTACCTTCTGTCTGAAAATCCCCTATTTTACAATCAATGCTGTTCTCCATACACAC
>ERZ857984.2116-NODE-2116-length-13148-cov-3.431834_pt1 | contig 13148 bp, 13 predicted proteins | sample MGYA00519914_ERZ857984 | MGnify/ENA primary metagenome ERZ857984 (study PRJEB31778, sample SAMEA3449417) | human gut metagenome | biome: human gut; feature: human-associated habitat; material: faeces | place: United Kingdom | collected 2010/2012 ... | reverse complement strand
TCAGTTTGTTACATTATCAAACATTTCATCCTGCAACTCAAGCACGGCTAATGCCTTCTTTAGAGTTGTAATAAGATAGTTGTCATATGTGAAGTCCATTCCTTCAACATAGATATCAAAGTCGTTGAATACGTACGCACCCTCGTGCTGAGCATAATATAAAGCTGCCTGAGCGTCTTCCCCTTCTTCAGATATCCATCTCTTAATATCTTCAATATCCTCTTCACAGCCATAAGATACGTTATCTGCAACGTATTTATCAAAGTTGCTGTCGATGTTTTCTCTGACATAATTGTATGCCGATTTCAAAGCCATAATGCATTCCACCTTTCCGTTCATATAAATAACACTAACACAAATTCAGCAACATATCAAAATAAAGAGTAAAAAGCAATCAACTTATAGACTATAAAAAAATCACCAGCTACTACCAATAGCTGATGACCTTAAAAGGATATATATGTCCTTCAATTATGCATCATCATTTTACACTATGACTTGGGGCAATTCAAGTGAATGTATGATTTATTCAGAAACGTCCTTTAGACTATGCATTTTACTGAACGTTGAGGATTTTAGTCTGTATTCTCCCAGCAGATTGTAGAATGTAGCTTTCTTAAGTCCACTTTTTCTAAGAAATTCTGTAGTCGTTATATTTTTTTTCTTCCATTCGGAATATAGTTCTTCCCACCCTTCAGGATAGATTGCCTTTTTTCTTCCTGCCTTGAGTGGATGCATTGGTATATCATCTATCTGCACCCCCTGAAGTTCAGTATACACCTCATTGAGCAGGGATAATAAGACCGTGGACTGCTTTTTACTTCTGTAAGTATTCATTGTTGGAAATTCCACGATAAGAAGTACAATTCCCCTTTTCAATAGCATTCCAAGCTCATTGCGGATATCTCCGATTGTATTTCCAAGATTACCCAGAGTTCTTACAATCCATATGCTTCCTTCTGCCGTCTCCTCCTCCAGCTTCTTAAGTGCTACATATCCTCTTTCTGATTCCGTAAACACCTTAAAGACATCTTCTGGAGAATCTAAAACACTGTTAAGAGAGTCTTGGAAAAGACTAAGTGGTTCATTACTTTTTCTGTATACATAGACATTCATTTTCATCTTATTCTGAATAGTTTCTTCTTAAATCTGATTCCTGTATATTCTTCCAGAAAAGGAAGATCCATCGATAAAATATTAGCATTGATTTTATAATTAATGTCAGCAGGAAGCTCAGATGTCAGCATCGTTATATCCTTTTTGGCATCAACATCCGAAGTAAAATCAATATAAAGACGCTGTTCCTTCCTTTTAATCCAGTACATATCTGGATTATCTTTTACCATATCCTTCAGCCACTTCACCGCACGTCTTTTTGATGAGTTTACACCTATATATTCATCTTTTGGATACATACGGAACGAGTCTGGCAGTTCAGCATATTGAGCAATGATTTCACAGAGCAGTTCTGATGATGCCTGAAAAATATCAGCCGTTTTGCCATCTTGAATATTCTTTACCAGTTCATCAGATTTCTCAAGCATTCTTCGGCAGTATTCTCGATATAGAGCGTTATGCATTCCCTTTCTAAGATTTACAATCATACGTTTATGATCATCTGTATTATATTGATAACCAATCTGATTATCAACAGAAATAAATATACATCTTTTTAGGATATCACCACGAATAGCAGATAAATCATTGGATAGAAGAAGAAAATATGGAAGATTGACATATCCTTCAGATGTTATTGCATCATCAACTTTCATTATATTCTTAGCATATCTCCATCTTTGAGGAGAAATCTCATCTATAAAGATTGGATAACCTTTAGCCTGTGTCTTATACTCTTCCATGACTTTTGGAGAAAAGACAGTTTCAGACTGAATATTTCTTTTTAATTCCTGTTCACTAAGGTCGAACATAAGCTTCATTACTGTGAGAATCATAGGCGTCTTCCCACTGCTAGGACGACCATTCATGACTAAATATAATGGATAGTCAAATGTGTCTGGAGCACTTCTATATGCTTCATATCGCATCCTTCCAATGAATGGTCCTAGAAACATGTAATTCAGCACCTTGAAGAATATGCTTCTGATTGTTTCAACATCACCAGTAAAGCATTCATAGTCCTTTACATATTCAATAACCTTCAGAACATCAGAGGTAATTTCCTCTTCTCCAGGAGAGAGATCCCACTTTTTACCGTTATATGTAATATTCTTATTGTCATAATCAAGCACAAGCTGAGAATACATGCGATGCATTGCTTTCTCTTTCTGTCTTCTCTCTTTGATGACAGCCTCCAGCTTTCGTACATTATCAATAAGCATTAATTTTCCTTTCTGCTTCTTGACCATTTCAGATTCCTTCAAGCTCTCTTCGAGTTTCTTCTTAAATGCTGGATCTGTTCCTATATCAAGAAAGTTTGTTCCATATTCAACTGTCTGATATTCTTTCTCAATGACAACTGCTTCTTTATGTTCAACAATTTTCTGAATAATTGGAATATCCTTAACATTTGTTAAATCGTCCTTTATCTCATGAGCTTTGAATGATATTGGGTCACTCATCTCTCTGCTTGTAATAAAGTTCTTTTCATAGCATTCTGTCCACATGATACCTTCAGCATCATCTTTTTTATCAAATACCTGATATGTTTCAAGCTGATTTCCTGACCACGCACTGATGGAAGAGTTAGCCGAACCCAAGATGATACGATAGGAGCCGTTACTATTGTTCTTCAGTATGTATGTCTTTCTATGGTCTGTAATCACACTCATCACACGAACTTCAAGAAGATTTTCTTCAATCTTCTTCTTCAGTTCTGGCTGACTACATACAAAGTTTTGCACATCTGCCTGTGATGTAATTACCTCTGTTACTGCTTCAAGCTGAGCCTGTGCGGAATGGACTGTACGAGTAGAACCGATAATAATTTCGCCATACATATAATTGTATTTATCAAATAATTCTCTTATAAGTCCCATACCACTTGAATATGTAAGTATATAGAATTCATCAAAACCCTCAAACAACTGCATAGGCTCCATATTACATACTTCAACAACCTTGCAGAAGTTGACATTAACCATTGGTGATGTATAACCATTTCTGACAGAAATCGACTCTTCAGATTTTTCAGTATCATCACCCATATCAAAACTTAGCTGTTCATATTCCTTCACTTCAACCATCTCCTTTAGTCTATTTTTACATCTCTATTTATAGACTATTTTAATCCACAAATCGCCACATTTCAACGTAAAGTAATCTTTTACCGTAGTTTCTTATCAGTATCCAGATAATTTTTTAATTCGACATCTTTTATAGAACATATAAAAAAACCGCATCCTTATTTAGGTGCGGTTCTAATCCATGTCTATTGTGCTCCTTTTTTTAGGTTGCAGTCTCTGCAAAGCATCTGACAGTTCTCAATAACTGTTTTTCCACCTTTGCTCCAGGGGAGGACTTGACCTATAACCTGTCCCCATAGGGAAGTGATCTGATGTAGTCTTCCATGAACTGCCAGTCTGGCACATAACCTTCTTCTGAATATGTGCAGTCTGGGTCTATATATGGTGTTCCATCTGAATTATGCTGAATCGGAAGCTTTATTACTGACTTGCCGAATTTGCTTACATCGTGTGGTTTCCTTCCATAAGACCATCTATACTTATCTTTCATAATAATAGTGCATAGAAACATTGCAAGGTACGGATTCATTTTGTAATGTCTTACATAAAAAGCTGTAATGTCATGACTACATGTGAACTGTTCCTTTTGATAAAAAGCATTACATACTGAACCATTCACCGTTACAGTAATACAATTTCCTGCATATAACTTTCTATCTAATGTGTTATCTTCATTTCCAACTTTATCCCAACCTTCAATATCTTCAATGTTATAAAATTCTGTAACACCATTATTTGATTCTGTGGATGCTAAAAATGGTATGTTACCATCTATAGAATGTTCTGGCTTTTTATTATAATATCCACCCTTTAATACAAAAATATCATCTAATGTAAATTCTTCCCAATCATCGTGATTTAAAGAATAAGCATTGCTTTTTACAATTTTAGTAGTTAATGGTTTATAATGTAATGATTTAATATAATCTTCCATAAACTGCCAGTCTGGTACATAACCTTCTTCTGAATATGTACAGTCAGAATCTATATATGGTGTTCCATCAGGATTATGCTGTATTGGAAGTTTGATTGTATCATTCATATATTTTTCTTCTGTTACTTTTCTTCCGTAAGCATATTTAAAACGATTTGCTGTCAAAACAGTTTGAATAAAAACATAGTTTTCAGTAGTAGGATTGTCTTTATTAAGTAATAATATTTTTGCACTGTCACCAACAACACACCCATAAATTTGAAATGAGACAAAACCAGCAGAACCACTTCTTGCAACAGTCAGACAAGGTCTTTCACTATATGAATATCTTTTAGACTTGCAATATTCTAAATCGATTTTCCCCAATACACCATTATTACTTTCTCCACTTTGAACCACTATGAAATCACCTTTATTATCTTCAATCTCTTCTTTAGTTATGCCTTTACCATTGATAATAGTTAATATTTTATTTACTTCATTTAGTGTTTTTCCTGGAATTACTGCCTTAAAATCTTCTGTATTTTTTTCTAAAACTTTGCTTACCCAGCCCATTCTAAGTGTCTGCTGGAAATCATCCTCAGTAAGCTTGGAATAGTCAGTTTTCATATACGCCTCACACAGCCATTCATCCTCGCCTGTGACTTCAGCAGTCGCAGACAAGCCGTCAACGGACTTATGATTACGGTATAGCTTCAGCCATTCTTCTTCAATAGTTTTCCATTTACTGTCGCCATTATCATCAAACTGTTCTACTCTTCCGAGATTCTTTTTCTTCTTGAATCCATCCTCTTTATAGTACCCAAAGAAGGTCTCTCTCACTGTTCCGTCAGGTTTGATATGAGGCTCACCCAAAGTGAATACCATACAGCATGCAGAGACGGAAGCACCTGGATAGAATACTTCATCAGGAAGGGTGAAGACCGCTTCAAGAGTGTTCTTCTCAAGCATTCTTGCCTTCTCCTCTTTTAATATCTTGTTCTTCGTACCGATTGCTGTTGATACTGGAAGCAAGACAGCCATTTTTACAGTCTTTGGTGGAATTCCCTTTCTTTCTCTTTCTTCATTCATCTCCTGAATGACATCTGAAAGATAATGGATGAACACTAGCCCCTTTGTCGGATCTTCCTTGCCGTTCTTAGCATTTCCCCAGTTTCTTTTATACTTTGCTGGTATTCCAATAGGCTTGGCATTATATGGCGGATTCATCAGAATGATATCAGGGTCAGCTTTTTTTATGAATTCCTTCTGTTCAAAACAGCTTCCAAACTTGATGTTGCTGTTACCATCCCCATGAATAAGCATATTGGTTGTTGAAAGTCCATAAGCCTTCTCTTCAACCTCGATTCCAAATATATGCTCCTCCTTGACCTTTCTCATAAGTTCTTTTGCATCTTCTTCACGCATTCCTCTTCTGCAGTCTGCTAGTTCCTTCACCATTGCCTGTACAAGGAATGAGCCACTACCACATGTAGCATCTAGAACACGTTTCGTTCTGTCTACATCAGTAACACGACACATGAATTCTGTGATGTGGTCAGGTGTGAACGCCTGATTCTTGTCAGCCTTTCCTGTGTATTTGTTGAATGCGATAAAGAACATATTCAGGATATCCTGCCCTTCTGAACTGTCTGTATCAATGTATCTGTATATATCAAGCATGATTCTTTCCAATATGTCTATCCAGTCCTGTGTCTTTAAAGCCTTTACCTTCTGGTTTCCAAGCACATTCTTCTGTAGGAGTTCAACCTTCTTTGTCTTGTTGTCTGAGCCGTCAAGCAGATTCGAAAGCACATCTTCAATAGCTCCTCTAATACTCTTAGGAGGAAGAAGACTCCAGAATTCCTTCATTGAATGCACGAATTCCTGTGTAATAAGTACTGCACCTTTCTTTTTAACCAGATCCTTGATGTAGAGAAGACTTGTGCCTACAAACTGGCTTCTTAGATTCTCATCAATATCCTTTCTATGAAGAAGTTCATTTAGAGAATATGTATTCTTGAGCACTGTCTCACGGTCATTCGACTTGCTTATTCTGAACAGCTTGACATAGTGTTCCATATGGTCCAGTACCACTTCATCCTTAAGAATATGCTGTTCATCAATGAACGATTTCCATACTCTTATCTTATCATTATTGGTATTTGCAAGAATGCAGATGACCTTCTTTTCAGGATGCAGGGCACATTCCTCCTCCAGATACTCACGTAGCTGTTCTTCATCACTGTCTACAAAATCCTGTTTTGTTTCAATCAGAATGACAGTATCATCCTTTTCAAATCTGATATCCAGTTTGAAATGTGATACTGAATGTCCTACCTTGGATTCAAGTTCTGCTTTGCTACCAGCCTCCTGAACGTAGCTGTATTCACCAGCTTCGATATTACTGGTTAGAAACTCTTTTCCAATGGTTTCTATCATTTCATGCCTAATCATGTTTCTTTGTACTCCTTTTATTTCTTTATATCCTGTCTGACAAGTTGCTTCAAATATTGAGATACATTGTCACACTCCTCGAATTTTTCAAGGATATCAGCATCTGTGTTTTTATTCAGTTTCAAGGATATACTCTTAGTATTTTTCTTATCATATTTCACACTAGCTTTAGACTGTGCATTCGCATAAGTAGTATCCAGATAATATCTAATCATGTTATCTAGTTCTTCTCTGCTTTTTAGCTTTAAAGTTCTCATAGCTTCCTTTTCAGAAAGGAGTTCTCTATCTCTGAAATCTGATTCCTCCGTATCAAGCCACTTTTCAGCCTTGTCCATCGAAATAAATTTTCTTACATAGATAGGTTCTCCATCCTTGAAGGAGATTCCAAAAACTTCCCCAAAGGCGCTATAATATTCTTCAAAATCTCCATTTACAGCATCCATGACTTCTTCCTCAAGAATCTCAGAAACCTTGTCTAACATGTCTTCATAATCCTTAATTCTGACTTTAAGAGATTTGTAATCAAACTTGGAATCAAATTCATCTGTCAATTCAGTGATTCTTTCATCCTGCCACCAGGTAAAGAAATCTTCTCCGTTTGAGAGATTGTAAGTTCTTTCAAAATTCCCAACAATGCCATCTACATCTCGAACTAGTTCATCGTGAGAAACTTCCGCAAACTTCGCTGAACCATCATGATTATATTCAATTTCGAATTCTTCTTGACAACTTACATATTCGTATTCTTCTGGGTCTTCTTCATCAACTTCATATTCATTAACCAGAACAGCATCATATGAGCAGTTATAGGAAGAAGAAGCTTCTTCCCTGGCAGTTTTGATTGCTTCTTCTTCGTCTTCAATAAACACTGGCTGACACCCTTCCAGACTGGAGAAAGTAATCTCTCTGTCCTTGTTCTGATTGATTAATTCTAATGCATATTTAGTTTCCATATTTTTATTCTCCTTAAATTCTTAATTTTTTTAAGTATGACTATTTTTCGCATAATCAGGTTTAATTCAATTAATCAATAACACCTCTTTTCTGCATGAGTTTTTGTGTAGGAGAATATCCATCTTCATTACAATTCTCCACACATTCATGCTCTGGATACTTTTGCATGAGTTTCTGAAAGATTTCTCTGCCCTGTAAAGGATTGCATTCACTGCCCACATAAAGCAAGAACGGAGTAGGCTGTCCCACATTCTGGCAACGTATGTGATTTGGAACATGCTCCTCAATTGCACAGGCATGAAAGTCTACCACTAAATTTCTGAGTTCTTCCTGGCTCTTTGCTTTTTTAAAATGTTCTCCATTCTCACCATAAAGCATCAAGGTAAAGTCATCCGACAAATCCAGTACAGAATCACCAAGAACACACCAGCAGTGATGTAATGGTGTCTCAACACCATTTGTAAAAAGCCACCCTACAAAAGGGCGTGCTGGATATCCTTGTTCCTTTAATATCTTGCATAGTTCAAGAGTATTCTGATAACAGTGTCCATTTTTATATCTTACTTTATCAAAGAGTTTCAAAATCTCTTTGTTTAGCACGATTTCCGTATTCATAGAGGTAAATACTTTGTGTCTGCCATTCAAAGGGTAATAGTCAGACGGAATGATTATCTTCTTATTGAATTTTCCGTCTATAGTTTCTAGTTTAACAACTGATCTCTTTTTCTGATCTTTAAACTGCCTTTCCCACCATAGCTGTTCTCTACTCATATAAAGTCCTTCTTTTCTTGTTTTTTTTGAGATGGTGTTCTAAGTGTTATCGCCTCACTTTATTTTTAATAATCCGCTGTTATTCGTCCCAATCGAACTCGATTGCATCACTTAATTTTTCCCAATCAGAAACACAATCTTCTAGTTCGTTGGCTTCTGCATTGTCTGCGTCCCAACGTACTAAGTATTTAATGCCATTATCGTCAACCGCCTTGGCTTCGAAATAGAATCCACTGGAATCATTCATATCTCTGGCATCTTCCAGAATGAAGTAGGTTCTTCCTTCAAATTCAGCAGTACTGAATACTTCTAATTCTTTTCCTTCATGATTGATAATTTTCATTTTACTGATCTCCTTTTTAGTTATTTTATCTCTTCTCTATATCTATATTATATATAAGTATTACTTATATGTCAAGGCTAATATAAGTATTACTTATATTTTTGCGCCTAATTTCATTGTCAGCATATACTTATCTGATATTCCACCATGGCTTTTTTCATTTTTATTCATTTTGCTCTAGTAAAATAATAAATCTAAATGATCAAATGCAGATGCCCCCGTTGCCTCTCGGACTATCTGCATCACGGATGCTCCGCCTGTCCATGCTGCACAGACTACGCATCCTATTTCATTTTCATTGATTCTGTTCCAGCTTAAAAGAAAATACCTGTTGCACGCCCTCTGTCTCTGTCAAGGAGCTTCCCGTTGGGACTCCTCCTTTGACATTCACCTCTTCAGGGCGTGCACCTATAGGAGGCGAGGCTGGGAAGCCGTTAAAATTTAGGAGGAATAGAATATGAGTATTGTTAGTAATCTATTAAATGCATTTGAAGGATATCCATTTAAACTGTCTGAAGCTTATGAAGCATGTCCGACAGTAAACAAGGAAAGCGTACGTAGTAGAATCTATGAGAATCTAGGTACAGTCTTCAGCAAGATTGGCAGAGGTGTCTATCTCGCCAAGGAATCGGACTGTATTGTGATTGAAGGTAATGGAAGAGACTTAAGCTTCCTTAATGATGCAAGCATCGACTGCATCATTACTGACCACCCATGGAGCGATAAGAAATCAAACAAGGGTGGAAATAGAAACTTCGCTGAGTATGATGTATTCGAATATACAGTTGAGGATTTTCTTGAGAAATCAAGAGCTCTCAAGGAAGGAAGCTTCCTGTGTGAAGTGATACCTGCTGAGAATGAGAACAACTTTGATTATCTGTACAGAATCAAGAAGATGGCACAGGAGGCAGGTTTCGAATACTATGCCAAGGTTCCATGGATTAAGGGTTCATTTGTCAGCAACACAGGCAGAAAAGCCAAGAACAGCGAGGACTTGATGATATTCTCAAAAGGCAAGGCAAGAGCATTGAGAATTGATGCCAAGAAGTCCAAAAACACAGGTTCTGAGTGCTTTATGAGTGGTACCAATAGAATGTTGCCTACAGAGTTCAATGTCCCTCCAGTAAAGCGAAAAGAAGTCTATGCACAATCACAGAAGCCAGTAGAACTGTTCGAACAGCTACTTGAATATCTTACCAAGGAGAATGAGATTGTACTTGACCAGTTTGCTGGCAGTGGCTCAGTAGGCAAGGCATGCAGAAAGACTGGAAGAAAATCCATTCTGATTGAAAAGAAGCATGAACTTGTTGAAAGGATTGCTTCTGAACTAGACTGCATATCATTTCCATTTGACCACTTGCAGACAGTATAACGTCTTGCTGATTAGAGATAATTGTGCTATAATGAATGTGTCCTCTTGATAGAGGCAGTCGGGAATCCCCTTTCGGGGACGAACGTGGATTAAAATACTAATATTTTATTAGTTGTGTTACGTTGAACGAGAAAGAACCCCATCTGGGGTTCTTTCTTTTTTATATTCCTTTTTCAAGGCGAAATCATTTTCATTCATTTTGCTCTAGTAAATAAAAAATCAAATGATCAGGTGGAGACCCCCTCCCACTGTCGGACGGTCTCCACCAAGGATGCTACGCCTGTCCTGCCGTACAGACGTAGCATCTTTTTTCATTTTCATTTTTTCTAATCTAGTTTAAAAGAAAATACCTGTTGCACACCCTTTGTCTCATGTCAAGGAGCTTCCCTACGGGACTCCTCCTTGACATGAGACAAAGGGTGTGCACCTATAGGAGGCGAGGCGAGTTCGCCTTAAAATCAAGGAGGAATAAAGTATGATTAAATTTAAGGTTGGTTGTTATTATGTGATGAAGAACCCATGCGACCATGATTGTATCTGGGTCTATAAGGTGATTTCCAGAACAGCGAAAACCATCACGCTCTATGATGGTGAGACAACATCAAGATTCAGAATCAGCAAGGCATCCGAACATTATGGGATAGAATCTGTATATCCTGAAGGTCAATATTCATTAGGTCCAGTACTTACTGCAAAATGATACTGGTTGGTATCAAATATAAGAACATAAATATTTAATGAAAAGAGGAGAAATTGATATGAATATTAATGAAGAATTTAAACTAGAAATGCTTGAAGCAAATGATAAGGAGGTAATTGATAGAATCAACAGCTATTTCAGAGAGAATGAAATGAACTATGAAGTTGTGAAATTATATAAGAAGTCAAATCGCAAGAATGACTTATCTCTATATGTAGTCGTTGCAGAACTTGCCAACACACAGAGATATGCAGTATGGACTTCTTGGAACGATTCCAGAAAATGTCTGAACCACGGACATTATGGAATCACATCAATCGAGCACTGTATGGAAGTTGTTGATGAATACACAACATGCATAGATGAATGCTTCTAAAAGCACTCATAAAGAGGTAGAAGAGATCAGCTGAAGTGGTCTCTTCTGCCTATAAATTAAAATACAAAATAGAGGAGAAATGATATATGATGAAAGTTACTTTACACCCTGCTGAAAGAAACAATTATAAACGATTTTATGATATGTCTGATGCTGTATATGAAATCCGAAACGAGAATGGAACACAGATTGGAGTCTTATTCCTATCATTCTATGTTGATGACATAATCTTCATTGAATGGATGGAGTTGATGTCTTGCTTCCGATATAACGGTTATCTGAGATATATCTTTACAGAACTTCATAGAATGTTTCCTTGCAAGGTGATACAGTTACAATGTAGTGAAGAAAAGGAACACAAATTCACTGGCATTGGATGCAGAGTCATTGGATATGATGAATGCACTGAACTGAACATTCTGGAATATGATACAAATAACACCATGAAGAGTGATAAGCATAAAAGAACAGGATATGATGTTTTATTATCCGATTATATTGAAGAAGCATTGAATAAATACAGTGCTGATAATATAGATATTATCAAGGATGAAGAATCTGGATATATCAATATCATGTATCATTCAAGCAACAATTCATTTGCAGTTTTTGCTGATATCTGCAAAGCAGATGACATTGATATGAGTGTTATAGAACATCTCAGCAGTAAGTATGGTATTGGCTATAGTTACTAAAGTATGGTTTATTTATGCTTTTGTAAAGAGGAGAAAAATTCAAGAAGATTTCTTTATATGGGAAGTCTTCTTTTTTTTAAATTTTGGTGCGTGCACCCTCCGTTGCCTCTCCGACCGCACGCACAGGCTCGTCAGCTTTGCTTCCTCGCCAAATCATTTTCATTATTTTTGGTCTAGAAAATAAAAAATCAAAAGATCAGATGCAGATGCCCTCGTCGCCTCTCGGACTATCTGCATCACGGATGCTACGCCTGTACTGCTGTACAGACTCCGCATCTTTTTTTCATTTTCATTGATTCTGTTCTAGATTAAAAGAAAATACCTGTTGCACACCCTTCGTCTCTGTCAAGGAGCTTCCTTTCAGGACTCCTCCTTTGACATTCGACTTTTTCAAGGGTGTGCACCTATAGGAGGCGAGGCTGAGAAGCCGTTAAAAATTAGGAGGAATAAAATATGGATTTTAAATTATCATTCAAAGACTGGAACATTGAACTCATGACAGGATATAAGCCTATGACAACATGCTACATGGATTTCAGCATTGCAGAAGCCTTTGGAGAATCAGCAGTACTAGAAACATACGAGTCACTTATGAAACAGATGAAATGCGACTACAGATGGCTAACTGAATTTGTTATGGCTCTCAACTGGAAAATTTGGGAGCATTATGAAACCAATAAAAGACTAGCAGAAATATATAATTCTCTCTGGGAACAGGCACAGAATTATGCCTGTAATAACCTATATGGAGATGAACTCAACTACTTCTACAGTACAACAGATTAAGAAAGTAAAAAGATTTCAAATCATAGAGGAGGAATGAAATATGGACTATAGTAACAATATCAAGAAAGGCGACATTTTCTACGTTGCCTATGCAAAAGATTACATGAACGGTGATGATGATACAGGAAGACCTGCAATCATCGTATCAAGTGATACATTGAATCTTCATAGTGAATACGTTAAAGTCGTATATCTAACTACAAAGCAGAAGAAGCCAATGCCAACTCATACATTTATATACTGCAAAAAGCCTTCAATGGCTCTGTGCGAGACAATTGATACAATCGAAAAGAGCAGACTAGGAACTTACATAAGAACGCTGACTAATGATGAAATGTATAGAATTGACTGCTGTATCATGTGTTCACTAGGTATTGATTTTCAGACAGCCATTGAACTTAAAACTGAAAGAGACCTTTACAAGAAACTGTATAAGGAACTTCTTGAAAAAGTTATTAAAAGTATGGATTGACTTCCATACTTTTTTATATCTGCGAAACGGTATCATCCTTTTCCTCTGGAAAAGTCTTCTTCTATATTTTTGTGCTTGCACCCTCCGTTGCCTCTCCGACTGCAAG
>ERZ857984.2104-NODE-2104-length-13267-cov-2.452846_pt1 | contig 13267 bp, 9 predicted proteins | sample MGYA00519914_ERZ857984 | MGnify/ENA primary metagenome ERZ857984 (study PRJEB31778, sample SAMEA3449417) | human gut metagenome | biome: human gut; feature: human-associated habitat; material: faeces | place: United Kingdom | collected 2010/2012 ... | reverse complement strand
TCAAAGGGATCGAAGGAGATTACTACAATGTTGTAGGATTTCCAATTGCAAGATTTTTGCAGGAAATCACAAAATAGTTATGTATTTTTTCAAAATATGAGGGGAAAACCTTTGACGATATCTATGAATCTCTGTTATGATGTGAGGTAAAGGCAAAAAATAGATATATTGATAGGAAATTTAAAGAAAGGGATTAGAAGAATGGGCAAGATTGCGATCGTAACAGATAGTAACAGCGGAATTACTCAAAAAGAAGGTAAAGAATTAGGAATCTCAGTGATTCCAATGCCATTTTATATTAACGAAGAATTATATTTTGAAGATATTACATTAACACAGGATGAATTTTATCAGAAATTAAACGAAGATGAAGATATCAAAACATCTCAGCCTGCACCTGGAGATGTGTTGGATCTGTGGGAGAAGTTATTAGAAGACCATGATGAGATCGTGCACATCGCGATGTCTAGTGGATTAAGCAGTTCCTGTGCGACAGCGGCAATGTTAGCAGATGATTACGATGGAAAAGTTCGGGTTGTAGATAACCAGAGGATTTCTGTCACACAGAGACAGTCTGTCTTAGATGCGGCCAAATTAGCGGAAGAAGGAAAGTCAGCCAAAGAGATCAAAGACATTTTAGAAGCAGACAAATTAGATTCTGGAATCTATATCATGGTAGATACGTTAAAGTATCTGAAGAAAGGCGGACGTGTTACAGCAGCAGGAGCAGCCATCGGTACAGTGCTTGGAATCAAACCAGTTTTACAGATCCATGGCGAGAAGCTGGATGCATTTGCGAAGACAAGAGGTGTCAAACAGGCAAAGAAAAAGATGATCGCAGCAGTAAGAAAAGAGTTAGAAGAGCGTTTCCCAGATGGAGATTTTGGTAAACACGCATATCTTCAGTCTGCATATACAAAAGATGAAGAGGCAGCGCTCAAATGGAAAGAAGAATTGATGGCAGAATTTCCAGGAATGGAATTCCAGCAAGATCCGTTATCTTTAAGTGTTGCATGTCATATTGGTGCAGGTGCATTGGCGGTTGCTTGGACACATAAGATTGATGATTAATAGCATTAATCTTCTTTTCATCTCGAAGAAATGTAAACAAAACATGAATTTTACATGAAATCCTTGTGTGATCATAGCACAAGGGTTTCTTTTGTGTTACAATACAGTCAATTTCGATACAATAGATAGCAGGAGATAGATGTTATGGAAATGAAAAAAGTATTAAAATACGCAATGGAGATCGGAGAATGCATGCTAGTGTCAGGAGCAGGTGTTTCAAGGGTAGAAGATACGATTTCAAGAATCTGCAAGGCGTATGGAGCAAAAGAAGCCAATGTATTTTCTATCACATCAAGTATTGTAACAACGATCGAAGATGAAAAAGGAGAAATCTTAACGCAGACAAAGCGTATCAGGTCATATAAGACAGACTTTACCAAACTGGATGAGTTAAATCAGTTATCAAGATATATGTGCAAAGAACTTCCGGAAGAAGAGGAAGTAAAACGAAAGATTTCAGAGATTAAAAAGGGAAAAGTCGTCGTTTTTACAGAGGAAGTTCTTACATCAGCGGTCATTGCAGCAGCATGGACTTCATTTTATGGAGGTGGCATTACAGAAGGAATCATAGCAATGATCGCAGGGGCATTTGTCGCGGTTCTTGCAAGATATATTAAGATCTTAGCACCCAACGAAATGGTATTAAACTTTCTATTATCATTTTTTGTTGCAGCATTTGCATATATCAGTGCAAAATTCGGACTGACGGAGGATTATGGAAAGATCATCATCGGTAATATCATGCTGTTGGTTCCTGGAGTTGCATTTGTTAATGCACTTCGGGATATGATCGGTGGAGACATGATGTCAGGAATCTTAAGAGTCTGTGAATCGATACTGTTAGCTGTATTCCTTGCAGCAGGTTCTTTTATGGCATTGATGTTCTTAGGAGGTGTATTATAAATGAAAGCAGAGATCATACAGGTACTGGCAAGTTTTGTTGGAAGTTTTGGATTTGCAGTACTTTATAACCTTCGAGGGAAGAAACTTTGTATGGCTGGGATTTCTGGGATGGTATCATGGATCGCCTACCTTATCGTGTGGAATGAGATGCCAAGTACATTTGTGGCGAATCTGGCAGCGGCCGCAGTTGCGACGATTTATGCAGAAACAATGGCAAGGATCTTAAAAACTCCTGTAACAGTATTTTTGATCACGGGAATCATTCCATTAGTACCAGGTGGAAATTTATACTATACGATGAATTATGTCTTGGCAAAACAGTGGCATTTATTTTATTTATATGGGCAAAAAACATTGCTGATCGCAGTGGCGGTTGCGGCAGGGATCATGACAGCATCTTCTGTTTACGGAATTTGTGCATCCGTATGGAAATACTGCAAAAAAGAGATATGAGCAATCTAAGAATAAACCTCACAGATTTTGCATAAGATAAGAAAAACGAAAGTGTGCAGGTATCGTATGGAACAGGATGAAAAGTTTGAAAATCAATTAAATCTTGCTCTGGATCTTAGCGAAGAAGAACGGGAGAGATCCAAAGATTTAGATGCAGGATACGATAAAGAAACGGATCAGTGGGAGATCATATTTCGCTACGCAGGCACACTTGATACGATCAGATGGTCAGACACAACGAGGATCGAACCGTTGAGTATGGGTTATGCGATCGCCTATATAAAAGAAGACGAGTTGGAAGCATTTGGGGCAAATGAACAAGTTATTTATATAGAAAAACCGAAAAATCTATTATTAAGTCGACAGCCATCGATAGCCGCATCTTGTATGTTGTCGGTCAAGAATCCACCTCTTTCATTGACTGGAAGAGGTGTTTTTGTCGCTGTGATCGATACAGGGATTGATATTTTTCACCCAGATTTTATAGATGAAAATGGAGATACTAAGATTTATGCACTATGGGATCAAACGGTCAAAGGAAGTCCGCCTAAACCATTTCTTAACGGAAATCTCTATACAAAAGAAGAAATCAATAAAGTATTGCACTCAGAAAGTGGAAGATACGATTTTCGGAGCAGAGATCGATCTGGGCATGGAACACATGTAGCTTCAATCTGTGCCGGGATAAACGGGGTTGCACCAGAGGCAGAACTGATCGTTGTGAAATTGGGAGATACGAGAGAAAAAGGTTTCCCAAGGACGACACAATTGATGACAGCATTACAATATGTGATCAATGAAGCATCACAGGCAGGACGGCCGGTTGCGGTCAATATCAGTTATGGACATAATTATGGAGATCACAGAGGAAATTCCTTGTTAGAAAGATTTATATCACAGATCGCACAGCAATGGAAATGTACGATCTGCATTGGAACAGGAAATGAGGGAAATAGTGGAAAGCATAAACAAGGAAAGCTGATCAAAGAAGAACAAAAAATCTTATTGGATATTGCACCATTTGAGCAGAATCTAAATCTCCAGATATGGAAAGATTTCGTGGATGAGTTAAGAATACAGCTGGAATCTCCATCGGGAATATCTTATGAGATCACAGATAAACAGGGAAAGTCACAATATGCATATGGAAATACGATCGTCTTTGTATACAATGGTTATCCAACACCGTACAATGTAAGGCAGGAAATATTCCTTAGTTTTATTGTGCAGGAAGGAAATCATATAGAGAGTGGACAATGGAATCTTACATTGATTCCACGAAATATCAGAAATGGGGAATATCAGATGTGGCTTCCGGTATCCTTAGGAAGTAATCAGGAAACTAGATTTTTAGAGCCAGATAAAGAGTTTACTTTAACAATCCCATCAACTGCAGAAAAAGTGATCTCAGCAGGTGCGTATGATGTCAGATATCAGTCCTATGCAGATTTTTCGGGGCGGGGTGATCAAAGATATGGTGTAAAGAAACCAGATCTTGTGGCACCTGGAGTTGGAATTTTGGCAGCAGCACCGGGAGGCGGTGAAAACAGTTTGTCCGGGACGTCAATGGCAACGCCATTTGTCACAGGAGCGGCAGCTCTTTTGATGGAATGGGGGATCATAAGAAAAAATGATCCTTATTTGTATGGAGAGCGGATCAAAGCTTATTTTCATAAAGGTGCAAGGAAAATGAATGGATTTTTGGACTATCCAAACAATGAAATTGGATATGGAAAATTATGCGTGGCAGCTAGTTTGTATAAATAGAAGAACTTACGAAAAAAAATACAAATGATATTTGTAATTTTTGTATCGTATTTCCAATTTATATGATAAAATTAATAACACACTGGGAACACGAAAGGGGAAGAGACAATCATGAAAACAGAAAGATTTGATAAGAAACTGTTTAAACAGGAAGTACTCAATAATCTAAAGACTCAGTTCAGAGTTGAGCTTGATAATGCATCCCAGCAGCAGATTTATCAGGCTGTGGCTTATGCCCTAAAAGAGTGGATCATTGAGGACTGGATGGATACTCAGAAGACCTACGAAGAGAAAGACCCAAAGATTTTATATTATATGTCCATGGAATTCCTGATGGGAAGAGCACTTGGAAATAACCTCATTAATATGAGTATGTATGGAGAAGTGAAAGAAGCACTCGATGAATTAGGCGTAGATCTGAATGCCGTTGAAGACCAGGAACCAGACCCAGCACTTGGTAATGGTGGTCTTGGAAGATTAGCAGCATGTTTCCTTGATTCATTGGCAACACTTGGATATGCAGCCTATGGATGTGGAATCCGCTATCAATACGGAATGTTCAAACAGAAGATCAAAGACGGATATCAGATAGAAGTACCAGATGAATGGTTAAAGAATGGAAATCCATTTGAATTAAAACGTCCGGAATATGCCAAAGAAGTACGTTTCGGTGGAAATATCCGTACAGAATATGATGAAGCAACTGGAAGAACCAACTTCATTCAGGAGAACTATCAGTCAGTTATGGCAGTCCCATTTGACTATCCGATCGTAGGATATGGAAATCATATCGTTAATACATTAAGGATCTGGGATGCAGAAGCGATCACTGACTTCCAGCTGGATTCTTTTGATAAAGGTGAATATGACAAAGCAGTAGAACAGAAGAACCTTGCAAAGAACATCGTAGAAGTATTATATCCAAACGATAATCACTACGAAGGAAAAGAGCTTCGTTTAAAACAGCAGTATTTCTTTGTATCTGCAAGTTTACAGGCAGCAGTAGCCAAATATAAGAAAAACCACGATGACATTACAAAACTTTACGAGAAGATGACGATCCAGATGAACGATACTCATCCAACAGTATCTGTTGCAGAACTTATGAGAATCTTAATGGATGAAGAAGGTCTTGGATGGGATGAAGCATGGGAAGTTACAACAAAGACTTGTGCATACACAAATCATACGATCATGGCAGAAGCGTTAGAGAAATGGCCAATCGACTTATTCTCAAAATTACTTCCTAGAGTATACCAGATCGTAGAAGAAATCGACCGTCGTTTCGTAAACAAGATCCGTGAGATGTATCCAGGAAACGAAGAGAAAGTCAAGAAGATGGCGATCCTTTGGAATGGACAGGTACGTATGGCACATATGGCGATCGCAGCAGGATATTCTGTCAATGGTGTTGCAAAACTTCATACAGAAATCTTAAAGAATCAGGAATTAAAAGATTTCTATCAGATGATGCCAGAGAAATTCAACAACAAGACAAATGGAATCACACAGAGACGTTTCTTAATGCATGGAAACCCATTACTTGCAGATTGGGTAACAAAGAAACTTGGAACAGACACATGGGCAACAGACCTTTCTTTAATGTCAGGACTGAAGAAATATGTGGATGATCCAAAAGCTCAGAAAGAATTTATGGATATCAAACTGCAGAATAAAAAACGTCTTGCAAAATATATCTTAGAACACAATGGCGTAGAAGTTGATCCAACATCCATCTTTGATGTACAGGTAAAACGACTTCATGAATACAAACGTCAGCTGATGAATATTTTACATGTGATGTATCTGTATAATCAGTTAAAGAAGAATCCAAATATGAAGTTCTATCCAAGAACATTTATTTTTGGTGCGAAGGCAGCAGCTGGATACCTTCGTGCAAAACAGACGATCAAACTGATCAACTCTGTAGCTGATAAAGTAAATAATGATGCGTCCATCAAAGGTAAGTTAAAGGTTGTATTTATTGAAGATTATCGTGTATCCAATGCAGAATGGATCTTTGCGGCAGCAGATGTCAGCGAACAGATTTCAACAGCATCCAAAGAAGCATCAGGAACAGGTAACATGAAGTTCATGTTAAATGGTGCACCAACACTTGGAACAATGGATGGAGCGAATGTAGAGATCGTTGATGAAGTTGGAGCTGAGAATGCATTTATCTTCGGTATGAGCTCAGAAGAAGTTATCAATTATGAGAATAACGGTGGATATCATCCATATGAGATTTACCAGAAAGATAAAGACATCCATGAAGTCTTAGATCAGTTAGTAGATGGAACATATGCAAATGGTGATCCAGAACTTTACAAAGATCTGTACCAGAGTCTGTTATTTGGTGATACAGGAAGCCAGGCAGATATGTACTTCATCTTAAAAGACTTCCGTTCATATGCAGAAGCTCAGAAGAAAGTAGAAGAAGCATATAGAGATACAAAAGGATGGGCTAAGATGGCGATGACCAACACAGCAGGATGTGGCAAGTTCTCATCTGACCGTACAATTCAGGAATATGTTGATGATATCTGGCACTTAGATAAGATCAGATAGTCTTATATAGAGTCTTGAAATATAGTATTGAATATGATAAGTTAAGAGGAAGAGTTCCCAAAGGAGGGATTCTTCCTTTATTCATGTAAAAACAGATGATAAAATATTTCAAAAAAATTGCAAAAATATTAAGAATGTGTTAAAATTCGAATGTAAAAAGAAATATCAAGAATAAAGATGAAAAACAAAGAAAGGGAGTAACAAATGAGGAACATTATAAGGAAACTTGCAGTGTGCTTTCTGGCATGGATATTGGTCTGCACAACAGTTGTAACTGGGCATGGAATGCATACGGCAAAAGCAGCACAGACATTTAAGATTCATTTTATTGATGTCGGATGTGCAGATGCTGCATTATTACAGTATGGAGAAGGAACAGAAGCAAAGTATGCATTGATCGATACAGGAGCAAACCAGTATCATAATACAAAGGATACGACGATTGACACAACAAAGACACCAGTCTATGAATATTTAAATAAGATGGGAGTAAAACATCTGGAATTTATACTTCTGACACATCCTCATCAGGATCATATTGGAGGTATGGAGAAGATTCTTTCTGATACAACGATTAAGATCGATAAGATTTATGGGAATGATCTGAATATTCAGTACTTGAAAAGCAGCGAGGATAAGAGTAAGCAGTCTTCAGATGAAACAAATTGGACAGAATTTGATACCAAAATATACAAGAATTTTAAAGCAGCTTTAGAAGCAAGAAATAAACTTGCCGAAGAAGCAGAAGACAAAACAGAGAAAGAAAATCTAAAAGTAGATTATGTAGTGCCAACTGCAGGAGAAACAATTAGTCTTGGAGAAGCAAAAATGACATTCTATGGTCCATTAGAGAATGATTATCAATATGGTAGAACGGTTGATTTGAATACAAGACAGGAAAATAAATATTCTATCGTTACAAAGATCGTTTACGGAAGCAACTCTTTCTTAATGACCGGAGATGCCCAGAAAGAAACGATCGAGAAGATCATCGCGAAGGGATATGATCTGACAGCACAGGTGCTCAAGGAGCCACATCATGGATTTCAGGATGTCACAGAAGAAGAGTTAGCCAATGGCTACCAGTATTCTGATCATAAAACAGTGATCGATGCGTCACAGGCTAGTATTGCGATCATCAGTAATGGATACATGAATACAGGTGGTGTTCCATATACAAAAGTCTTAAGAGACTTATCAAAATTAGACGTTTATGAGACAGGAGATCGTGGAACGATCATTGTAACATCCGATGGCTCACAGTTATCTATCCAGACAGAGAAAGGAGATAACCAGCCAAGTGTCAAAGGAAAGGAAAGTGATGATGAAACATCATCCCCAGTGATGAAATCCATGAATATCACAGCAAATACAACAAAGCCTTTGACAGCAACAAGTGTGGATGCTGCGAATACCTATGATCGATACGAAAAGAAGAATATCACAGTAAGATTTTCAGGAGTAGCTCAAGGATTTACAAAATTGACAAGCATTGAATATAAGTTTGTGCCAAAAGGTGTGAATAATAAAACCATAGCATATAAGACAGGAAGTTCCTATACAGTCAAAAATGGAAATTGTGGAAGGTTTTATGTAAGATATAATACACCATTAGGATCAACAGAGATCAAACTTCCAGGCTTTACAGTTGATACGAAAGCACCAACCAGTGTGAAGATCAAAGCGAATAAGTCAGGAATCAAAACACTGTCAACATCTGCAAAGAATACTTACAGTAAACGGATCAAGAAATCTGTCAAATTTAGTGCTAATTATGGAACCAGTGGAAAATCCATGACACAGTATAAGTTTGTACCAAGAGGAAAAAAAGCTTCCAAGTACAAATGGAAAACAGCAAATAGTGTAACTTATAAGACAAGAAATAAAAAAGTTCGTTTATATGTAAGATATATTGATAAATCTGGAAATATCACAACAAAGAAGACAAACGGATTTTACGTAACTAAGAAATAACAAAGAAAACGCTAGGATAGAAGTATGAAATATTTTACAAAGAAGATCATAGCGGTACTGCTGACAGTGATGCTTACAGGCATCACTGTTTTGCACGTATCGGGAGGTCAAACGATCAAAGTTAATGCAGCACAGACATTTAAGGTTCATTTTATCGATGTGGGGGCCGCTGATGGAGCTTTGCTTCAATATGGAGAAGGAGAAAACGCGAAGTATGCCCTGATTGATTCTGGGGCTTATTCTTATGAGACGACAGATCACGATACGATCGATGTATCAGACCGTGTGCATCAGTATTTGCTGGATCATGGAGTAAAGCATCTGGAATTTGTTGTTCTTACTCATCCACATGGAGATCATATCGGTGGAATGAAGAAGATACTAGAAGATAAGAATATTACGATCGATACGATTTATGGGAATCCATTGGAGTTTGAATATCTGGAAAGCAGCGAAGATAAAGAAAAGCAAACAGAAGAAACAGCCCGATGGACAGCATTTGATACACAGACGTATCAGACATTCAAGAAGAAACTAGAGAAGAGGAATTCATACAAAGATGCATCATTGCATATCCAGTATGTTGTGCCACAGGCCGGAACATCCGTAAAATTAGGCGAAGCGGTAATGACCTTTTATGGTCCGTTAGATAATACCTACAGGTATGGAAGAGCACAGGATGCACCCAATTTAAATACAAGACAGGTAAATAAATATTCGATAGTGACGAGGATTGTTTATGGCAGTAATTCATTTTTAATGACAGGCGATGCACAGCAGGAAACGATCAAAAAGATTGTAGCCAGAGGTTACGATTTAAGTGCACAGGTATTAAAGCAGCCACATCATGGATATCAGGATGTTCGTTTGCAGGATAAACCGAAAGGTCGTTATGTATACGATTCGGATCATAAGTATCTGATCGATCGAACAGGTGCAAGTATTGCGATCATCAGTAATGGATATAAAAATGTAAATCAGACACCAGAGAGCAATGTACTTCGTGATCTGTCAGGAATGGATGTTTATCAGACATCAGATAAAGGAACGATCGTAGTATCGTCCGATGGTAAGAATCTAAGTGTGTCAGCACAAAAAGGCGGTAATGTACCAAGTCATGCGGGATATGTAGTGAAACAGAAGCGTACCCCTTTGATGCAGAAAGTTACAGTGCAGGCAAATACAAAGAAGAAGATGACACCACTTCGTTCCGAAGCCTCTGCAGCATATCAGCATTATGAGAGAAAAAACATAAAGATCAGGATTTCAGCACAGGCAAAAAGCTTCACAAATCTAAAACAGATTCAGTACAAATTTGTGAAAAAAGGAACTTCCAAAGGAAGTGTACCATACAAAACCGGTACGACATTAACGCTCAAAGACGGTATGATCGGCAGAGTCTATGTGAGGTTTGTCACAGATGCAGGGATAGATGAGATGCAGCTTCCAGGAATTGCAGTAGATAAAAAAGCACCAACAAAGACGAAGATCAAGGTTAACAGATCAGGGATCAAGACATTGAAAACGTCAACAAAAACGTCTTACAATAAGAAAATCAAAAAGTCAGCCAAATTTGTATTTTCAGCATCCTATGGAATTAGCGGGAAATCAAAGACACAATATAAGATCGTGCCAAAAGGCAAAAAAGCATCCAAATATCGATGGAAAACAGCGAATAAGATAACCTATAAAAAGAAGAACAAAAAAGTGAGTATCTATGCAAGATTTATCGATAAATGTGGAAATATCACACAGCGAAAGAGTTCTGGATTCTATATTACAAAATAAGGGAAGAAAGATATAGGAAGGCTTAGCTTGTATGCGAAAAGAGAATTTGTTATACTAAGAGGCAGAAGAATTAAAAATGCAAAGCAGGAGAAAGATTATGAACAGTAAAGGAAAAGGAATCATTACAGCAGTTATAGTTGTCCTGATCGCGCTGGCTGCTTTTTGCGGATTTGGATATATCAGCCAAAGAATGACAGCAAGCGAAGGAATTACATATCTTGATAAGAAAGAATATCAGAAAGCATACGAACAATTTGACCATGCAGCAGGGAAATTCACTCTCATTTTCACAAAGCAAAAGAAAGATGTTTTATTCTACGAAGGAGAGGCTCTTTATCAGATGGGAGAGTATGGGAAAGCCATAGAGATCTATGATGAGCTGATCGATCATGGAGAAAGCAAGGCATATTCTTTGAAAGCATATTGCCTTGCCCAGCAGAAGAAGCTAAACAAAGCAATAGATGTATGTGATCAGGGAATAAAAGAGCATCCAGACGATGGAGAGATCTATTGTACAAAATATGCGGTGTTAGCAAAGCAGGAGAAGTATACACAAGGGCTAAAAGTGATCGAGAGAGCATTAAAACAGAAGGAGCTTGAGAATAAGAAGGAAGTTTTATTCGCTAGGATCAGTGCGTATGAATCCATGTTTGATTTTGATACAGCATATCGTTATGCAAAAGCTTATGTAAAAGCCTATCCAAAGGATGCAAATGGCAAGAAAGAGCTGACATTTTTGGAGACACGATAATTTCGTGACAATTTCATGATAAGAGTTAGGAAGGACGAAAGTCCTTCTTTTTTTGTGCAGAAACAGAAAAGATCAATTGAAAATATACAAAAATAGAAAGCAAAAATCATGACTTTATACAAAAAATAAAATTTTACGAAAAATAAGTTGACGAAATTTAGGTTTATGACTATAATCAAGATACAAAATAAAATTTCACATGAGACAAAAGTAAAAAAATAAATTTCGTGCTAAAGGAGGAAGAGCAATGAAGTTAATTGTATCAGCCCATGGAATGTTGGCAAAAGAGGTTGTGAATTCTGCGGGAATGGTGTTCGGAGCAATTGATGATCTTGACATCGTAACATTTGTTCCAGGTGAGAATGCAGAGACATTAAAAGCCAGATACAAAGAATTGATCGATGGCTATAAGGAAGACGAAGAAATTTTATTCCTTGTAGATTTATTTGGAGGAAGTCCTTATAATGCAGCATTTGAGACCGTGATCGGACAAGATCGAATGGATGTTATTACAGGATTGAGCTTACCAATGCTGATCGATGTTGTAGGAATCAGAACAATGGAAGAAGATATCAAGGCTGGCGAAGTATATGACAAACTTTCAGGAGATTATGTGAAATCATGCAAGAAATTGCTTGGTAATACAAACGAAGATGAAATGGAGGATGATGAACTATGAAAATCAATTTAGTAAGAATCGATGACAGACTGATCCATGGACAGGTCGCAACCGTTTGGTCCAAAGAAGCAAACGCACAGCGAATCATCATTTGCAGTGATGAAGTAGCAAAAGACCAGATCCGTAAAACATTACTTTTACAGGTGGGACCTCCAGGAGTAAAAGTAAGCGTTGTAGACGTAGCAAAAGCAGTTCGTGTTTACAACAATCCAAAATATGAAAAGGACACAGTATTCTTCTTATATACATGTCCACAGGATGTTCTGCGAATGGCAGAAGCAGGGGTTCCGATCAAGAGTGTTAACATCGGAGGAATGGCATTCAAGACAGGAAAGACTCAGATCACAAAAGCAGTATCTGTTGATGAAAGCGATATCGCAGCATTTAAGAAACTGCATGAGATGGGAATTGAATTAGAGATCCGTCCGGTAGCCACAGACAAAAAAGTAGATCTTATGAGCAAGATTGAAGGCATCGAAGGATAAGAGAGATACAAAGGAGGATTTAAAAATGGGAATATCTACAGTTCAAATCGTTTTATTAGTTATTTTTGGATGTATCGCTGGAATGGGAAGCGTGCTTGATTCCTTCCAGACACATCGTCCACTGATCGCATGTACAGTTGTTGGATTGATTTTAGGAGATGTAAAAACAGGTATCTTACTTGGAGGTACACTGGAAATGATCGCTCTTGGATGGATGAACATCGGAGCAGCACAGTCTCCTGACTCAGCATTAGCAAGTATCATTTCTACGATTCTTGTAGTTGTAGGACATCAGTCTGTAGCAAATGGTATCGCGATCGCACTTCCAGTTGCAGTTGCAGGTCAGGTGTTAACAGTATTTGCTCGTACAGTAACAATCTTCTTCCAGCACGCAGCTGACAAATATGCAGAAGATGCAAACTTCAAGATGCTTGATATCTGTCATGTAGCCGCATTGGTTGTACAGGCACTTCGTGTAGCGATCCCTACATTCTTAGTAGCAGCAGTTGTAAGTCCAGAAGGTGTACAGACATTATTAAACAGCATTCCGAAAGTAGTAACTGGTGGATTAACAGTTGCAGGTGGAATGATCGTAGTCGTAGGTTACGCAATGGTATTAAACATGATGGGTGCAAAATACTTAATGCCATTCTTCTTCCTTGGATTCGTAATTGCAGCGTTTACAGAATTTAACTTAGTTGCATTCGGAATCATGGGTGCGGTATTCGCAATCGTATATGTACAGTTAAATCCTAAATTCCAGACACCAGTGGCAGCACCAGTAACAGCAGGTGCAGGTGGCAGCGATGATCTGGATGATGATCTAGA
>ERZ857984.2101-NODE-2101-length-13278-cov-2.672843_pt1 | contig 13278 bp, 9 predicted proteins | sample MGYA00519914_ERZ857984 | MGnify/ENA primary metagenome ERZ857984 (study PRJEB31778, sample SAMEA3449417) | human gut metagenome | biome: human gut; feature: human-associated habitat; material: faeces | place: United Kingdom | collected 2010/2012 ... | reverse complement strand
CCGGGGTGTATTCCGCCCGGTATGCCGGTCCGGGAGCCACCTACCGGGACAATGAGAACAAACTCTTGCAGGCGATGGCCGGAGTGCAGGACCGTCGGGCGCGCTTCGTAACGGTGATCTCACTGTGGCTTCATGGCCGGGAATACCTTTTCGAAGGAAGCGTGGAGGGCACGATCCTCGAAAGCCCGCAGGGGGAAGACGGATTCGGATACGACCCCGTGTTCCGTCCCCAGGGCTGCGACCGCACCTTTGCCCAGATGACCCTCGAGGAGAAAGGGCGCATCAGCCACCGGGCGCGCGCCACCGAGGCGATGATCGCTTTTCTGACCGAATACCTTAAAACACACACCGATGACAAATAAGAACGATGCCGGAAAAACCGCTGCGGAGCACCCCGTAGTGCGCTATGTGAACCAAGTTCGGGTGCGGTACAACGATACCGACCGGATGTCTTTCGTGTACCATGCCAATTATGCGATGTACTTCGAGGTGTCCCGTTTGGAAATGTTGCGCGCGCGGGGACTCACCTACAAGAAGATGGAGGAGGAAGGCGGGGTGATGCTGCCCGTATCCGACCTGCACATCAAGTATATCCATCCGGCGTTTTACGACGATGTGCTCGACGTGGAGGTAACGTTGCTCGAAAAGCCTTCCGTCCGGGTGCGCTTCGGTTACCGGGTTACCAACCAGGACGGGGTGCTGATCTGCACCGGGGAAGTGGTGCTGGCCTGTGTGGATGTCAAAACGCGACGTCCTACCCGAGCACCGGAGTACTTCCTGAAGTGTTTCCCGGAGTTCGACCGGTAGGGATTTTTTTTCTTCTTCTCTTTCCTTTTTTTCGGGAGGATCCTTCGGGGAGTCATTTCCCCCGGGGGCATCCGTGAGGCTTCTCGTGTCGGAGACAACCCGCGCAGCCTTGACCCGGATGCCGGTGGGACAGCTGGGAGCATCCGGCGCAGCCCGAAGCACGAGACCCGCCGTGGCCGCAGCATCCGCCGCAGTCCTTGCGGCGGATGCTGCGTACCATACGCCTTCCCAGCAGCAGGGCGCACACCAGCACGATGATCAGGGTGAGGATATCTTGCAACATAGTCTTACGCAAACAGAAGTCCGATCCGGTAAACGACAAACGACACCACCCACGCCACACAAGTGGTATATACGGCCGTAAAGAGCGCCCATCGCCAGCTGCCCGATTCACGGCCGATGGCGGTAATGGTGGCAATGCACGGGAAGTACAGCAGGATGAAGATCATCAGGGTAAAGGCTACCAGCGGCGTGTAAACCTTTTGTCCGGCCTTGGGACCGGAGGTGTAGGTCTGTTCCTTGAGCCGCTCGCCGAGGGTCTGGGTATCTTCGTCCGAACTGGAGAGTACGGCCATCGTGCTGACGACGATCTCTTTGGCGGCAAACCCGCTGACCAGGCTCACCCCGATCTGCCAGTCGAAGCCCAGGGGGGCAATGGCCGGCTCGACCGCTTTTCCGATCCGTCCGATGTAGGATTTCTCTTGTCTTTCGGCCTCTTGCAGGGCGTCGATGTGGGCCAGGGAGCTTTCTTTTTCCTGCGCCGGGATATTTTGGGCTGCTACCTGTTCGCGCAGCGCGTCGTAGTCCTGTGTGTAGTCCACCTTCTCGGGGTAATGCCCCAGCGCCCAGATCACGACCGAAGCCAGCAGGATCACCGTTCCCATCTTGTGCAGGTATTGCACGCCGCGGTCCCACATGTGGCGCATCACGCTCAACAGGGTAGGGATGCGGTACGGCGGCAACTCCATCACGAAAGGTGCCTCTTCTTTGCGGAAAAATACTTTCTTGAGCAGCAGCGAGGAGAGAACGGCCACCACCACGCCCGTGAGGTAGATGGCGAAAAGTACCAGCCCGCTGTGTTCGGAAAAGAAAGCGCCGATCAGCAGGACATAGACCGGCAGGCGCGCGCTGCACGAAGTGAACGGGATGATGAGCATGGTGAGGATACGGTCCTTGCGGCTTTCCAGCGTGCGGGTGGCGATCACCGCCGGCACGTTGCACCCGAAACCCATCAGCAGGGGAATGAACGACTTGCCGTGCAGCCCGATGCGGTGCATGAGCCGGTCCATGATAAAGGCCGCGCGGGCCATGTATCCCGTATCTTCCATCAATGCGATAAAGAAGAACAGGATGAGAATATTGGGCAGGAACACCAGCACCCCTCCCACGCCGTTGATCACACCGTCCACCAGCAGGGAGCGCAGCGAGCCATCCGGCAGGACGTTCCCCACCCAGGTTCCGAGCGCCGAGACGCCCGCTTCCAACCACTCCATCGGGTAGTTGCCCAGATAGAATGTCGCCTGGAAAACGGCCAGCATGATGGCCAGAAAGATGGGAAAGCCCAACCATTTGTTGGTGATCAGGGCATCCGGGTCGCGGCTTTTGCGCGAGGGGCCGTCCTTGAATGTCAGGGTCTCGGAGAGGGCCCCGGCGATAAACCCGTATTTGGCATCGGCCAGGATCGTTTCCACGTTTTCCCCGTAGGTGCTCTCCAGGCGTTGCGCCGCAGTGCGGGCCGTCTGTTCGATCAGCTCCCGTTGCGGACTTTTCGCGATCGATTCCCGGGCGGTCTTTTCGTTTTCCAACAGGCGCAGCGACAAGTCGCGCGGCGAGTACCGGGCCATCAGGTCCTTGTCCTGCCGCAGGACTTTCTGCAGTTCGCGGATGGCGTTTTCCACATCCTGTCCGTAGTGGATGTGGATGTGGCGCACGGTGGGTTCCTTGCCTTCGAAGACTTCGATCACTTTGTCCAAGAGCTCTTCGATGCCCCGGCCTTCGCGGGCGGTAGTAGGCACGAACGGGATGCCGATCATCGACCCCAAGGCCCGGTAGTCGAACCGCCGGTCGCTGCGCAGCAGCTCGTCGTACATGTTCAGGGCCACTACCACGCGCATGTCCATGTCGATCAGGGCGGTGGTCAGGTACAGGTTGCGTTCCAGGTTGGTCGCATCCACGACGTTGATCACCACGTCGGGGGTCTTTTCGGTCAGGTGCCGGCGCACGAAGACTTCCTCGGAGGAATATTCGGTCAGCGAATAGGTGCCCGGCAGGTCGGACAGGCGGATGGTATAGCCCTTGTGGTGGACGACGGCCGTTTTCACATCGACCGTAACGCCGCTGTAATTTCCCGTTTTCTGGTGCGAACCGGAAGCTTCGTTGAACAGCGAAGTCTTGCCGATGTTCGGGTTGCCCACCAGCGCGACGTCGATGGTGCGCAGGGCTTCGTGCAGATGGTCCGGGCGTTTGACCTGGCAGGAACAATCCTCGGGCGTGAAGACTTCCGCCTGCGGGACGGGCGCAGGGCCTGTTGCGGCGGAAGACGGTTCCCCTTCAGAGCAAGGAGTAACCTCGATCAGGTCGGCTTCGCTGCGGCGCAAAGCCACCTGGTAGCCCATGATGGCGTATTCCACCGGGTCGAGCATCGGGGCGCTCTTGATCACCCGAATACGTTGCCCGCGTACGAACCCCATTTCGGTGATCCGCTTGCGGAATGCTCCGTGTCCCTGTACTTTGACGATGATGCCCCACTCTCCAGCCTGGAGATCGGACAAATGAACCGTTTGTGCTGTTTTTTCCGTATCCAAAATGCGTGTTTTATACCCTTTCCGGGTGCAAAGTTACTCCAATTTTTCCTCGGCTGGCAGACCGAAACCCGCCATGGTCGCAAAATAATTGCAAAATATTTCCCGGGGGAATCCCCCGGAATGATTAATTTTACCCCGATCGATACCTAAAAACAGCTACGGAAAAATGGAAACATGGATTGACAGCCTCAACTTCAACGGCCTGTTCATCGGAGCCTTGACTTTTCTGATCATCGGCGCATCGCATCCGGCGGTGATCAAAGGCGAGTATTATTTCGGGACCCGCATCTGGTGGGCTTTCCTGCTGCTGGGGCTGCTCGGGATCGCCGCCGCAGTGTACGTGCAGGACATCACCCTGTCGGCTCTTTTGGGCGTATTTGCCTTCACCTGCCTGTGGGGCATCAAGGAGATCTTCGAGCAACAGGAACGGGTGCGCAAGGGATGGTTCCCGCGCAACCCCCGGCGCAAGTATCCTTTCGATCCCACCGACGAACACCCCGAGGGGAAATAACCTTCCCGGATGCACATCCAGCCTTCTACCGGCTGTAAGGTCGCCTTTGACAGCCCGCAGTCCCAACCGAAGGAGAGGTCCGCTGGGGGCAAGGCATGGAAAAAGGCGCCTGCCGAAAAAAGAAGAAGTGTCGCAAGCGCCTTTCAGGGATCAAAAATCTATTAAAAAATATACAACATCAATCATCCATGATTACATGGACAAAGATGCGGCGATCCCCGGGAAACGCCAATCCCCTATGTTGGCTAATTTTTCCCGCCGCCATCCCTACAACGAGGGAGTATCGGGATGAAACCCCCGGGTGAGATCCCGGTATTGTGCGCTGCGCCTCCCGTTTTCCTGGCACAGTTGCAAGGTATCTGCCACCACCTCTTCTGCCCCCACAGGAGTGAAAGAAAATTCCAGCAGCGAACGTTTTAACGGCCGTCCGGCTCCGCCCCGCACATCCGTGCGCCGGGCCAGGAACAGGCCTTCTGCGGCAAAAAAGCCGACGAGCCGGTCAGCTTCCCGATAGGGATAGATCAGCGCAACGCGTCCCGAGGGGGCAAGGATCTGGGTAATCTTGCGGGCAAACGCCTCCGCCGGCAGGTGGACGGCATGGCGTGCTGCGGCGCGGGAAGCCTCCGGAGGGAGGGTGTCTTCGGTGAAAAAAGGCGGGTTGGAGACGATCAGGTCGTAGCGCCGGGGAAAATCGGCGGCCAGCACATCCCCCTGGCGTACGGAAAGGCGCTCGGCAAAGGGACTGCCGGCAAAGTTTTCCCGGGCGTCGGCTACGGCTCCCGGAGCAATGTCGATGCCTTCTACCTGCAACAGCGGGTAGCGTTGCGCCAGCATCAAGGCGATCAGCCCGCAACCGGTCCCTACGTCCAGCGCCCATCGGGCCTGCGAACCGTCGCACCAGGCCCCTAACAGGACTCCGTCCGTACCGATCTTCATCGGCGAGCGGGCATGGGTCATCGAAAAGCGTTGGAAACGGAAAAGGCCAGTGGATCGGTTGGAGCTCATCGGAACGAGATTTTGGCCGTAGCGCTGTCTGCGGCAGATGTTTCGGGCACGGTGTCGAGTGTGTCGGCTGCCGGGGCGGGCAGAAGCTCCGGGGTGGGGAGGGGTTGTCGCTCGCCCGTTCGTTCGGCTTTTCGTTCGGCGCGGGCTTTGCGGCGCTGTTCGGATCTCTTTCCGGAGAAGGATTGTTTGATCAAGGCTCCGAGTTCGCGGAAGGTATTGAATTCCTGCCGGTACGACACACCGATGCTCTGCAGGTACCCCTGTTGGTTGTTCAGGTAGTCGTTCTGGCGGCGGTTGACAAAAACGGCGCGCAGCCGTCCGTCGGGGGTGATGTTGTACTCGATCTCCACGTCGCCGACCAGGTCGGACTGGGTGGTGCCGGTCGGTACGCCCACGATGCCGTTTACCGTCATGCGGTCGCCGAAAAATTTGGTGGAAACCCCGATCTCCACGTCCGTGCTTTCGGTCGTGCCGACATATCGATTGGTGGCGGTATTGAGATTGACGTTGATGTCCACTCCTCGGACAAAACGCTGGAGGATGTTGGAGAACTGCGAAGAAAGCATGTTGGCCGTCAGGCCCGATACACCGGTGGCCACCAGGTTTTGGTTTTCATTTTCCCCGCTGGCGGTAAACGAATTGAGTACCATCAGCGAAATGAACTGTTGGTTGAGCTGCTCCTGGTCGGAGAGGCGGTAAGCGAGTTCCTCCTGAACGTTTTCGGTGGCGCGGGGCATCTGGATGTCGAAATTGTACACCGGATTGTTCAGATCGCCCGTCAGATGGATGGTGGTCAGGACTTCTTCCCGGGCGTTTTCGGCCACGGAGGACAGGAATACGGCCGGTTTGACGGTCGTCTTGTACGAAGCCGAGAGGTCGAGCGAAGGATTGGCCGGGTCGCCGTCGAAAGTGATCTTTCCGCCCGAGAGCAGGTTGAAGGGACGTTTGATGATGGTGTACACGAAGTTGTACGTTCCCCCCGTCGCTTCGTAAGTCCCGTTGAGGGTAAAGGCGCCTTTGGGCGAGAGGTGCATGGCAAGATTCCCCTGTCCGGTGGCCTGGATCATGTGCCCGGTGGCTTTGTCCAGGTAAAGAGTCAGGGTGGCCTGCGGGGTGGCCTGGATAGCGATGTTCATCTCGCTCGAGGAAGAAGCCGTCGTCTTGACGATCTTCTTTTTCAGGTTCAGCAGCAACGAATCCACATGGGAGGAGCGCGGCGGGACGAAAGTGATCATCTGGGATTCCTTGAAGTCCGACGTACTGCCGATGTCGATGGCAAAGGTGGTATTGCGTTCGGTACGGCCTGCAATATTGTATTTCAACGCCTGGGTCGGCCCCTGAAGTTGCAGGTAACCCGATGCGAAGACCCGTCCGTAAAATTTTTCTTCGTTCTCCCCCGTGGTATTGAGCACCAGCATCCGGTCGGCATCGGCACGCAGGTCGAGGTACCAGGGTTTAAACCGGTCGTGGTAGATCCGGCCCTGCAAGGTCCCCTGGGTTCCGTAAGCCACATCGCGTACCGGGATCTTCTCGAAATAAAAGAAACTGTTGCGCACCGGCACCATCGTACCGTCGGGAACGGAGTATTCCACGTTGGTAAAATTGATCCCCAGTCGGGTTCCGTCCAGGCGAATGCTTCCGTTGATGTCGGGTTGTCGCAACCGCCCGCGCATTTCAAGCCGGGCCGAGGCGTAACCGCTCGAACGGTTGAAAACCGTGGGCAGCAGGTAATGCACCGCATCGACCGGCAGGCTGTCCAGCGAAATGTCTATCTCGGGGATCAGGCTGCGCTCCTCGATCCTTAACCCGCCGGAAAGCGCCAGTGCTTCCCGCGATCCGTGGATCAGGTGGGCGGAGGTACTCACGTAGCCTTTTCCCAGGTCGGCCACTACCGACAGGTCGAAGTTGCCGATGCGGCTCGTCCCGATGGCCAGCGAATCGATGCGCAGAGAGGCTTCCGGGATGACTGTAGCCTGGGCATCGGCCCGGGAGAGGTGGAGAAGCCCGTTGAGGTTGCCTTCCAGCGGGACATTGTTGCGCAGGAATACCGTTCGCGAAAGGTCGAGCGAACGGACCTCCAGCCGCAGGTCCATCGAATCGCGCGGGGTGTAGAATCCCCCGGCGCCGATCATCGCCTCCCCGGAGGTCATCTCGAGCGAATCGATGCGTACTTCGCCGCTGTTCACGTTCCATACGACGCGGTCGCGCCCGGGGATCCCCTGGCTGCCGAAGCGCCAACCGAGGTGTTCCAGATCGATCCGCGAGGGGAGGAAGCCCACGACGATGTTCCCCTGCGTGTCGTCCTTCTGGTAGGCGTTGAGGTGGAAGGAAATGCTGTCTGCGCTGTTCCACTTGTGAAAGTCGCTGCGGATGGCCAGGCTGTCCGCGTAGCGCAGCGCGGAAAAGTCCAGGCCTTCGATGCTGTACACCGGGTTGATGAATTTGTCCGCCTGGAGGGTCAGTACGTTGGCCAGTGCGGTGTTAAGGCGTACCTGAAGCGTATCGACCAGAATATCCCGGTAGTTGATCCGGTCGGCCAGGACCTCGAGGGAGAAGTCGTCGCCCGAAGTATCGACCCGCCCGCCGAAGTAGGTTCGGCCGTCGAAGATCAGGGGGGTATTGACAATCTTTACGTTCGAGGCGGTGATATGGAACTGGAAGTCGTATTGCTGTCCGGGGGTTACTTCCTTTTTCCGGTAGGCCTTGAAGCCCGAGAGCAGCCCGTTGGTCACCGCAGCGGGGACTTGGGTGAGGAGGTAGTTGCCCTGGATGTATCCGTTGAACAGGTTTTCGGATTCGATCGAAAGGCGGCGGGAAAGGCTGTCTATCTGTTCGGAGGCGATGCGGATCTGGTCGATGTAGTAGTAGTTGTTGCCGTTGTTGTAGCTCATCTCGGAAAAATCGACCGTCCCCAGCACGTCGTCCGGTCCCGAACCGGTGAGTTCTGCCTGGATCGTGCCGCGCAGATTGACAATGCTGTCCTGCACCAGCCCCAAGGCATGAAGATCGCTCTTGTCCAGGTACATGTCCAGAGAGGCGTGCAGCGAGCCTTTTTCCGCGCCCCGTTCCACCCGGGAGGAGATCTTGGCGGCCAGATTCGGGTCGTTTACCGTCGTCTTGACGGCCAGTACCCCGCCTTTCAAGTCGGCTTGCAGGGAGATGCCGGAGTAGGGATATTGCCGGACGAGCGGAGTTCTACCGTCGCGTTGTCCGGTTGGAAACCCCGTCCCCGGATGTCGGCAAAGAGGGTAGTTTTGCCCAGGCTCTCCGCACCGGTGAGCAGACCGGCGTTGACGTTCTCCAGTACCGCACGTACCGTATAGCGGGCATTTCTGCGGTTCCACAGATCGGTGGACTGTCCGCGCAGGAAGATCCGCCCGTGCTGACGGGTGGTGAGCGAAACGACGGAAGTTACGTTCCCTTTTTCCAAGGTGAGCAGCCCGCTTCCCGAAAGGTAGGCCACCGAGGAGAGTTTGTTGAGGGCCTTTCCGGAAAGTTTTTCGCCGGCGGCGCGTTTGGCCACGGCGAGGGCTTTCCCGGGCAGTATCCGGAGATTTTTCAGCACGATGCTTCCGCTGCCTTCCCGCAGCGAAGTCGGGGCGTCTATCTGTCCGGAGAGGTCGGTGGAAAGCAGATCGCCGACCGACAGGTCGAGTTTTTTCACATCCAGGAGACCCTTTTGCGCCACGATGTGGGCCGCGAGTTCAATGGGAGGGATCCCTTCCGCCCGGGGGTAAAACGGCTGGACGTCGCGCGGGTCGATGTGCGAGGGATCGACAGATAGAGAAAACTCTCCCTGGCGCAGGCGTTGCCCGAAGGTTTGGCCCGTGGAGTCCTTCTCGGGCAGGTACGCGGAAGCCGAGAACGACAAGTCGCTGTATTCGGTGAGCAGTTTTACTCCGTCGGCGATGATCCCCCGGGGAGCAAAGCGGAATTCTCCCGAGAGATGGCGGATCCGGCTCCCGTCGCGGCCTTGTGCTTGCAGGGAGTCGAGCGTAGCGCGATAGTCGCCCGGGGCGATCGACAGCCCGGATAATCCCAAAGACAGGTTTTGTACGGCCTCGTATTGCGCTTTTTCATCGTCCCGGAAGGAAAATTCCCCCGAGAGTAAACGGGCGCGGGCGATGTCCAGGTAAAAAGGTTTTTTCTTTTCGCCCTTGAGGTGGTCCAGAAACAGCGCGAGGGAGGAGCGATCCTCCCCGGGATATTTGATCACCCGCACTTTCGGGCCGTATAGGTCGGCTTGCCGGAAGGCCAGGCGACCGGTCCACAGCGAGCTCCGCTTTATCCGTGCCCGGACCGAGTCGATGGCCATCAGGGTATCCCCCCGGTGGTCCAGCACCCGGATGTCCGAAAGGAAGATCCGCCCTGAAGGTCGGATGTCGATCCGCCCGATGCTCGCCTGCTGGGGGATGTGCTGCGAGAGGAGTTCCGCGGCTTTTCTTCCCAGGAAGCTCTGCACCGGCGAAAGCAACAGGCTGCCCGCTGCCAAGGCTATGAGCAGCAACAGACCAGTCAGCCATATGGACGCCTTCCGGGCGATTTTATTCATGCGGATAATGTTCGTTTTTGAAAAACAGGCGGCACTCTCGGCCGTTGGCGCGGTGCGAAAACTTCGTTTTCTCCCTTGCCGCTGCGCTCGCCTTTGCGTATTTTTGTCCCATGACAACACTTGAGCAGCCCGTTATCCTGGGCATCGAATCCTCCTGCGACGACACCTCTGCGGCCGTGGTGCGCGGTACGCAGTTGCTTTCCACCGTCATCGCCTCGCAGAAAGTCCACGAACTCTGGGGGGGCGTAGTCCCCGAACTGGCTTCGCGCGCCCACCAGCAGAATATCGTCCCGGTGGTCGATGCTGCCATCAGACAAGCAAATATACGCAAAGAGGACATAACCGCAATCGCTTTTACGCGCGGACCGGGCCTGATGGGTTCGCTTTTGGTGGGTACCTCGTTTGCCAAGAGCCTTTCGGTCGCGCTGGGAGTCCCCTTGATCGAGGTCAACCACATGCAGGGGCACATCCTGGCCAATTTCGTGGACGACGGCAGCGGCCGCCCCGTGCCGCATTTCCCGTTTCTGTGCCTGACCGTCAGCGGCGGACACACCCAGATCGTGCGGGTGGACGACTACCTGGAACAGACCGTCCTGGGTTCGACCATCGACGATGCGGCGGGTGAGGCTTTCGACAAGATCGGCAAGATGCTTTCCCTGCCTTATCCGGCCGGACCGCACATCGACCGCTTGGCGCGGGAGGGCGATCCGAAGGCCTTCTCCTTTTCCCGCCCCGAACCAGGCGGGCTGGATTTCAGTTTCTCGGGACTCAAGACCTCGGTGCTGTACTTTTTGCAGAAAAAGGAAAAGGAAGACCCCGATTTCGTGCGGGAACACCTATCCGACCTTTGCGCTTCGGTACAAGGGACGATCGTGGACATATTGGTCTCCAAACTCCTGCGGGCCCTCCGGCAGACCGGCATCCGCGAGGCAGCCATCGCCGGTGGCGTTTCGGCCAACTCGGGCTTGCGCGAGGCTTTGCAGCAGGCCGCTTCCCGTCAGGGGATCGTCCTGCACCTTCCGGCCCTCAAGTTTACCACGGACAATGCCGCGATGATTGCCGTAACGGGGTATTTCAAGTACCTCCGAGGGCAGTTCACCGACGAGTCCGCCGTGGCGCAGGCGCGGTATTCGCTTTAGACGAAGAAAACACCATTTCCGGATATGCAACTCTTTTACGCTCCTTCCCTGCTCCCTTCCGAGGAGTTTTTCACCCTGGACAAGGACGAAAGCCACCATGTGGTCAAAGTCCTGCGGATGGTCGAAGGCGAAACCCTCCTGGCGACCAACGGACGGGGCGTGATGGTGCGCGGACGGATCGCCCTGGCAAGCCCCTCGGGGGTCTCGGTACGCGTGGAGCAAACCCTGGAGGACGACCAGCGGCGTCCCTACCGCCTTCACATTGCCGTAGCGCCCACCAAATCCAACGACCGGATGGAGTGGCTGCTCGAGAAAGCTACCGAGATCGGCGTGGACCGCATCACTCCGCTTATCTGCGCCCGCAGCGAACGGAGGGTGTACAACCGCGAGCGGGGGGAAAAGATCATCATCTCGGCCGGCAAGCAGTCCCTCAAGGCGACCTTTCCGCAGCTCGACCCTCCGACCGATTTCCGGACGTTTCTCCGCCAGACGGCGTCGTCTTCCGCCTGCTGTCTGATGGCTCACTGCATGGAGGGGGAACGCCAGCAGGCGGCTTCGTTGTTGGCGCGTTCGCAGGATAGCATCGTCCTGATAGGCCCCGAGGGCGACTTCACTCCCGAGGAACTCGACGCGGCGCTCAAGGCGGGGTATGTGCCGGTTTCGCTGGGGCAGGCGCGGCTGCGCACCGAGACGGCGGCCTTGTATGCCGTGGCGGCGGCTTCGGTGGGGCATGCCTTGTTCTAACCGTTTGTAAAACCGCCAAGAGAAGATGATTCCCGAGAGCTTTCCCTGGGGCGATGCCCTTCCGTACAACAGCGCGGCCGAAAGGCTCAAGGAGCGTTTCGGCGGGCGCGTGCAGAAAGTGTCGCTCTCCGGGGGATTTACTTGCCCCAACCGCGATGGGCGGGTGGGCACCGGAGGCTGCACTTTCTGCAACAACGAAGCCTTCGTCCCGTTTTATACCCACCACACGGACATCGACGTGCAGATCGAGGAAGGGATCGGGTTCTTGCGCAAACGCTATCCCCGCAGCGCGCAATTCGTCGCCTACTTCCAAGCCTACACCAATACTTACGGCGATCCCGATCACCTCAGGGACCTCTATGCCCGGGTGTTGTCCCACCATTTCCGGCCTGGTGATCGGCACCCGCCCCGACTGCATGGACGAGGCCATGCTCGATTTTTTCGCCACCTTGTCCCGCACGCATTTCGTCAGCATCGAGTACGGCGTGGAAAGCGTCTACGACGATGTCCTGGCGCAGGTAAACCGGGGGCACGACTACGCCGCGGCCCGGGACGCGATCCAGCGTACGGCCCGGCGGGGGCTTCACACTGCCGCGCATTTTCTCTTCGGGCTTACCGGGCGGCAACGGGAACTGGATTCCGTGCGGCAGATCAACGAGCTTCCCCTCTCGGCCGTAAAGTTCCACCAGCTCCAGCTCATGCGCGACACGCCGCTGGCAAAGCGCTGGTTGCAGGGCGATCGGGCAGGGATCCATCTTTTCGAGCGTCGGGAGGAATACGAAGATTTCATCATCGAAGTGCTCGAACGCCTTCGTCCCGACCTGCCGGTGGAGCGTTTCATCTCCGAGACCCCGCCCCGGTATCGCCTTGCTCCCGATTGGGGGTTGGAGTGGCGCGTGCCCGAGATCCAACGCGAGATCATCGCCAAAATGCGCTCCGGCGGGCATTGGCAGGGACGGAAATTTTCTTAACTTCGTGGAGAAAAAGAGCAGACGACGATGGCAAAACAAACGACCGAAACCCCCTTGATGGCGCAGTACAACGCCATAAAAGCCAAGCACCCCGATGCGGTGTTGTTGTTCCGGGTGGGCGACTTTTACGAAACCTACGGGCAGGATGCGGTGGAGTGTTCCCGCATCCTGGGCATTGTACTCACCAAGCGCAGCGCCGGGCTGCCCACCGAAACGGCGATGGCCGGTTTTCCGTACCACGCCATCGACACCTATCTGCCCAAACTGGTGCTGGCCGGTCGGCGGGTAGCGGTGTGCGACCAACTGGAAGACCCGAAACTGGCCAAAAAGATCGTCAAACGCGGCGTAACGGAGCTCGTCACCCCCGGGGTGGCGATGAACGATCAGGTGCTCGCCTCGGGACGGAACAACTTCCTGGCGGCGGTGCATTTCGGGCAAAAAGGGGTCGGCGTAGCTTTCTTGGACGTCTCCACCGGGGAGTTTCTCGTCTCGGAAGGTCCGCAGGGGCAGGCCGTCAAACTGCTCGAGACGTTTTCCCCCAGCGAAGTGCTGCACGAGCGGCGGATGAAGGTCCGCTTCCGCGAGGTCTTCGGCACCTCCTACCGTACGTACATGCTGGACGACTGGGCTTTTTCCGAGAGTTTCGGCCGGGAGACCCTTCAAAATCATTTCAAGACCCGCTCCCTCAAGGGCTTCGGCATCGACCGGATGTGTATGCTGCTGACAGATAGCCCCGCCATCCGCG
>ERZ857984.2099-NODE-2099-length-13291-cov-5.665760_pt1 | contig 13291 bp, 11 predicted proteins | sample MGYA00519914_ERZ857984 | MGnify/ENA primary metagenome ERZ857984 (study PRJEB31778, sample SAMEA3449417) | human gut metagenome | biome: human gut; feature: human-associated habitat; material: faeces | place: United Kingdom | collected 2010/2012 ... | reverse complement strand
AATACAGATACAATTTTATTTAATAGCGAGGCAATATCGGGAAATCCTATAATAATAAACGAACAAAATAATTATAGCCATTTTATAAATTCAATAGAAGGCTCTGCGCTTGGACTTATAGCTGACGGTTTGGGAGATAATTTCGCTTCAAAATTAGCCGCTGAAACTTATAACGAAAATTTTTTAGATTTAATTGAAACAGTCGGAGAACAAGAAATTATAAATTGGATAATGCATAATTTTATTAAACTTGAAGTAAACGCGGCAAGAGAATCTTCAGACGATAAAATTAAAGCTATGTCGGGCGCTTCGATAGCGGGAATATTATATCATAAATTTGCGGGCGTTTTTATTTTTCATGCGGGAGATTCAAAAATTTTTGCTATAGATAAAGATAAAGCTATGCAAATAACTAAAGACCATATTAACGGCTACGGTTTAGAAAATTGCGCATGCGCTGGCGGAGGACATTACATTTCTATAGAAGGAGCGAGACGAAACAAAAATTATAATTATTTTATCGCCACAAATTCTATGTGCGAACTTTTATCGAAAAAATATAGTTCTGTTGAAGAAGGAGTTTTTGATATAATGAAAATTGATAATATAGAAAACTCAATAAACGAATTAAAAAAATTGTCAGAAGATTACGAAGATAATACAACTGCATTGGGAATAAAGAAATTTATAAAGGAATTTGAAGATACTAAAGGGTTTATTAAATAAAATTATAATTATAAATGAGAAAATAAATGAAACTTACAATTAAAAACGAAGAGTTATTAGAATTAAACGGAAGTGTTCAACCCCTCAATTTCCAAAATATACATCTCAATTAATTAATTTGGCAAATCAAAATGCGCAAGGAACAAGACCAAAAGTTGTAGGGCAACTCTCTGAACTTTTTCAAGAATATCAAAAAAATACTGATGAAGTTTCTATAGACACTTGGAAAAAATGGTATTTATCAAAATATCCTAAAGCCATTGAAGATGCTACAAATAGAATATACGAACAGATTCAAAATCTAAAAAATGCTATTACGCTTATAGACCGCGATATGATTCAAAAATGGGTTGAAGATTTAATAATTACAAAAACTTATAATGGTTTATATATTCAAAAAGCTATTTTGTCAAAAATTGCAAAAAATTAAACAAAAAGATTTTAGACTTGCAAAAATGGAAGAGGAAGCTATAGGAATAGATGGATATATAGATAATGTCCCTTATTCTATAAAACCCGATACATATAAAACTATGAGCCGTTTATCCGAATCTATCGAAGTTAAAATTATTTACTATATCAAAACAAAATCGGGAATTGAGATTGAATTTGACTAATAGATTTATAAAGGCAATGATTTAATAAATTTACTTTTACAAGAATAATCAAAATTAGTCTCAACATCGACAAAGCCCGTTCTTATCAAATGATTGTTAATAAAAGTTTTATTATCCAAATAAACATAGCACATTAAATTATTATTTTTATCGTATTTTTGTAAATCGTATTTCAAATATATTTTTCTTTTATTAAATTTTTCTTTCAAATAATTAATCGCTTGCAAAGTAAAATTATCTTTTTCTTTTATTCCCAAAAGTTTTATTTGCATTCCATTATTTAAAAGAATTTTATTAGGCGAGATTACTTCTTTTACCGAAAATAAATCTTCTCTTTTTTCTTTGCTATTGTCTATTTTAGAGCCGAAGTTATTTTTCTTAATATCAATTTTTTTGTCAAGTTTATGAGCGTCTTCAAATATATAAGGCAATTTGTCGAAAGAATAATTATTATTTTCTTTATCTTCTAAAAATTCAATCGTATCTTCGTCTAAACTTAATTGATTTATATTTAATTTTTCTTTAATAATAGATTCAAATTCTTTATTAATTTCGTATCCTATAGAATTTCTTCCCAAATTTTTTGCAGCTAAAGTCGTAGTTCCACTTCCCAAAAACGGGTCAAAAATCGTCTCTCCAAAAAAAGAAAACATTTTTATTAATCTTTTAGGTAGCTCTTCGGGAAACATAGCTATATGTTCCGATTGTTTTACTCCGCTAAAATTCCAATGCGAAGAAAAATATTGATTCCATTCTTCTTTTGTCATAATAGAATTTTCTTTTTGCTCTAAAGTCGGTTTTGGAGGATTTCCTAATTTTTTAAATATTAAAATAAATTCATAATCTATTTTTAAAATGCCGTTTCGAGGATAAGGAAAACTTCCCATTATAGCTCCGCCTCCCGAAGTATTCATTGTTGTCGCTTTCTGCCAAATTATAGCGCCCATATAATCCATTTTCAACGCTTCGCAAAATCTTATAATTTCCGTTCTTATTGGGACGACTTTATATCTTCCGTAATAAACCGAACGAGCAAATTGGTCGCCAATATTTATACATAATCTGCAACCTTCAGATAAAATTCTTTCGCATTCCATCCAAACAAGATTTAAATTATTTATATATTCTTCATAACTATTATTAAATCCTATTTGATTATTAGAACCGTAATCTTTTAATTGCCAATAAGGAGGAGAAGTTATAATTAATTGAACCGATTTGTCTTCAATTTTATTTAAAGCTCTGCTATCGCCGAAATATATTTTATGATTAGTCATTTATATTTTAACCTTCGCTTGCTTTCGTAAGCAATTCAACTATGCTGTCATAACCTTTTTCTTTCGCATATATCAAAGCGGTTTTTCCGTAATTATCTTTTATATCTACATTGGCGTTTAATTCTATAAGCATTTGCACAACCTGTTCATAACCGTTAACCGCAGCAAAGAATAAAGCCGTATATCCTACTCTATTTTGAGTATTTATATTTGAGCCGTTTCTATTTAATATTCTTATAACTTTATCGTTTCCTCTTCCCGCAGCATACATTAAAGCCGTGTTTCCATAATAATCTTTTATATTAATATCCGCTTTCGCATCTATTAAAGTTCTCACTATTCTATCGTATCCGTTCATAGCGGCAAAAATTAAGGCTGTCGCTCCTACATTATTTTGAATATTTAAATCCGCTTTCGCAGTTATAAATATATTAACTAAAGCGATTTTATTATTAAAAGTAGAATACATTAAAGCCGTATTTCCATCTTTATCTTTTATATTTAAATCCGCTTTCAAATTAATCAAGGCTTGAGTCATATCTCTATTTCCGTTAATAGAAGCTAAAATTAAAGGCGTTCTTCCTACATTATTAGTAGAATTAACATTTACAGAATTAGTGAATAAAGGAATAAGATTTATTCTATTATTATAAGCTACATACATAAAAGAATCGTTTCCGTTTATATCTTTCATTTTAATATCGGCTCCGTTTTCAATAAGCATTTCTGCAGTTGCATAACTTCCTTTATATGAAGCGAACATTAAAGCGGTAAATCCGTCATTTTTTGCAGCGTTAATATCGGCTCCAGAATCGATTAATAATTTTAAAACATTTGTATAATTATTAAAAGAAGCATACATTAAAGGCGTATTTCCGTTTGCATCTTTAACATTAATATCGGCTCCAGAATCGATTAATAATTTTGCCACGCTATAACTTCCTCTATAAGAGGCGAAAGTTAAAGCGGTAAATCCTTCTTTATTTTTTACATTAATATCGGCTTTCGTATCTATTATTGCTTTTGCCAAAGAATAATTATTATTATAAGCGAGATTCATTAAAATAGTATTGCCTTTTTCATCTTTTATATTTATATTCGCTCCGTTTTCAATAAGCATTTTAGCGACTTCATTATTTCCACTATTTAAAGCGTAATTTAAAGCGGTTAGTCCATTTTTATTTTTTATATTTACATTAGCTTTAGCATCTATTAAAGTTTTTGCCAATATTTGATTTTTATTCATAGCCGCATAAATTAAAGGCGTATTTCCGTCATTGTCTTTAATTTCAATATCCGCTCCCGCTTCTATAATCATATTGAATATTCTATCGTTTCTGTTTGTTAAGGCAAAAATTAAAGCCGTTAGTCCGTCTTTATTTTTTATATTTACATTAGCTTTGGCTTCTATTATAAATTGAACCATTTGTTGATTTCTTTTTAGAATCGCATGCATTAAAGGAGTATTTCCATTTGCATCTTGTATATTAATATCAAAACCTTCTTGCGATATTAATTTTTTTACTTCTTGAGTATTATTTGCCCTTATTAAAGCGAAAATATTTGGAATGTTTTCTTGAGCCGTTAATATAATGGCAAATATTATAATTAAAGCCAAAATAATTTTTATATTTCTTTTCATAAATAAATACCCGCTTATAAAAACTTTATTATAATAAAATAATATAATAAAAAAAATAAAATATCAATTAATTTATTTTTAATATATAATTTAATTATTAACATAATATTGGATATTATTATGCATCATTTGGGAACATTTAATTTAGAAACCGACAGACTTATTTTAAGAAAATTTAAAATTGAAGACGCTACAGATATGTATAATAATTGGGCGAGCGACAATGAAGTTACAAAATATTTATCTTGGAAAACTCATTTAAATATTGAAGAGACTAAAGAGATTATAAAAAGTTGGATAGAAAATTATTATAAAAGCGATTTTTATCAATGGGCTATAATATTAAAAGAAAATAATCAAGCTATAGGAAGTATAAGCGTAGTTAAAAATGATGACGGTATAGAGATGGTTCATATAGGATATTGCATTTCAAAAAAATATTGGAATAAAGGCATAACATCCGAAGCTTTTGAAAGAATAATAAAATTCTTTTTTGAAGAGGTAAAGGTAAACAGAATTGAAGCCGTTCATAACGAAAAAAATATTTACTCGGGAAAAGTTATGCTTAAATGCAAACTTAAAAAAGAGGGCATTTTGAGAGACGCTTTGAAAGACAATAGCGGAATTACAGATTGTTTAATTTATTCTATTTTGAAAAGAGAATATTTTTATAAATAATTTATTGTAATTTTTAAATATATAATAATTTGAATAATAGCGATTTAATAATGACAGCAAATATATTTTTGCAATTTCTGATTAATAATTTCATGGACGAATCAAAAGAGGATTTATTTAAATAATTGAAATAATAAAGTTTATTTATAAATACTTGACAAATAAAAAAATAGTATTATATTATGTAAACCTAAAATTATTTTTATAAATTAATTAAAAAAAAATATTATTATGAATTACTCAAAAAATAAAATATTCGGAAATTGGGATTTTTATAAATTATGCATTTCTGTAGCCGTTCCCGTTATGGCTCAGCAATTAATAATGGGAATGGTTTCGCTTATAGACAATTTTATGGTTGCGGGACTTGGCGATACAAAAATGGCGGCGGTTAATGTTGCAAATCAATTAAATTTTATATATTTGGTTTTATTATATACTTTCTACGGAGCTGGCGGAATATATATGGCTCAAAATAGCGGAGCAGATAATCAAGAAGGAATGCAACAGGCTTTTAGATTTAAAGTAATACTTCCGTTTATAATTTCAGTTATATATATGATTTTAATGCTAATAAATCCCGAAATTTTTATGCGACTTCTTACGCAAGGAAATCATGCTCAAAAAGAAATATTAGAATCTAGTTCAAAATATATGAAAATAATAGCGTTTACATTTATTCCAATTTCAATTTCGGGAGCTATAGGAAGTTCTTATAGAGAAATTGGAAAGCCTCATATTCCTTTAGTAATATCGGTTATAGCGACAGCATGCAATACTTTTGGAAATTGGATTTTAATTTATGGAAATTTGGGCGCTCCAAAACTTGAAGAAACGGGAGCTGCAATTGCGACTTTAATAGCAAGAATATTAGAAATGGCAATTTTTATAATATATATTAAATTGCATAAAGAAAAATTTTATGTTAGAACGAGAGAAATATTAAAAGTTAAAATTGGCGTTTTTGTCGATATGGTTAATAAATCGAGCCTCATATTTTTAAGCGAAATTAGTTGGGGATTAAGCGAAATGTTTATGACAGCGCTTTATAATAGCAGAGGCGGAGCGGAAACGGTTGCGGGAATGGCTTCGGGTTTTACGATTGCAAATATATTTTATTTGGTATTTCAAGGAGTTCATGTAGCGTCTATGGTTATTGTTGGAGGAACTTTGGGAAGAGGAGAACTTAAAGAAGCTAAAGATAAGGCAAAATGGATAATGAACGGTTCTATAATAGCGGGTTTAATAGTCGGATTAATAGAAATGTCTTCAATATTTTTGATTCCTTTTATATTTTCAAAACTTACTGTTAACGCTCAAGCGATTACAAGAAATTTAGTAATATTGATTTCATGCTATATGCCCGTATGGACTTATATTAACTCTCAATTTTCTGTTTCAAGAGCGGGCGGAGACGCTTTATTTGGTTTTGCGGTTGATGTTCCCGTATCTTTATTTTTATTCGCTCCTGCGGCTTTAATTTTGGCTAAATTTACTTCGGTTGGTCCTGTAGCTATGTTTGGAATAGCAAAATTAACCGATTTTATAAAGATAACTATTGGCATTATAATGCTTAAAAAAGAGAGATGGATTAGAAAATTAACGGATTAGAAATAAATATAAATACTTAATGATAAATTCCGATTATATAAACGATATTGTATTATTATGTATTTAATAGAAAATTTCTTATAAATAAAGGATTTTATAGTTTTTATGGATAGATTTTATGGATAGAAATTTCTTTCATATATTTTTTGAATTAGGCATTCCAACCATAGGAACTTTTATGGGTTTTGTCGGCATAATACTTTACGCCTATATATATTTAAAATTATTTGAGGAAAGCCAATTAATAACTTTATCGATAGGAATTTTAGCTTTTTTATTTTCGCTTTTAGAATTTTTAAATATAATAATATCTCTATCGGATTATAATAATCAAATAGCTTTTCATTTATATAGAGTAGAGCAAATGATTTTATCCGTAACTGTTATTCCTTGGATGATTTATGTAAAAAATAATTTGGAATTAAATAAAAAATATCATAAAGCTTTGGAATTTCTTTATAGTTTGGCGGTATTTTTAGTCGCTATAATTATAGTAATATCGATAGTTTATCCCGAAGTTTTTATTTCAAAGACGGAGGCGATAAACACTTTAAATGAAACTATGAAAGGCAGCATAAAAATTAGAGGGAAAATAGGACCTTTATATGTTTTTAGAGATTTTGTAGTTTCTTGTTCTATGTTAATTGTAATAAGCGCGTTTATATACGAAGTAGTTGTTATTAAAAATTTTGCAAAAAATACGCAATATTTAATTTTAGCTTCTATAATAGCGATATTTTTCTTTGACGACTTTAACGGAATTTCAGTATATCAATCGAGAGGAGATTTTTTAATTTTGAGAAGTATTCCGTTTTCGAGAATAACTTTAGCTTATGTAATTTATAATATTATAATTATTCACTCTTCGGTAAATCAATTTATTTCTTCGGTTTTTCGCAGAAGGACTAAACAAAGTTATAATTTTGAAGAGATTAGAGCGCAAGATACGGTTATAATAAATACGGCTTCAAATACTTCAAAAAAAATGCTTGAATATAAAGAAGATTTTCAAAAAGCGGTAAACGAATTAAAAGAAGATGTTTCAAATTCTTATTCTTCGGTTAGTAATTTAAAATCGGAAATTGCAAAAATTATAGATTCAATAAACGAATTCATTGCTATAGAAAACTTTCAGGTAAACGATGCGTATTCAAATATTGAAAAGATTAACGAACTTATAGAAACTTATCCGAAATTAAAAGAAGTTTCAAAATCTCAAAAATTAATGCTTGAATCTTTAAATATAACTTTACAAAAATCAATAGAACAAATTTATAATTTGCAAGCAGAAAGCGTAAATATGCTTGATAAATTCGATTCTTTTCAAGGAGGATTGGAAAAAGAAAGATATAATATAGGATTAGAATTAAATAAAACTTCAGAAATAAGTCATTTAAATATTCAAATAAATAAAATTATAGCGTTTATGACTAATATGTCGGATAAGGCAAAAACTTTGGCGATAAACTCGGGAATTCAAGCTTCAAAATCGGGAGCTTATTCAAATGACTTTGCTTTAATTTCAAAATCAGTGTCCGAGTTAGTCGGAGAATCTTTGAGCGTATCTGCGAAAATGCAAAAACTTTTATTTCAAATAGAAGATATTTTTAAGAGATTTAATAATGCAAGCGTTAATATAAATAATAATTTTACGGAATTAATAAAAGAAATATCGTCATATTATGATAAATTAATTCAGTTTAATAAAGGAATGGAAAGGCAAAACGATTTTAATATGATTATAGTAAAAAATACGGATAAAATGTTTAATTCTGTTTCGGATATTAAAGATATAATAACGAGCGAAGAAAACGATTTTATGAATATAAGATTAAGAATTGAAGAGTTTAACGATTATATAATAGATATTTCAGAAAAGGCTTTTGAGCAAAATTCGGAAATAAAAAATTTAATGAAAGATATGAATAAACTTTTAGCGACTTCGGAAGATTTGGAATCCGTGAGCGGAAAACTTAACGATGAAAAAGAAAAACTTTTAGAATATTCAAATAATTTAGACAATATAATTAAAGAACATTCTAAAGTTATATAAAGGGTTTTTATGGATTTGCTTACAAATTTTATATTAGGATATAATATTAATATCGTTAAACTTTTAACTCCCGTGATAAATTTATCGTTTATGACAATACTTGCCGTTGTATTTATTTTGCTTTCAAGAAGAACAAAAAGCTTTGTTTATACGATAGTCGCTATAACTTTGGAATTATTGTCTTTATATAATATTATATCTATAGCGATTATATTTTTAGAATTATACGGAGTTTATCCGAATATAGCTACTAATTTATATATTTTTAATAATATACTTTTATTGTTTACGGTTATGCTTATGCCTCTTAATAATAAAAGTTTTTTAAGCGATAATAGAACTCTTAATAGTTTGAGCGATGCAATTTTAATTATAACGGGAATTTTAATAATAGCTCTTATTACAATAAGCCTTATAAATTTTGAAACCTCTTTTTATGTAATATATAACGATATAGGCGATTTTTATAGCATTGAGCCTAAAGGTTCATTTTATCTTTATAAAATGTATATAATATTATTTTTATTTGCGGCTATTTTAATTCCCGTAATACTCGATATTATAGCAAAACATAATATAGCAATTAATATAGTATTTACAATTTTTAGTTTAATAGGATTATATTTAATCGCTACTGATATAATTTATTTTGGAAGAGATTTAAGCGCCGATTTTGACAGAACAGCGCTTGCAATAACTCTCTCTTATATGATTAGATTTATAGCGACTTTTTCAAGTTTTACGATAAGCGCATTAAACGAAATAAATAAAGATACAGTTTTGATAAATAAATTAAAAAATAATTTAAATATCTTAAAAAATATAAACGGAATCTCCGACAAATTAAACTCTATAGATAAAAATTTTATGGATTCTTCGCTTTTCGTATTTGAAATAGACAAAGAAAATAAAGACGCTTTAGATATGATGAACTCAAAAGTAAATAATATTTTAGAATCTAAAGATAAACTTACAGAAACAAAAGATAATAAAAATCAAATAATTAGAGAAGGAATAAAATTTACAAGTTCCGTATTTAGCTTTTTTGAAAGATATAAAAATCAATTGCAAGATAGTTGTAAATTATTAAACGGAATTATAAAAAGAATTAAAGAAACCGATTTTTCTCATAACGAACTTATAGAGCTTTCTGAAGATTTAAAAAATATTAAAAATAATCTTAATCAAACTTCTAAAAAATTTATAGGCAATATTGTAGAATATGCAAGCCAATTTAAAGACATAAGCGCGATAACGGGCGAAATTTACGAAACGATAGAATATATAAAAAATATTACAAATAAAACAAATTTACTTTCAATAAACGCGGGAATTCAATCTTCAAAAGCGGGAGTTTATGGAAAAAGTTTTTCGGTTGTCGCTAAAGAAATAGGAAATTTATCTAATGAAATATCTTTAGGCACGCAGTCGATAGAGAAAATTCTTATAAATATATTTTCTGGTTTGGTTATGGTTGAAAATTCTTCTTTTTATGTGGAAGAGCATTGCGAGATAATAAAAAAATCCGTTCAAAAAATAACCGAAGAGATTGACAATTATTTAAAAATAATAGAAAACGATATGAGTTTTGAATCTTCAAATATAGATTCTTTTGAAGCTTTAGAAAATTTTAATAATAAAATATTTGAATTGGTGGAAGAACAAAATGATATAGTTTCATACATAAGAGAAAATATTAACGCGATGCTTGATATTCAAAATCAATTAAATTCTAAAATAGATTTTCAAAATCAGGATATAATAAAAATATTTAATAATTTCAATAATGTAATAGAAAATAGAGAGCGATTAAACGGAGCAATTAAAAAAGTCGGAAATTATTCTTCTATGTCTCATACGAATATAGAGGCTTTATCGAATATTATAAACACGCATAAAATGAAAAGTAGCATTACTTTCGCTCCTATAATAGCGTTATTAAAAAGCAGTAAAATAAGATAATGTTTAATTCTTTAGATATATTTATAATAATAATTTTATTTTTAATTTTTTTATACGGATTATACAAAGGCATAATTTCTATAACCGTTCCTATAATTGCAATAATCATAACTTTTATAATCGCGCCTTTAATATATAATTTTGCATCAAAATATTTTAATCATTCTATTATATTAAAAATAATTTCTTTTATAGTAAGTTATTCAATAATTCGTATAATTTTATCTAAAGTGGAAGATAGCATAAAAAAATTATTGAAAATCATATTTTTAGGTTGGGTTGATAGACTTCTTGGCGCTATAGTTTTAACTTTTATAGCTTGTATAATAATCGCTTTTATTTCTTCAATAATACTTTCAATGCCTGAAGAATATGATAATATTAATAAGATTATAGATATAATTAATAATTCTAAAATTTTAATGTCGATTAATAATTTATTTAAAATAAGTTTTTATATAGAAAAAATTTTTATTTGAAATGATAATGCATAAATTTATTTTATTATTTTCTTTTCACTAAAAATTTTCTTATCGGTATAAAATCTATCGGATTTAAAGCTTCGCCGTTTCTTCTAACTTCAAAATGCAAATGGCTTCCCGTAGAATTTCCCGTGCTTCCCATTCTGCCTATCATAACTCCGACTCCGACATTAGCTCCGATTTTTGTAGTAATTTTATTAAGATGTCCGTAATAAGTCGTATAGCCTTTATCATGACGAACAATTACTAAATTTCCATAACCTCCGCTATAACCTGCAAATATTACCTTTCCTTTTCTTGCAGCATAAACGGGCGTATTCAAACTTCCAGGAATATCGACTCCCGTATGTTTCGTTCTAACTTTTGTAATAGGATGAACTCTATAACCAAATAAACTGCTTATTCTCGTTACGGTAACAGGCAAGCTAAACATTTGTCCGAATTTTTCTATTCTCTCGTCTAAAGTATATTTTGCGCCTGGTAAAAATATATCGTCTCCGATTTCTATATCCGAAATTTCATCAATTTTATTGAAAGCTAAAATTCTATTTAATTGAATATCGTATTTACTTGCAACATCTTCTATATTTTCATTTTGTTTAATTGTATATAATAATCCGTTTCTATTTGGAATTATAATTTTCTGTCCTGGTTTTAATTTATTTGCATTTGTTATTTTATTAACGCTTACTAAAGTGTCTAAATTTACTCCGATTTTTCGCGATATTGTGGTTAGATTTTCTCCTTCTCCAATCGTATATTCTTCATATTTTACGCCTATTACTCCATCGCTATTTAAAGTATTGTCGGAAGATATATAATCGTAAAAGATTTCAGATACTTTGCCGTCTATATTCGCTATTGAAGTAATTTGAGGTATTTTTGGCAAATAATTTTCTATAATATCGTTAGTTTCTGGATTCATTTCGGATAATATTTTTCTGTAAGTTTTGTCGGAATTATCAAATCTTTTATTAAAATAAAAATTATTGTTAGATTTATTTTTAATAGCAAATATCGAAAGATTAAATAATATTATAAATACAATTACCGAAACGGACAAGAAAACTTTATTTTTAAATAAATTTAATACATTTGGCAAATTTATATTTTCTAAAAAAAATTCTACTTTGTATTTAATATATTCAAAAAGTAAAAGAATATTTTTTTTAAAATTTTTCCTCGCTACATTTCTTTTATAGCTTTTTAAAATTTTTGTATATTTAATCTTCGCTCTTTTCATAATTATAATTTTTTAAACTTTGTAATAATATATAAAATTTTTAATTTATTGTCAACCATTTTTTACCAATATTTTTTAACTTTATATTTGATTTTTTATGAAATTAATTATATAATAAAATGTTATCTTTTAAGAGAGGTATTTATTATGGAATTAAAAGACTATATAAGAAGTATTCAAGATTATCCTAAAGAAGGAATTTTATTTAGAGATATAACGACTTTATTAAAAGATAAGGACGCATTTAAATTGGCTATAGATAAAATGGCGGAACAAGTTAAAGATAAAAAAGTAGATTTAATAGTAGGAGCTGAAAGCAGAGGATTTTTAATCGGTTCGGCTTTGGCTTATAAAATGAATTGCGGATTTATTCCCGTTAGAAAAAAAGGAAAATTGCCTTATAAAACTATTTCGGAAGAATACGCTTTAGAATACGGAACTGACACTTTATATATGCATGAAGACGCAATAAAAAAAGGCGATAATGTTTTAGTCGTTGACGATTTAATCGCTACGGGCGGAACGGCTTTAGCTATGATTAAAATGGTTGAAAAATTAGGCGGAAATGTAATAGGCTCTTCTTTTTTAATAGAACTTGAAGAATTAAACGGAAGAAAAGAGATAGAAAAATATCCGATAAATATTTTAATTAAATATTGATTATTCAATTAGCGATACGATAAAGATATGCTTGAACGCCCAATAGTCATAAGTCCTGTTGACCTATCTGAAAGTTTTAATTGTATTGATTGGCTTCTGTCTGTATCGTTTCCTACAGTCCAAGAATTTTTTTGAGGCTCAAAAAGTCCGACTTTAACTTCGCTTGAAGATTTTTCGCCTAAAAATATTTTCACATCGTAATATGTAATAACTATTCCTTTATAACCTTTTACTATCTCTTCGCTGATTTTTAAAGGCGCTACAAGAGAAATATTTTTTATATTCTGTTCGTTTATATTTTGAGAGCTATTTTTTCCCAATACATAATAAATTTTATCTC
>ERZ857984.2097-NODE-2097-length-13313-cov-3.613064_pt1 | contig 13313 bp, 19 predicted proteins | sample MGYA00519914_ERZ857984 | MGnify/ENA primary metagenome ERZ857984 (study PRJEB31778, sample SAMEA3449417) | human gut metagenome | biome: human gut; feature: human-associated habitat; material: faeces | place: United Kingdom | collected 2010/2012 ... | reverse complement strand
TTATGAGCCAATCCTTCGGCAATGGCAGTTTTGCCGACGCCGGGTTCACCGATAAGACAGGGGTTATTCTTACTGCGGCGGGACAGGATCTGGATCACCCGCTTGATCTCTTTATCACGACCAATGACAGGATCCAATTTTCCTGTTCTGGCGTCAGCTGTCAAATCGTGGGTAAACTCCGACAAGTTCTTATTCCTGCCGCTCTCCTCGCTGCCTCCGGCATCCGGGGTACTACTCCTGCTTTGGGTGCGGGACGCGACGCTGAGTTTATCCATCAATGCTGTATACAGTTGACGGGCATCTACGCCGGCGGATCGAAGAATACGGACGGCCATATTGTTGCCTTCACGAAGAATGCCAGCCAGCAGATGCTCTGTGCCGATATAGGCATAGCCGCCACGAATGGCATCCTCCATGGCGATCTCCAGTACATGCTTCGTTCTGGGGCTCAGGTTCTGGGCAGAACCGCTGTTGTCCGCAGGGCGGGAACCGGCGGCTTTGCGTATCATTTCCGTGAGCAGATCATCCGTCAGACCGGCCTCTGTCAAAACCGTATGGGCAAGTCCCTCGTCCTCACGCATCAAGCCCAGTAGCAGGTGTTCTGTACCCATGTAACCGTGACCCAATTCGCCTGCAGCCTCCTGAGCCAGCTGCAAAGCTTCTTCCGCAGTGGGAGTGAATTTATTTTCATCCATAACGCAATACCTCTCTTTGATTGTAAAGTACGCCTATTCTTTAGATACACGCTTTAATTGCGATCCTCATCATCTTTTTTGGACGCTTCGGCTTCCTTATGAGCTTCTTCCAACTTGTGGATTTCGTCCCGCAGCTCCGCGGCACGCTCAAAGTCTTCTTCGTGAATAGCCTTCTTCTGCGCATGCTTTAATGCATTCATTTGCCGCAGGTAGGAAAAACGGCTCTGATCTTCACAACTCATCAGGTTATCCTTCCGCTCCTTCTGAACCTCCTGCACCGGAGCTGCGCCGATGGCGGGCATTTCGTCGAAGAAATCATCAAAAGGACTCTCCAGCATCCGCCCCATCAAAGACGGCATGGAGCTAAAGAAGCTATTATTTCCAAAGAAGCTGTCCATCACGGACGGCCGCTGGTCAAAAAACCTCCGAGTATAGCCTAACTTTTCGGCACAGGCTTGGCAGAGGTGATGTTCTTCTGTTCTGCCATTGATACTGCTGCGATATACGAAGTTGGCTTCGTTCCTGCCACAATTTTCGCATTTCATGATTCATTCCTCCATAAGACTGTTTAGTCTTTTTCAACTATCTACAGTTTAGGCTTTTCCATTTGTAAGCACAAGAAACCGTCAGTACAATAGAAGAAAAACAGATTGTGCCAAATGCACAATGTATCTTTCATTTATTCCAGAATATCCGTGAGTCCCAAGAGCTGTGTGGGCGTGGTTTTGGTCATACTTCGCAGTTCTTCCGGGCTGACATTGTGGTCGGCTATAAACTGCAGATACTGCCGCATAGATTCCTCCCACGGCGGCATTGCGGGATTGCCGCAGTCGGTGGATAGGATCGTGCTCTCTGCTCCGAGCTTCCGTATGGCTTCAAGGTTACGCTCTGCATTGCTGACCCACCGACCGTTTTTCAGCGGCTGCATAAAGCAGCGTTCCAAAACAACATTGTAATCCACTATCAGTTCCTTTTGCATTTCAAGGCTCATATCCACGACCCAGTATTCCGGATGGGTAATTACGATCTTTTGTACGCCGACATTGCGGGCGCTGTCTATCACACACCGTATCTCTTCCGGCGAAATATGTCCGGTGGCAAGAACCGCATCATAGTCCTTGATAAGCATAAAAATCCGGCGCAGCTCCGGAAGCAGTACACCTCGATTATCCGTCATGCGAATGCCGCCGGATCTTCCGTGCTTTCGGCAATCGTTTTCTGCATCCACCGTTGGCAGCCAAATAACTTTAGCGCCCATTTCAAGTGCGGTCTGTACCGCTTTGGGATTCAGTCCGCCCGCTTCATAGTTCAGAGCCAATCCGCCGTACATGACAAAGGCGTTGCTGTCAAATGCCATTCGGTTATAGGCGTTGCACAGCGCTGCACGCGCCACGGTGGAGCAGTGATGACCTTTGATGACAATTGCCCTTGCCCCGGCACGAATGGAAGCAGCGGTCAACTCCAAATCGTTATAAGTGCGCTGACAAACATCCGGCGTTGTGTGAACATGCATATCAATGACGCCGTTTAGTGAAATTGTCTGTTTCATGTTTTCGCTTCCTTATAAAAATCTGCCGCCTGCACTGCGCAGGCGGCAGACCCGGTCACGATTATTCAATGGTAACCTTGCTGCTCGAAGTCAGCTTTTTCGAATCATGCTTCGGAACCAGAATAGTCAGAACGCCGTGCTCGTATTTCGCCTTGACGTCCTCCGGCTTTACATCGCCGACATAGAAACTACGGGAGCAAGCGCCCGCATAACGCTCTTGACGAAGGATACGGCCCTTCTTGTCCTCTTCATCCTTGTCAAGACCCTTTTCAGCGCTGACGGTCAAATAACCGTCCTTGACATCCACATGGATCTCGTCCTTTTCAAAGCCGGGCAGATCCACTGCGAAACGGTAACCCTTGGCGTCATCCGTCTCGCGGATATCGGTCTTCATCAGGTTTCTGCCGTGCTTACCGAACAGCGGATCATGACCGCCGAAGAAACTGGTGCCAAAGAAATCGTCTAACATATTTTCACCGTAAATGCTGGGTAACATAATACATTCCTCCAAATAATTTTTTCTATATTAAAGCTTTGCAGTGCGGTAAACCGCACCTGAGCATTGCTTCCAACAAGTTATTTTGTTCTCGGAATACAGGCATAGATAATCGAACTGACGCCTTCCAGCAGGAACACAAGTCCCACCGTCATACCGACAGCTGTTATACTGACCCACGGATCCATCATACAGATGAAGCCAGCAATCATCAGAATAATACCGACAGCTAAGACCCATCCCCAGTTGCGAACGCCGAGCGCCTTTAAATCAAACGCACTGACGAACCGTGAACTGCCGGAGAACAAGAGCCAAAGTGCAAACAAAAACGGCAATGACAACATGGTAAACCACTCATTGAACAGCAGGAACAGTGACAAAATTACTGTCAGCACACCGTCCAGCAACAGCCAACCGGAGCCAATCAGCAGCCTGCTCGTTGCGGCAAACACAACGATCTCGATAATGCCCGAAGCCAACATAAAAATGCCGACCATCAAACCTGCCGTTGCTGCTGCAATGTCCTGATTGCACAAGCAGTAGATACCAATTGAAATCAAAAGCACACCGGAAACGATATTCAAAACACGCATCGTTTTAGAAGCCATAAATTTTTACACCACCTTTTCGTTGTCCTTTCTTTGTTTTCTGTGTATAGTTTAGTCTTTTGCTCTTGAAAGGACAATGGTACAACAGTATAATAAAATAAAATGCACTTGTGCTATTTGCACAAGTAGAAGGAGGGATGGATATGGAGCACGCAAATTTGAAAAGTGGAAGTGCCGACGCACTTTTGGCAGAATTTTTCGCACAGGACGATTTAAAGGCGTTGGCTGCCGACGCCGGTGCGCTGCTGGAATGTCCTCTGATTGTACTGGATGATACTTTTCATGTTATGGCACATCACCGGCCGCTCGGCTTTACCGATCCGCTTTTTCAGGATGCCGTCAGACAGGGGGAGATTCCCTATGAGGCCGGTGCAATTATCAGTCAAAGTGAAGCGCTGTCTGCCGGGAGGGAAGATTATATAAAGTTGGACGGCAGCGATTACCGTCGCCGTTTTGCGCCGCTCATCAGCTCCGGCGTGCAGCTGGGCTATTTTATTTGCGTAGATACGGACGGACATCTGCAAAGCATTCCGCCGGAAATCTGGAATACGGTAGAACAGGTTTTGGCAAAGCAGGCCTTCATCGAAGCCAGCAGGCAGGACAAGCCCTTTGAAACGGCAGAGGATATCCTGATGCACCTTTTAGACGGAGGGTTTTCCTCGGCGCCTTATTTTCGTCTGCAAGCCTCCGGTACTTATCTTGCGGATTTTCATCCCACAGGCTTTGCGCTGATCGATCTGACCGCCTATCACAACGAATATCTCGGCAAACGGCATCTGAAGGATGAACTCGGCGTAAGATTCCCACAGTCACATTCCTTTTTATATCGGGGAGATGTGTTTCTATTCTTACACGGAAAAACAGATTCCAATGGTTTTTCTGCGTTGGCGGAGGAGTTCCAATTAAAAGTGGTGATATCGGACGAAATTGACGAACTGTTTGAGTTGCCAGCCCTCTATCGCACAGCGCGTGAAGCGCTGGAGCTGATGATGGATCGCCGCTTTCACGGCGGAAATGTCTGCACGGTGGCGCAACTCCGCACGCCGCTTCTGCTGAAAGAATTGGAGGGGCGAAGTGACTTGATTGCAAAAGAAATCCGGGAGCTTGCCGCACACGATAAAAAAAAGGACACACAGTATTGCGAAACGCTTTATCATTATCTGACCTGCTGCCGATCTCTGAAGAAGACCTGCGATGCCCTTTTTACCCATCGAAATACGGTGCTTTACCGTATCCGCAGAATAGAGGACGATTTTGCCATTCCTTTGGATGAGCCCGCCGTACACGCCGATTTGCTGGTCGGCGTTTCGCTGCTGTTGTTTAAAGAGAAGGGACCGGATTTCTTTCTGCATACCATAGATAACAATGATAGAGAGGGACAATGATTTTGAAAGAAAACAGAAAACTGTTAAGAGAAATATTAAACGATATCCGCCATGATATGACCGATGAGGAAGTGCTGAATTTGTTGGCGGACAGCAAAATTTCGGTCAAGCCGGAAAGCAGAAAGGAAAAGTATACATTAGGACAGCGCGCCGCCGATACCATTGCAAAATTTGCCGGCAGTTGGGCATTCATCTTCTCCTTTACAGGAGTGCTTGTTCTTTGGATGGTCGTCAATGTCATTCTGGCAGCTAAAGCGTTTGACCCGTATCCTTTCATTTTGCTGAATCTGGTTCTCTCCTGCGTGGCGGCAATTCAGGCGCCCCTTATTATGATGAGCCAGAACCGGCAGGAGGAAAAGGATCGCCAAAGAGCCGAAAACGATTACAAGGTCAACCTGAAAACTGAAATTATGATCGAGGATCTGTACGACAAGGTAAACGCGATCCTCGCCAAGCAGTCGGCACTGGAAAAGCAATTACGGGCGGAAAGCAAAAAGAGTGAGGAAAAGGATAGTTGTACTGATGAAAAAGATTAAGTAAGAAAATGGGTGCGATTTGTTTTCACCTGTTCCGGTAAGTGTTGCACTGCTTGTTTTCGACGTCACAACTGTCATGCTAAAAACGGTATTCCAATCAAACTATCCACCTCGATATGTGGATAGTTAGAGGTCAAAAAAGCGTGATTTTAAGCCGTTTTTCGAGCATAAACTTTGAGGGGCAAGGTGTTCTACCTTGCCCCTCAATTTTGCGTCTGAAAGAGTTACAGGCTCATTTTTGCAGCTTTATCATTACCTCGTCTATAAGGTCTGTATATCTGCCCTGCGCCAGCAGCTTATTGCGGTACGCAAGCAGGGCATTAAAAACATACCGTCTTTCTTCTGCCGTCAAATAAAGGTGGTATTTCTTCTTCATACGAAGATCACCCCGGCGTTGACGGTTTCTATAACTGCCGACCGCAGGGCATTCATTCTCTGCACCCGCTCCATTTGATTGTCGGCTTTCAGCGTTTCGGTAATGCCCTCACACTCCACCCGCTGCTTCATAAGACGGTCAAACAGCTCCTGCGCCTGTTCCTCAACATCGGCAGATAGGATTGCAGCTTACCGATTGTTAAAAAGCTGGTGTAAAGCGCCTTTTTATGCTCACGGATATACCGCGAACGCCGCTGCCCCCATACGCCGATAGACCGTTCTGCTTTTTCGGCTGGTAATTCCAAGCAGGGGATATAATAATCGCCCCGCTGCTCATACCAAAGACCGTTTTGCTCGTTATAGATGTACTGTTCCATTTTGTAATCCTCCAAAATCATATATTCGCACATACATCACAGTTTCCCGATTGCCACACCTTGTTATATTTTGTTATCAGTTTTTCCTGCCCTTGCTTTTGCCCTTATAACTTCTCGGATCAAGGGTAAAACGGTGTGAAATCGTATAAAGGGATAAGGTGAGCAGGGTGCGAAAAATCCTTTATTTTCAACGGTTTCGGAGGTCTTTATTAAATCCCTATGAGGCGGTATAACTACCTACACAATTTGAGGTTTCAAATTGGAATTAATGGGACATCGAATTACTCGAAGCATATATTCACAGATGGAAGCAGGACAATATAATGTGCGAATAAGTGAAATAAAAGCACTCAAGGAAATATTTAAGGCTTCTTATGAAGATTTGTTTGATGATTGAAAATTATAAAAACAGGGTGAATATGTATGGAAAGGGAATTGGAACTTCTTTATCAATCGACATGGAAGCAGCATTATAAAAGAATTTTACGAATTTGCATATTTCGCCTGCATGGCAGTAACAAAGAATATGCGGAAGATTGTTGCCAAGAAGTCTTCCGTTTATTTTTTGAAACTCTGCAAAAAGGCCGGAATATCGAAAATATAGGAGCATGGCTTTCTAAAGTAGCTTATACAGAAGTGATCCGATGGGAAAAGCGCAATTCCCATGATCTTCTTGTTTCCCCAGATGAAGAACAATTATCCATTGAGTATGATTTTATTGAAGAAATCTTGAAAAATAAAATGAGCGATGAAGAGGTGATCACTCTTATCGCTGATACACTAACGGAAGAAGAAAAAGTCATTTTCTCTGCTTGCGTCTTGAAAAAGAGAAAAGCTTCCGATATTGCTCAGGAATTAAAGATATCCATGAATGTTCTTTACAAGAAAACATGGAAATTGAAAAAGAAGCTATCCCTTTTAGTACCTCAAGCAATTTCCCGAATAGAAGAAAAACTTCTAAAATAAGGAAATTTTGAAAGAAATACGGTCATGTCGGTAAGAAATACATTTTATATGACTCTAATATAGTGTAAGGGTGAGTTAAATGAATATAAAAGAGGCCCTATTGCAATTCTTAAACGAGAAAAGTCTAGGGCTGTCGAAGCAGGAAATCGAGAAAATTCTGCATGACGAATTGGAAAAGCCGGAAAGTGAGATAGACTGCGAAATTATTGATATGTGCATCGAACTGTTGGCAGAAATCGAACATATACCGTTACCAGACGACAATATACCTGTCCCGCCGGCTCCGCCGATCGTTCATCCAGCCAAAAAGAAAAGGCGTTGGAAAGCCGTTTTGCTGGTGGCAGCTATTTTCGTAGTTTTCGTTTCTGCGACCCTTTTTGTCTCGGCTCAGGTTTTCCATTTTGACATCGTGCATTATGTCGTTGAACTCTTTTCTGATCACGTATCTGTGGATTATGATGAGACCAGCCAGCAGGCAGGGAGTTATCTGCCCGCCGACACGGATCTGCGGAAGGAATTGGAGTCCAACGGCATTTCCCCTGTCCTTTTACCGGACGAGTTTTTGAATGGCGCGCAAATCCAGGTGGAGTATCAGGCAACCGATCTTTCGAAGAGTGCGAAAATTTACGCATCTAAAGACTCCGAAGTAGTGGACATATCAATCATTCAGTATCTTAGCAAAGAATTGTTCGGCGAGGTGGAGCACCAAGGTGAAATTGTAGACAGCCGGGAAGTCACCGTGGGAGATATCGCTATTTTGGTGATGGATTTTGGAGAGCGCCGCACTATTGCTTTTGTGGATGATAATACCCAATATATAATCGAAACCACGTTGGATATGGAGTCGGCCGTACAATTGGCTGAAACCATACAATAAATTAAGCCGAAGGAGAATGAAACATGAAGCGTATCCTCTCGACCCTGTGCGCAGCGATCGCCCTGATGACAGCCTGTCTGGCCTTCCCGGCCGCCGCAGAAGAGCCCCTTAATGAAGCGCCCCCGACAGTAACGGACATTGTGGTCACCGATGAAATGCTGGCTCAGGGAGAAACCGTCACAGGCATATACAATTCCGTCGACGTCCAGACACGCGCGTCCAATTTGATCACCTCTAATTCGATCAACCTTACGAAAAGCGGCGACAATCTTCTTGTATCTGGCTTTACCAATGGAATCGACGGAGTGGATAAATGTGGCTTTTCCTATGTGACTCTTCAGCGACTGGTCAATGGCAAGTGGGAGGACTATGTAAAGTGGACGGATCTGTATTCCTCTTCAAGCATGTATACCCTTGGAAAATCTGTAACTGCCGCCCACGGCTATAACTATCGCGTTATCTGCAACCATCACGCAGAGAAGCCTGGCTTCCTCTGGTTCCGGGACACCCAGGATATTTATAATGAGACCTCCTACCTTTATTTCTAATGGAATGAGACTCAAACCGAATATTCTGCTTTAAGGAACTGTTATCATCCGCTGAACCTTTGAACATTGAACGAACGAAGCGGGTGCCCAGTGGGCACCCGCTTCGTTATTCTAAAGGTCTCGCCAAATCTGCATGTTGTAAAAGCTAACGATAAAACGTATATAATACGCACCAATACATAAAGGAGCGGATTATATATGTTCATCGCAATCGACCATGGTAATAAAAACATGAAAACGGCACATCGAGTTTTTACTTCGGGATTGTCTGAAAGCGATACGCGGCCACCTTTTGGAGAAAACATTCTGCAATATGGAGGAAAATATTACGTACTGTCGGAACAACGGATCCCATACCTGCGCGACAAAACACTGGACGACCGTTTTTTTGTTCTAACCCTATTCGCCATTGCTTTTGAATTGGAAGCTGCCGGTCTGCACACATCCGATAATGTTGTAGATATACAGCTTGCTGTCGGTCTGCCTCCCCTACATTTCGGTTCGCAGTACAAACAATTCGAGCAATATTTTCAAAAGAGAGACATCGTGAACTTTCGTCTTAATGAAAAGCCTTTTTCTATATGGATCGATACAGTTTGCTGTTATCCACAGGCTTATGCAGCGGCCATCGCCTATCAGCAGATTCGTGAGCAGAATAAGGTTATGGTACTCGATCTGGGCGGTTTTACTTTGGATTATCTTCGCATCCGAAGCGGGCGGCCGGATTTTGCCGTGTGCGATTCTCTGGAATATGGTATCATTATCCTGTATAATGACATTATCCGAAAGGTAAACAGCGAATGGGACTTGCTTCTGGATGAAACGGACATCGATACCGTTCTCCAGGGCGAGGACACTGCATATTCGGAACAGGTGGTAAGGATTATCCATGAGAAAGCCCAGGCGTTTATTAACGGTTTGACCGGGAAACTGCGGGAACGAATGATAGATCTGCGCGTCGGGCCGAATGTCTTTGTCGGAGGCGGCGCACTGCTGCTGCGGCGCTATATCGAAGAGAGCGATAAAATTGGCGATGCAGTCTTTGTCACAGATATTGGGGCCAATGTTCGCGGCTATTCCCTTCTCTATGCCGCTTCCAACGGCAGGTGAACTTCATATGGCCGAAAAGAAAACATCCTCGCGGTTCTGTATAAAGTTTAACGAAAATGATGCCCGGCATCTGCAGGTCATGGAAATATTAAATGCCCAGGGCCGTCATAAGGCTCAGTTTATAGCCACGGCCATTCTTCATTATATCTATTGCCGGGAAACTTCGGCTATCCCCCAAGACGACGCCAGGTTGCGCCAGACAGTGGAAACGATAGTGCTGGAGGTTTTGGCCAAGCGGGATACACCTATGAAACAGGGAACCTTCCCTGCCGATAAACAATATTCACCGAAAAGTCGGAAGTCTTCTGAAATTGGTCTGGATGATGTGGAGCTGGACAGTGAAACCATACGTGCGATACACGATTCTCTTACAGCTTTTCGTTCCACGCAAAAATAAAGAGCAGTCCCCCCGATTTAGAAAAGGAGGGACTGCCCCATATTTATTCCCTCATAGGAATGTCCATAACATCAACCAGTCTCCTTAACGCTTCTTCTTGAAGAGTAGAAAGGTTATCAACACATATAAAACGCCGGTTGTTCAACCCCAGCAGATAATCCGTGGTACAGTCAAATATTACCGCCAGTTGGTATAAAATCTCCGTAGATGGCAAAGTCTGCTCGGACTCATAACTGGATATTGTGGACTGAGTAAGAGCGAGCCGATCGGCGAGCTGCTTTTGAGACATTTTACGCTTAACTCTTTGAGCCTTAATCCGGTCGCCGATACCATAAATGTGATCCATGCGCAACTCGCCTCCTATTCACTTTTATTATTCACGCTATCTATTATTCAAACTTATAAATTTTTAAATAATTATTTTTTTTACTAATAAAAATTACTTATATAAATTTTTTAGAAGAAAAATAACTATGTAATCTATTTTTTGAGATATTCTACCGTCCTTGAAGGGAAACGCATAATCGGTGAATAATACATTGGGAAGGAGGGAGCATAATGGATGAAAATGAACTGGAAAATTTATTAAGTGAAATTCATTCTTCTACTGTATCAGGCTCCAGAACATTCCAGATTAAAAATGTAATATACTGCTTGCAGTATACCGCTCATGGTGAAAATATCAATGTTAAAGTCAACGGCATCCCCGGCCCGAAAATAAGCAATTGGAACGTATTTCAAAATTGGATAAAAGAATTGCAGCAATATATCACACACCATAAAAACCAGTCTATCGAAGGCTTTACGTTGGCTCTTCGAGACCAAAATAAGCATCTTTGGGAAAGCGTTGTTTCCGAATTAGAAAAAATGAATTTTGAGCCTCAATATAAAGCTTATCTATATCTTTTAAATGCCATTCTCGCAGTTTGTCAGTCGGATTCCTCATGTACGCCCGATATGGAGACGATCTATGAAGAGCTCGCAAACAAATATAAAACGTCAAAATGGAATATAAAATTATCCATTCAGACCTATCTTCGCAGAACCTATTGCAGATATCTATATCAAGGAGATGAATATAAATCCGGTTTGTTTTTGACATATTGTAATGAGGATGAAAATATCCCCATAGATACATTCATCCATAATATCGCTTTCAAAATAAAAGGTGGTATATAAAACACAGGCTTTTATTGGTGCCAGATAAAAATCTCCCGAATGTGAAATCGGGAGATTTTTTTTGTATTCATGTATCCATTGCAATAAATAGTTTCTCTTTATTAGATGAACGGCACTTTTGAGGCCGCTGCACCTTGAAAACAGAATCCCAATACCGGAGGTTATACAGGTTGCTGCGGACAGTGTGCGGAGATAGGAGCACACCCACAGGATGAAACGATGCATAGCGTCGGCCTGTCAATACGCGGCTGGAATGGGCGCAGGAAATGGGTCGGTAAAGGGAAATTTAGAAAAGATACTTAATTTTATCGGACAGGCAACCTTTTTCGGTTTTTTGCATATCTTTTACTATTCTACAGGAAAGGACGCCTTTAAATGCCAAAACAGACAGCTTTATCGGTACATTGTATTTTCTCAGATACCGGCGAGGATGCGCAGCAGCTTATTCTACACTCTTTCGTCGTATATGTACGCCGCTTACTTGCTGAAAGCGGCGTACTTGCAGTATAATATCCATGATGAATGGTCGCTTGTTTCTGGAGGTATACGATGTACTTAGAAATAAGCAACCCTATGGATTATTGCGTGGGTTTGTATATTCGATTATCAAAGGAGGATGAAAACGAGGGGCCGTCAGAGAGCGTCAACAATCAAAAATCTTTGCTGAGAACATTTGTTGAGCAGCAACGGCTGTTTGTTTACGACACCTATATCGATGACGGCTGGTCGGGGACAAATTTTGAACGCCCGGGATTCAAGCGGTTAATCAGCGACATCGAAGCAAAGAAAGTCAATATGGTCATCACAAAGGATCTGTCCAGACTGGGACGCGATTACATTCTGACCGGGCACTACATGGAACGGTATTTCCCAGAGCATCATGTGCGGTACATATCGCTGCTGGACGGAATCGACACCGGCGTAGACTCCACCGCCAACGATATTACGCCTTTCCGCGCCATCATGAATGACATGTACGCCAAGGATATTTCCAAGAAAATCAAAAGCGTCAAGCATGATAAGCAGCGTAAAGGACTGTTCATCGGCGGCAAGCCTATGTATGGCTACAAGATGCATCCGACTGAAAAAAACAAGATCGTCGTTGATGAAGAGGCAGCTATCATAGTCCGGCGGATTTTTTCCATGGCCCTGGAGGGGATTTCCGGCCGGCAGATAGCCGCGGCGCTTAACGCCGAAAAAATCCCGCCGCCTGCGGTATATGCCGGACTAAATCAGGGCCGTACAGGGCCGTATGCAGGTCTTTGGAGCAGTGAGCGTATTGCAGAGATGCTGCAAAACCAAACGTATATCGGCAATATGGTTCAGGGCCGCACCAAAAAAGTCAGTTATAAATCCAAAATGTGCGTGCGTCTGGAACGCAAGGACTGGGTAATCGTGGAAAATACCCATGAGCCTTTGGTATCAAAAGACACCTTTGAGAAAGTGCAGCTGCTCATACAGAGCCGCCGGTACACGCGAAGCCGAACCTATGATTTTTTGCTCAAAGGACTGATTTTCTGCCACGAATGCGGGTATCCGCTGGCGGTGGTAAACCGAAAAAAGCCAAGCGGAGAGGATTGCTTGTATTTTCTATGCCGCACCTATCAACGATTCACCAAATCCGGCGTCTGCACAGCACATGCCATCAAGGAAGAAAAGGTAACCAGGGCAGTCCTCGAACGGGTCAAAGAAGTTTGTCAGCGTTATGTGAGCTTATCCGACATGACCATATTGGCGGAACAGGAAATACAGAGTATGGGCGGTTCACAACAGCGCGAGCAGGAGATGGCTAGGCTGAAAGCCAAAACACAGTCATTGTCTTCCCAGCTTGACAAAATTTATTTTGATAAGCTGAGCGGCTTGCTGGCGGAAGGGGATTTTGAACGGATTTATCAAAGGGTCAAGGAGGAACGGACGTCGGCGGAACAGAAACTCGCTTCCCTCATGCGAGAAGCACAAACGCCGGTGGATCGCAAAGCCCTGGCCAAAACGCTGGCCGAACGCTTCTTGTCTTCAGCCGATCAAAACCGAGAACTGCTGGTAAGCCTTGTTGAGCGCGTGGAATTCAGCGAAGACAAACAACTGTATATTCATTTTCGCTTCCCTTCGTTGGAGGCGATTCTTTAAAGGGAATCTGCTTACAATAGCGGCGGCGCGATACCTCCGGCATTTCCCCTAGGCTGTTGTCCACTGTCAGCAGGTTCAGATAGGCGGG
>ERZ857984.2093-NODE-2093-length-13339-cov-2.740891_pt1 | contig 13339 bp, 8 predicted proteins | sample MGYA00519914_ERZ857984 | MGnify/ENA primary metagenome ERZ857984 (study PRJEB31778, sample SAMEA3449417) | human gut metagenome | biome: human gut; feature: human-associated habitat; material: faeces | place: United Kingdom | collected 2010/2012 ... | reverse complement strand
ATCTGGAGGGGCTTTTTTCTTATTTCATAGGAAATTTCGATGAAATCCCCTATGATATAAAAAGACATCAATGGAAATAAAAACAAAATTTGCCAAAAAAGTAAAAAACATATTGAATATACAAAAAGAAACGAATATACTAAACATATCACATAGGATCAATTGAAGGGAGGAAACACGTATGAAAAAATTACTCACAAGGCTGTTCATTGCAATGCTGATATTGACATTTACTCCAACAATGAACACTCAGGCAAAGGCAAAGATCAAATTGAACAAAACAAAGATTTCTTTACAAAGAGGGAAAACTTACACCTTGAAAGTAAAAGGAACAAAGAAAAAAGTAAAGTGGTCAAGCAACAAGAAAACGATCGCAACTGTAACAAGAAAAGGAAAAGTTACAGCCCAAAAGCCAGGAACAGCAGTGATCACAGCCAAGATCGGAAAGAAGAAATACAAATGTAAAGTAAAAGTATGGCAGAAAACAACAAAGAAACCGACAAAGACTAATACAGAGCCGAATCCGATAGGGACAAGAGTCAATCCGGCTGATCCAAGAATAGGAATCACATTAGATATAACAGGAGGAACTGTTTACTTCAAACTGACAGAAACTTTAAAGGGACAAGAAGCAGAAAACCGATTATTACAGATGAATCAATCATTAGAAGAAATCAAACAAGGAGAATATGAACATACAGGAACAACCTTAGTACTGTTTGTCTATGATGTGCAGGCCGTGAATGGGTTTGCAGCTTATCCATTAAATGGTCTGGATATCATCAATTCTTATACACTATATGATAGAACATGCTCGAAAAATATAAAGAATATAGAAAGTTTCTATTTATCAGAAGGTTATGAAGCAATGATACCAACAAATCTGAACTTATATACAGGAGCAAGCAGTAAAATGTACGAAGCTCTCTGGGTTCCAGATGAAATGACCTCATTTAGTAACCAGCTATATACAAGAAATCTTACACCATATTGGGTGAGATATCAGTTTTAAAAGAAAGCTGCATCATTCATATACAAACAATCTGTTATAGCCAAAAACTATATCAAACTAAAAGAAATACATATTTTACAAAATCCTAATATACTGTTATACTAAACACAATCAGTTGAAACAATACAATATAAATAACAAAAAAATAGAAAGAGTATGAGGTGAAAAGTATGAGAAAAGGAACATTAAAAAAAGCATTAGCATTAGCATTGACAGGAGTAGTTTTAGTCGGAGCATTCGCAGGATGCGGAGCAAAGAAAGATAGCGGTGATAAAAAAGAAACAAAGAAGATCGTTATTGGAGCAAGTCCATCTCCACATGCTGATATCTTAAAAGTAGCGAAGAAAGAATTAAAGAAAGAAGCAAAAACATTGCTTAAGAAGCAGGGCTGGGATTTGGAAATTAAGGTATTTGATGATTATGTTCAGCCAAACAACGTTGTTGAAAGTGGTGAATTTGATGCAAACTATTTCCAGCACAAACCATATTTAGATGACTTCAACAAACAAAAGAAGACACATTTAGTATCCGCTGGAACAATCCATTATGAACCATTTGGAATCTTCCCAGGAAAGACAAAGACATTAAAAGCATTAAAGAACGGTGCAACAGTTGCAGTTCCTAACGATACAACAAATGAAGCAAGAGCGTTATTATTGTTACAGGATCAGGGACTTATCAAATTAAAAGACGGAGCAGGATTAACAGCAACAAAGAAAGATATCGTAGAGAATAAAAAAGATTTAGCAATCAAAGAAATCGAAGCGGCTCAGATTCCAAGATCATTAAAAGATGTTGATATCGCAGTTGTGAATGGAAACTATGCTTTAGAAGCAGGATTAAAAGTCAACAAAGATGCATTAGCAACAGAAGATGCTGATTCTATCGGAGCTAAAACATATGGAAATGTTGTAGCAGTGAAAAAGGGAAATGAAAAAACAGATGCAACAAAAGCACTGATCAAAGCTCTAAAGAGTGATACAGTGAAAAAATATATCAATGACAAATATGATGGAGCTGTTGTACCTCTGTTCTAAGAGCAGAAGATTGCTATAAACCATAAATAATTTATGGAAGTAACAAGAAATTATTGAAAAAATCAACTGAAATTGTTATGATTAAGCTATTGTCTGTCAGGAAAACTGATAGGCGATAGCTTATCTGATTTTACAGGATAAGAAGAAAGTCCGATGAAGTGATCAAAGGACAATGAAAAATAAGAAAGGATAAAGTCATGATTGAATTAAAAAATATAGATGTTACCTTCCAAAATGGCAGTCATGAATTCAAAGCAGTTGATAATGTAAGCTTAAAGATCAACAAAGGAGAGATTTTTGGAATCGTAGGACCAAGTGGTGCTGGAAAGAGTACTCTGGTACGTGTGATCAATTTGTTACAGAGACCAACGAATGGAGAAGTGATCATTGAAGGATCAGATATTACGAAGTTTAACCGAAAGCAATTAAGAAAAACAAGATTGAATATTGGAATGATCTTCCAGCATTTTAATCTGATCAGTGGATCAACGATCGCTGAAAATGTTGCATTTTCATTGTATGCCAATAACTATCCAAAGGATAAGATCAAAGACAGAGTGAAAGAACTCTTAGAGATCGTACATCTTCCAGAAAAAGCAGATGCATATCCAGCAAACTTAAGTGGAGGACAGAAACAAAGAGTTGCGATTGCAAGAGCATTGGCGAACAATCCAGATATCTTGTTATGCGATGAAGCAACCTCCGCATTGGATATTGAGAATACAGAAGAAATCGTGGAATTATTACGAGAGATCAATGAAAAAACACATATCACGATCGTATTTATCACACATGAGATGGATGTAGCAAAGAAATTATTTGATCGTATTGCATTTATGGAAGATGGAAAGCTGAAAGAAGTTACAGATATCTATTCTGCCTTTGCAAATCCTAAGTCAGATATTGCAAAGAGTCTGGTACAACGCGTATTAAATGTAGAGGTTCCAGAGGGATTAAAAGCAAAAACAAATGAAGAGATCCTTCGTTTAAGTTATACAGGAGATGATTCTTATGATCCTGTGATCAGTGTTGCTTCTAAGAACTATGATATTACAATGGATATCATCAATGGGAAAGTCGATTACATCAGGAATAAACCATTTGGTATGTTGATCGTAATCCTTAGAGGAGAAGATGCAGAACGTAAGAAAGCATTAGAATACATTAGTAAGAATGTATATAAATTAGAGAGGTTAGGAGGAAGATAATATGAATGAAACATTAGAGATCATCCAGTCAGAATTTGCCCAGGCATCTTTTGAGACCTTTGAGATGGTATTGATCTCCATGATCGCAGCAGCAATCCTTGGAACGATCTTAGGACTAGTATTACATCTGGCATCGAATCCGATTTTTTATAAAAACAGGGTAGTTAATGGCATTACAGGAACGATCATCAATGTGATCAGGTCTTTGCCATTTATCATTTTGATCATTGTATTACAGCCGTTGGCGAGACTGGTTGTAGGAACAAGTATCGGACCAATCGCAGCATCTGTATCTTTGGCAATCGCAGCAATCGCATTCTATGCAAGACTTGTGGAAGGTGCATTTAGTGAGGTTGATAAGGGTGTGATCGAAGCAGCGGTTGCAACAGGAGCAAGTATGCCTCTTATTATTCGTAAGGTTTTATTTGTAGAAGCAACACCAGCACTGGTTCGTGCTTTAACTGTAACTTTTGTTAGTGTGATCGGATATTCAGCAATGGCTGGAGCTGTTGGAGGCGGCGGGATTGGTAATCTTGCGATCATGTATGGATATAACCGTTATCAGACAGGAGTATTATTAGTAACAGTTGTTGCACTTGTCATCATTGTTCAGGTTGGACAATGGATCGGAGATAAGATCGCACTGAAGCTTACAAGAAAATAAGATCAGCCAAAATATAGAACAAAAATAAGAATTTTTCATATCAAAATAAATATTTTCTTTTCTTCTGGACAGAATATAAGTATCAAGATGTTAAAGAGAAAAGGAGATACAAGATGAAAAAGACGTTAAAACTTACGAGTCTTTTGTTTACACTGATCCTTGCAGTATCCGTTGTATTTACTGGATGTGGCAACGGCAGAAAGGATTCTACGACAAAAGGAACAACAGAAAATAATAATGCATCAGGTACAACGGAAGATAATCTGGTAGACGATGCTGAGGATGCCGTTGATGATGTGGCAGATGGAGTTGGAGATGCGGTAGATGATATCGCAAATGGTTTTGATAACTATGACGATGCACATGATTATTTATTAAACCGTCTGCAAAATGACGATAAAGATGGTAAGTATGAAGTTCGAAATGAGACAAAAGACGAACAGGAATACAGGGATGGAGCCAGTGGATATCATTTTGAAATCTATGATACATCCGATGATTCTGGGAAGAAATACGGAGATTTCTATGTAGATAAAGATACAGGAAAGATCTACAAACGAAATACAAAAACAGAGAAATTAGAAGAATATAAGAAATAAAAAGAAGGCACAGGGGTGTTAATCCTGTGCCTTCTTTAATGCATTTTTGATCGCTTGTTTTAATAATGTATACGTATACTGGCTTTGCCCGTCAAATTTGATATCATCAATATTTTGAACTTTGGGAAGTTGTTTATTGATCTCATTTAGAGAAGGTTCGATCAGAGGATACATTGTTTTGATCGATTTATTTAAATGTTTTAAAGAAATCGATTTTGCTTTGCCGTCCTTTACCGTGACCGAAAGTTCTAATTCGTTTTCTCCAAGTTTTAATGGAGAAGAATAGACACCTTGTGTGTAACCGGAAGTTTCTTTTGCTTTCTTTGATTTATGGGAAGGAACAAACATAAAGATCAAAAGTAAGATCAAAAGTATTCCAAGTAAGATAAAGATTCCGGTGTAAATAAGTTCCCGTGCTTTTAATACGACAATTTTCGTTTTTGATGACATAGTTATCCTCCTAAAAGATTCTATCTATAGTTTATGAATGGAATGAGATATTTAGAACATCTTTACGGAAAATAAAGGATAAGATATAATGATAGAAAATGGAGGAAATGATATGGCATTACAGTTTATACTAGGGTCTGCGAGATCCGGAAAAACAGATTTTATTTATGATCAGATGATCAAAGACTCCATGGAACACGAAGATGAGGAGTTCTTTTTTATTGTGCCGGACCAGTCAACGCTAAATGCACAAAAACAACTGGTCACAAGACATCCACGTCATGGAACGTTTAACATTGATGTGGTGGGATTTTTCAGATTAACTTATCGTGTATTCGAAGAATTATCATATATTCCGAAAGACCTTTTGGAAGATGAAGGAAAATCTATGGTGATCCGAAAGATTATGGAGCAGCATAAAGAAGAATTAAAAGTATTTGCGTCCAGCATGAAAAAACAGGGATTTATTGATGAATTAAAATCTTTTTTTGCAGAGGTCTATCAGTATGACGTGTCCATGGAAGATTTAAAGAAGATTACAGATGGGATGAAAGAAGAAGGATTACGCTCAAAGATGGAAGATATTCTTCTTGTGATGGAGAATTTTGAAGATTATATCAAGGAACGATACTTGATCTCTGAACAATTGTTAGATGTTCTGGCACAGAAAGTGGAACAATCAGAGAAATTAAAGAATGCGACATTTTATCTTGATGGATTTACAGGATTTACACCGATCCAGAGAAAAGTTCTGGAAAAGTTATTAAAGATCGGGAAAAATGTATATGTTGGATTGACTTTAGATGGACGTTATGTGAGAAGTCAGTACCATGAATACGAACTATTTGCCATGTCAAAGAAAGAAAAATATGAACTGATCAAACTTGCGCAAGATGCAAGAATTCCGGTGATGCCAGATATCATCTGCTGGCCAGATGAGAGAGATTCCAGGGAATTACGCCATCTGGAGCAGAATATCGAGCGTTATCCATATGAGATATACAAGGATGAACCAGAAGATATTAAAATCCGTTGTTTTATGAATCCAAGGCAGGAAAGTAGAACAGTGGCAAATGAGATTGAACGATTTGTGAGGGAAGAAGGATATCGATATAAAGATATTGTTGTATTAACAGCGGATCTTGACAGCTATCAAAATGAATTGGAAAAAAGTTTTGATGATCTGCATATTCCATATTTCGTAGATGTGAATCGAAAACTGTTAAATAATCCATGTATAGAAACACTCCTTTCTGTTCTGAAGATGATCCAGAAAGATTTTTCATATGATATGGTATTTCGTTATTTAAAATCAGGTTTCTCGAATTTTACAATGGAAGAAGCAGATTTTCTGGAAAATTATGTGCTGGCTTGTGGAATTCGTGGATTTGCCAGATGGAACCGCCCATTTGCATCTAAGTTATTTTCTGATGAAGATGTTGGAAGAGCGGAAGCCTTAAGGATTCGTTTTATTGAGGAAGTTGGAACATTAAAAACTGGATTAAAGCGAAGAGGCAGTACGGTCAAGAGAAAGCTTATCTATCTATATGAATTTCTGGAAACATTGGATGTTGAAGGAAAGATGGTAAAGAAACAGGAGATGTTTGAGGCGTCAGGAGATCTCATTGCGGCAGCAACCTATGCAAAGGTTTATGAACAGGTCATTGACCTGTTAGAACAGATGGCAGAGATTTTGGGAGAAGAAAAGCTTTCTTATGATGACTTTTTAAGTGTTTTGGAAAGTGGACTGGAAGAGATGCAGATTGGTGTGATCCCGCCAAGTCTTGATCAGGTCATGATCGGTGATATGAAACGAACGAGAACCGAAGAAGTAAAAATCTTATTTTTCCTAGGTATCAATGAAGGTGTGATTCCTGCAGCCAATGGCGGTGGAGGGGTTGTCAATGACCATCAAAGAGAAGTGCTTGAAACCTATGGAATAAATCTGGCGCCTGGCATTAAACAGTCTGCTTATATGGAACAGTTTTATTTGTATCTTACGGTGTCAAAACCAACCGATCGTTTGTATTTATCCTATCGCATGATGGATGCAGCAGGAAATAATAACCGTCCGTCCTATTTTATTGAAAGGATTCAACGCATTTTTCCAAAATTAAAGGTTACGATGCAGGAAGAAGAAGTGCAGACGGGCTATACAAGGGAAGAAGCGTTAGATCAGATGATTCTTTGTCTGCAGGAGATGGAATTTGATGAAAGAGACGATGATCCGGAGAAAATGAAATGGATGCAGACGTTATATCATGCTTTAAAAGAGTTGGAACCTGTGGGTGATTATGTAGATGCAAGATTTTACACCAATCAGGCATTGCCATTGAGCAAGGAACTGATCCATGATCTGTATGGGGATACGATTTCAGGAAGTGTAACGAGAATGGAGAAGTTTGCCGGTTGTGCATTTTCTCATTTTATGCAGTATGGATTAAGGCTTCGAAAACGTCTGGTGCATGAAATCCTGCCGACCGATATGGGAAAAGTTTTTCATAAGACGATGGAATTAGTTGGAAAGCGGAGTGATTGGAAGTTTGCGGATGATACATCAAGAGATGAATTTGTAGAACTGATGGTCGAGCAGGCAGTTACGGATATCCAAAAAGAATTGTTTGAGAGCAGCCACAGAAATGAATATGTCCTGGAGCGGATGAAACGAATCTCTAAACGAGCGGTATGGGCGATGGAACAACATATCAAGAGGGGTGATTTTACACCAGAAGAATATGAGATTGCCTTTGGAGAGGAAAATCATTTAGATTCCATGACGTTTGCTTTAGAAGATGGAGAGAAAATGTTCTTTTCTGGAGTGGTTGACCGTATGGACAGTATAGAAGATGATGAAAATAAATATTTAAAGATCATCGATTACAAATCAGGTAAACAGAAGTTTGATTTTGCCAAGATTTTTCATGGATTGCAGATGCAGCTGATCATTTATATGAACGCAATGATGGAATTATACGAAAAGAAAACAGGAAAGCGGGTATATCCGGCAGGAATGTTTTATTTTCATTTGGATGATCCGATCGTCAATGTAGAACACGAGAATGAGGCGGAAGATAAGATTTTAAAAGATCTTAAGATGAGTGGCGTCGTCAATGAAGATTTTCAGTTGATCGATCATATGGAACATACGGGATCAGAAGGATATCTGACACTGCCGGTCCGTGCAACGAAGAATGGATATGACAAGAGATCTTCTGTTTTAAATACAACACAGTTGTTCAATCTGGGAAGAATTGTGGAAAAGAAAATGACAGAGCTTGGAAATTCATTGATGCATGGAGATATTTCTATAAAGCCATATGAATATGAAGGAAGAAAACCTTGTGAGTATTGTGAGTTTAAGAATATCTGCGCCTATGAAGATGGTGTTGATCAGGTAGAGAAGATTAAGAAAGTATCACTAGAGGAGGGAAAACATGCCTTGGACCAAACAACAGCAGAAAGTCATTGATCAAAGAGATGCCGACATCTTAGTATCTGCTGCGGCAGGTTCTGGAAAGACGGCGGTACTGGTAGAACGTATTATACAAAAGATCACGGACGAAAAACATCCGATCGATGTGGATCATCTGCTTGTCGTGACATTTACGAAAGCAGCAGCAGGGGAGATGAAAGAAAGGATTATGGCGGCACTTGATGAAAAGGTGCGGGAATTTCCAGGAAATCAGCATTTTGTTAAGCAGCTGTCATTGATCCACAAGGCACAGATCACAACGATCCATAGTTTTTGTATGAATCTGATCCGTGATTATTTTTATGTGCTTGGTATTGATCCGAATACAGCACCGGGGGATGAAGGAAGATTATCTGCAATAAGAAAAGAAATATTGGATGATCTGTTGGAAGAAGCTTATGAGAAAAAAGAAGAAGATTTTATCAATCTGATCGAATCTTATTCTCCAGGAAAAAATGATAATATCATCAGTGAATATATTTTAAAGTTATATGAAAATGCAAGAAGCCACAGAGAACCAGAAAAATGGCTTGATCAGGCAGAAGAAAATATTTCAGTAGAGACAAAAGAACAGTTTGATCAGGCACCATTTATGAAGATCATCTTAAGAGATGCAAGATTTTCGATAGATGGTGCATATGATACGATTCAGGAAGCATTAGAACTGGCACTTTCTCCTGGTGGACCATATTTTTATGAAAAAACACTGCGAAAAGATTTAGAGATCATCATAAAGATCAAAGAAGCACAGACATTTTCTGAATTATGTGAAAGCTTTGTAAAGATGGAGAAACCACGACTTTCTGGACGTAAGAAAAAAACAGATGAGATTGATGAAATGCTTCAGGATCAGTGTAAGTATGAAAGAAATCAGGCGTACAATCTGCTTGATGATCTGAAAGCAGCATATTTTTATGAAAATGAGTCAGAAATTTTTCATGAATTAAGAAAGATCAAAAGTCCATTAAAAGGATTGATCGGTCTGACGAGAGAATTTATGATCCGTTATGATGAGAAAAAGAAGAATGAAAATATCATGGATTTCGATGATATGGAACATTTTGCGCTGGAACTTTTGATCGATCATTATGATGAGGAAGGCAATCCAGTGCCAAGTAAGATCGCAAGAGAAAAGTCCGATGGATACGAAGAAATCTATATCGATGAATATCAAGACAGTAACTATATTCAGGATGCGATCTTAAGGAGTGTATCCAAAGAATCCGAAGGCGGTCATAATATGTTTATGGTAGGGGATGTTAAGCAGAGTATTTATAGTTTCCGACTGGCAAGGCCAGAGCTGTTTCTTGAAAAATATCATGGATATCAGCAAAAGGGGGAAGAATATCAGCTCATTGAGCTCCGTAATAATTTCCGAAGCCGCAGTGAGGTCATTACATTTGTCAATGACGTGTTTTACCAGATCATGCATGAAGATCTTGGAAATATCGAATATACTCAAAATGTTGCTCTTGTTCCAACGATGGAATTTGAACAGGGATGTGATGCACAGACAGAACTGTTACTGTTAGAATCTAATGAAGTCAAAGACTCGGAAGAAGATGCAGTTATTTTGGAAGCTAGAATGATCGCAACAAGGATTCATGAGATGATCGATGGAGAAGATCCAATGATGGTCACTGGAAAAGATGAAGAAGGCAATATGATTTTAAGAAAAGCCCAATACAGTGATATCGTTATTTTGCTTCGTTCTATGAAGACAAATGCGGAAGTGATCCAGAAAGAATTGATGAATGCGGGAATCCCAGCATTTGCAAATAATCAGAAAGGGTATTTTGATACGGTGGAGATCCGCACGTTATTAAGTTTATTGTCTGTAGTTGATAATATATATATGGATATTGATCTTGCAGCTGTCTTAAGGTCTCCAATGATCGGGATGTCAGAGGAAGAACTAGGACGATTAAAGGTAGATGGAGAAAAAGATTCTATCTATGAATGTCTTTGTGAGACGAAAGATAAGATGGAAAAATCAAAGAAAGCACTGGAATTGCTTGATTTGTTACGGGATGCCAAGACATATCTGCCATTAACACAGTTGATCTGGCTGGCTCTGGAAAAAAGTGGGTATTATCATTATGCAGGAGCCATGCCGCAAGGAAAGAAACGACAAGGAAATATCCTGATGCTCGTTGAACAGGCAAAAGCTTTTGAAAGCAGCCAGATTAAGGGATTGTTTCATTTTGTGCGGTTTATCGAACAGTGCAGGGAATACGATATGGATTATGGAGAGGCAAATACGATGAGCGAAGATCAGGATCTGGTCCGTATTTCCAGTATCCATAAAAGTAAGGGATTGGAATATCCGATTGTTTTTGTATCAAAGATCCATCAGAAATTTAATTTAAGGGATGGGAATGGAAGTATGATCTTCCACGGAGATTATTTTATCGGAGCAGATCATGTTGATCCCGTTTATCGTACAAGAAAGAAGACGATCTTAAAGAATCTGATCAAAAATCAGATGACAAGAGAGTCTTTAGGAGAAGAATTAAGAGTTCTTTATGTTGCAATGACAAGAGCAAAAGAAAAACTGATCTTGACTGGGATCAAGAAAGATGATATTGACTGGAATGCAAAAGGAGAGGTCACAGCAATTGATCGTTTGAGCGGAAGGAGTTATTTTGACTGGATCAAAAAGGCACTTCCGATGATTCCAAAACAGGATTATCGATTGAAGCTCTATACTCTGGAAGATCTTTTGTGGCAGCAGGAAGGAAATGAACTTCTTCATGAGATGAACCGCCAGATCTTCTATGAACGTCTAAATGATCAGATTCCAAACGAAAATGTAAAAGCGCTGAAAGAGAGTTTTGCATATCATTACCGCAATGAGGCAGAGACAAAAGGTCGTTTAAAATATTCTGTATCAGAGATCAAACGTATGAGTCAGGCAGCAGATACTGAGGAAGTGATGTATTCATCTGTTTTTATGGAGAAAGAAAAAAGGATACCATCATTTGTCAAGAAAACTGAAAAGATTTCAGCGGCATCCAAAGGTACGATCATTCACAAAGTTTTTGAATTACTAGATTTTTCCAAAGACTATACAATGAAAAGTTTAAACGAAGATATCGAAAGATGGATCTCTCTTGGAAAATTAAAAAAAGAATATGAAAAAGTAATCTATCGAAAAGAAATCCTCGCTCTGACGAGATCAGAACTTGGGAAGAGGATGAAAGAGGCAGCACAGAAGAAACTGCTTTATAAAGAACGGCAGTTTGTGACGGGAATTCCATTTTCTGACATGAACAAAGATGCAAAAACGGATGATTTTGTTGTTGTTCAGGGAATTATTGATGTATATTTTGAGGAAGAAGATAAAATTATTTTGGTAGATTATAAAACAGACCGGATCAGAGAAGGGGAAGAGGATATTTTGATCAGACGTTATCGTGCACAGATGGAATCTTACCAACAAGCATTGGAAAAGATCACAGGAAAGTGTGTAAAAGAAATTTACATTTATTCTGTAACCCTGCAAAAAACAATTCCCGTGCATGTATGAAATTTCTGATTTGTCATATTCTAAGAATAGAAAATGACAAATCAGAAAGGAAGAAGATCATGCCAAAGGAAAAGGATTTTATAGAAAAGACATTCGAAGAAATGAATGAGATGGAACGGTTAAAATATGAAACTGCTGCAGAACTTGGTCTGCTTGATCAACTAAAGAAGAGTGGATGGAAGTCATTATCAGCCAGTGAAACAGGAAGATTAGGCGGGATCATGAACCGTAAGATAAGAAAGCAGAAGGAAAGTCAGGAAAATACGAAAGGAAGTTAAAATGAACAAACCATGTTTTATCGCAGTGACAAATAGAAATCTATGTAAACGACCATTTTTTGATGTGATCGAGGATCTGTCAAAGAAAGATGTGAAAACGATCGTATTAAGAGAAAAGGATCTGTCAGAAGAAGAGTACTATGAGATCGCAGAGAAATGTAAGGAAATCTGTGACAGAAACGGTGCTTCCTTAACCATTCATAATTTTATCGATGTGGCAAGAAGACTTGGAATCAAGAAGATTCATCTTCCATATCCGGTATTTTTAAAAGAAGCGGGGAATCTGTCTGATTTTGAATCTGTCAGCACATCGATCCATAAGCCAGAAGAGGCGATAAAAGCACAGAAACTGGGAGTGGATTTTGTGTTTGCAGGACATGTCTTTGTGACAGATTGTAAAAAAGGTCTGCCGCCAAGGGGACTTGAATTTTTGGCGGATGTAGTAAATGCGGTCAAGATTCCGGTGTATGGAATTGGTGGAATTAATGAAGAAAATATTACAAAGATCATGGAATGCGGGGCAGCGGGAGGCTGCATGATGTCAGGATTCATGAAATAAAAATTGAAATTGAATGGTATCTATGTTAAGATGAAAAGAAGTAGCTTTTGAAGAAGGTAAGGACGTAAGATGAAGATAGCAGAACATTTAACAAAACCAATTTCAAAAATTCTTAAATTTTTACTTCGAAGACTGGTATTCGTGACCGTTGCGATCATTTTACAGATGATCTGGATGACCTATATGGTTGTGGTGATCGGAGAATATTCCAAAGCGATCGAATGGGTATTTCGCATATTCAGCATTACTGTTGTGATCTATATTGCGAATAAAGATGATAATCCGGCGTATAAACTTGCATGGACGATACCAATCCTTTTGTTTCCGATTTTTGGCGGATTCTTATATCTGGTCCTGGGAGATAAGCAGCCAGCGAAGAAGCTCCGTATGGAACTTGAACAGTCGATCGAGGATACAGAATTTCTGCTTGGACAGGATTATGGAGTGATGGAACGACTGGAACAGGAAGATTATCAGGTCGCAGGACAGGCAAAGTATATAGATCAGTATGGTGGATATCCGATTTACGAG
>ERZ857984.2086-NODE-2086-length-13399-cov-2.437200_pt1 | contig 13399 bp, 10 predicted proteins | sample MGYA00519914_ERZ857984 | MGnify/ENA primary metagenome ERZ857984 (study PRJEB31778, sample SAMEA3449417) | human gut metagenome | biome: human gut; feature: human-associated habitat; material: faeces | place: United Kingdom | collected 2010/2012 ... | reverse complement strand
CGCGGCATTGCCAGCGCCCACGGCGACGTGGAGCACTGGTTCCCGCGGTTTGGGAAGACCATGGACGATTTTCGGCGGGAGACGGCCGCGCTGCTGTGCAGGCCGGCGGAAAAGGAGGCGGAGGATTTGACACTGCAGGAGCTTGATGCCCGCATCGATGCGCGCATTCGCACCGTTCTGGAGGGAACGGGCAGCAGGGCGAGCAGCTGGGCGCAGGAGGAGCTGGCCCGCGCCATGGCGCACGGCATCACGGACGGCACGCGCCCCGGCGGCTACGCCACGCGCGAGGAGGTCGCCCTGATGGCCGAGCGCGTATATTCCGGGCGCGCATAAAATCCGGTCCCGGTGGGGAGGTTATTCCCCACCGGGAAATTTTTATGGAACCTGCAGAGAATTGCGCCGTCTAATAGCCGTATTCCATTTTTGAAAGGAAATCATGAACATGAAAAAACTGACCGCACTGCTCCTTGCCGTCCTGCTTGTTTTCGGCCTTGCCGCCTGCGCAGGCTCCCCCGCCGAGTCGAACGCGAAGCCTGGCGACACAATGACGCTGCAGGACATCCTCACCTCCATCACGAAGGACGTCGCCGACCTGCCGGACACTGAGACCACGGAGCTGACGAAGGACAACTTCGAATACTTCGCCTTCACCGCAATGCCCGACGGCGTCGAGGCCATTGCTGCCGACGCGCTCATCAACGCTGTGGCGCACTCCGTCGTGCTCATGCGCGCGCAGGATGCCGAGACGGCCAAGAAGCTCGCCGCCGACGTGGAGGCCAACCTGAACCCGGCCAAGTGGGTATGCGTCGAGGCCGAAAAGACGGCCGTGCTCGTGCACAACTGCACCGTGCTGCTTGTCATGTCCTGGAGCGACGTGACCGACGCCCTCACCGCCAACTTCAACGCGCTCTGGAGCTGAGATGGTATTCTCCGGCGCGGTATTCCTCTATGCCTTTCTTCCGCTCACGCTCGCGGTCTACGCTCTCGCGCCGCAGCGTGGGCGGAATGCCGTTCTGCTGATCGCAAGCCTGCTGTTCTATGCGTTCGGCGAGCCTGTGTATGTATTCCTGCTGCTGCTCTCGTCCGTTTCGAACTGGGCGCTCAGCCTGTGCATCGAGCGGCGGCGCGGCACGCGGACAGCAAAGCTGGCGCTGGCGGTCTCCGTCCTTCTGAATCTCGGGCTGCTCGGCTTTTTCAAATACGCCGACTTCTTCCTGACGACGGTGAACGGCCTGTTCGGCCTTTCCCTGCCGCTGACAGGCGTGCGCCTGCCGCTTGGCATCAGCTTTTATACGTTCCAGACCATGAGCTACACCATCGACGTCTACCGCGGGCACGTCCGGCCGCAGCGGAACCTCGCGACGTTCGCCACGTTCGTCTGCCTGTTCCCGCAGCTCATCGCCGGGCCGATCGTCCGCTATTCCGATATCGAGGCCGAGCTGCACACGCGGCGCTTCTGCCTCGAGGACATCGGCGCGGGCGCGCGGCGCTTTACCGTCGGTCTGGGCAAAAAGGTCCTGCTTGCCAATGTGCTGGGCGAGCTGGTGTCCTCCGCCGGGAGCGCGACGGTGCTCGGTGCGTGGCTCGGGGCCGTGGGTTATCTGCTGCAGATTTATTTTGACTTTTCGGGCTACAGCGACATGGCCATCGGCCTCGGGCGGATGTTCGGCTTCACGTTCCCGGAGAATTTCGACTATCCGTATCTTGCCCGCTCCGTGACGGACTTCTGGCGGCGCTGGCATCAGACGCTCGGGCAGTGGTTCCGGGACTATGTCTACATCCCGCTGGGCGGCAGCCGCACGACCCGCGCCAAATGGATCCGCAATGTTGCCGTCGTCTGGCTGCTGACGGGCCTGTGGCACGGCGCGGCGTGGAATTTTGTGCTGTGGGGCGGCTATTTCGGTCTGCTCCTACTGACAGAACGGCTCTGGCTCGGAAAACGGCTGGCCCGTGCGCCCGCTGCCGTGCAGCATGCGCTGCTGCTCCTGCTCGTGACGCTCGGCTTCGTTCTGTTCCGCGCCGAGAGCCTGCAGGCCTGCGGGCAGACGCTCCGGGCCATGTTCGGCGGTGCGCCGCTGTGGGACGCGGACGCGCTGTATGCCCTGCGCAGCTTTGCAGGCGTGCTCGTCCTCGGAGTCGTCGGCGCGACGCGGCTGCCGAAGTGGCTGTGGAAGCGGCTGGAGCCGCACCCCGTCTCAGCCGCGCTCGGACCGGTGCTGACGGGCCTGCTGCTCCTTGCCGGGGAGAACCGGCGTGGCGGGGTCGGACTTGGGGGTATAGTTGGCGATATCCTGAATATAGCTGGGGATGGCGAATTCGTCCTCTCCGTCAAAGCTGGTGGCGATGACGGTGAGCACCAGCTCATCCTTGAGGTTTTCATCATAGGCGACGCCCCAAATAAGGTTGACATCGGGATGTGCAGCGTCGGTAATCAGTTCGGAAGCGGAGTAAACATCCTCGAGGGCGATATCCGGCGGGACGGTGATATTGACAATGACGCCCTTTGCACCGTTGATCGAGGTTTCAAGCAGCGGGGAATTGATGGCGGCTTCGGCGGCGAGACGCGCCTTATCCTTACCCGAGGCGCGGCCGACGCCCATGTGAGCGTTGCCTGCATCCTTCATAATGCTGGTCACGTCGGCAAAGTCAAGGTTGATAACGCCGGTTGTACCGATCAGTTCAACGATGCTCTGCACGCCCTGACGCAGAACCTCGTCGGCAGCCGCAAAGGCGTTGGCGAGAGTGATCTTTTCAGTGGAAATCTGCTGAAGGCGTTCGTTCGGGATAACGATGAGGGCATCGACATGCTCACGCATGGCGGTGATGCCCATTTCGGCGTGCTCCATCCGGCGGCGTCCCTCAAACTTGAACGGCTTGGTGACAACGCCCACCGTCAAAATACCCATATCCTTGGCGATTTCCGCAATGACCGGCGCAGCCCCGGTACCGGTACCGCCGCCCATGCCGGCGGTAATAAAGACCATGTCGGTGCCCTTGAGAAGCTTTGCGATCTCCTCGCGGCTCTCCTCGGCGGAGCGCTGGCCGATGTCGGCCTGCCCGCCTGCGCCCTTGCCCTTGGTCAGCCGGGCGCCGATGTTGAGGGTGTAGGTGGCGTGACTGGTGGCAAGCGCCTGATAATCGGTATTCATCGAAATGAATTCCACGTTTTTCATCCCGGAGAGCACCATCCGGTTGATCGCGTTGCCGCCGCCGCCGCCGACGCCTACCACCTTGATGACTGTGGCCTGCTGATGCTCAGGCACCATGTCAAAGTTCATCTGCATTTAACCGTCCTCCTCTATTTTATCCCCCGCTGGGAGGTGGAAATCAAAATCTGCAAGGCTTGTCCGCCGGACATCCCGACGGATGTTTATACATATTTATTATTTTAACACGAACGCATTTGCGGCGCAATATCCTGCACCGGGGATTTGAAATTTCTTTTGCAGATCAGGCTTCTATGACGGTGAGGGGCGGAAGCTCCTCGTCGTCGGAGGTTTCTTCTTCTTCCTCCTGCGGCGCCTCTTCCGGGGCTTCGGAGGGGGATACCTCCTCCGCTTCACCGCCGGGCGTCTCCGCCTTGCTGCCGGGCAGCTCTGCTTCGGGCTGCTTCGGGGAAGCGGGAGGCAGACTCTCTGCCGGAGCGGAGAGGGAAGCCTCCGGCGGCTTGGGAACCGTCGGCCTGATTTTGGGGATTGCGCGCTCATAATCGCCGCGCATCGACTCGGGAAACGGCCACACGTCGGCCGCGTAGAGATTGATTTCCCGCAGACGCATGGTGGGGCGCACCGAAACGTCGAGGGTGCCGACCGTCTTGGAATCCACCGACAGGCGGATGACCTCGGCGGCGGCCCGCAGCTTGTAAGGAAGGTCGATTCTGCTGCCGAGCTTGATTGCCAGCCGCCCGTCGTAGAGCAGACGCATTTCGATCAGGTCCCGCAGGTCGATGACACTGATGGGAGAAAGCTCGTTTTCCCGCAGCCCGGCTTCGATTTCGCGCAGAAGGTCGAAGCGTTCCTGCTCTGTTTTCGGCAGATAGCTGCCGGGCGCGGGAGTGCCCGAGAGATGGAAGCCGATGATCCGGGGACAGCCGTCGGGCGGATAGGGATTCGGCCCTTCGAGAATCCGTCCGCGCTCGCTCAGAAGCAGATAGCCCTCGTCGGTTTCAATCGCTGTGTTAACCTCAGACTCGGTGACCTGAATCGAAACGGTATCCGGAAACACGCGGGTAACCCGCGCACGCTCAATGTAGGGAAAACGCTCCACCAGCCGGTCGCCGGCCGCGGAGGCGCGAAAACAGAGGATATTATCCCCCGTTTTGAGACCGGACGCTTCCATCAGGTCTCCCTCGGCATAGCGGGTGCTGCCCGAGACAGAAATTGTCTCAATCGGAAAAAAGACAGTCAGCGAAAGGGCAGCTCCGACGCTCAGCAGAAGCAGCAGGACAACGCAGCAGGTGAAGGCGTATTTCCGTTCATTCTTTTTTCTGCGCCTTGCGGCGGCCGAATGGGACCGCTGCCCGACTGGGCTTTTTTTTCTTCCCATGCTTTGAGGCTACCTTTCTCTGGAAATCTTGGCTCCGACCCGGCACAGGCCCTGCTCGAGGTCCTGATAGCCCCGGTCGATGTGGCGCAGGCCGATCAGGGTGCTGCGGCCTTCGGCGGCGAGCGCCGCGATGACCATCGCCGCTCCCCCCCGCAGATCGGTGCAGCAGAGGTTTGCGCCCGAGAGGGATTCCACCCCGCGCACCAGCGCGACCCGGCCCTCCACTTCGATTCGCGCGCCCATCCGCAGGAGTTCTCCGACGTGCTTGTATCGCGCTTCAAAGATATTCTCGACGAACATGCTGGTGCCCTGCGCGGTGCAGAGCGCCGCCATCAGCGGAGCCTGCGCGTCGGTGGGAAAGCCGGGGTAGGGCATGGTTTTGACCGAATCGACGGCGGAAAGCCTTGCGGGTGCCCGCAGATGGATGCTGTTTTCTCCGGCTTCAATCCGGCAGCCCGCTTTTTCGAGCATCGGCAGGACGGCGGAAAGATGCCGGGGACAGACACCCGCGAGCAGCAGCTCCCCGCCGGTCGCCGCGCCTGCGCAGAGGTAGGTGGCGGCTTCGATCCGGTCGGGAATCACCCGGTGCACGCCGTCGTGCAGCGCCTCGACCCCCTCGACGGTGATGCAGTCCCCTTCGACGGTGACCGCTCCTCCGCAGGCATTGAGAAAGTCTGCAAGGTCGCAGATTTCCGGCTCGCGCGCGGCGTTGTGCAGGATGGTACGCCCCTCGGCGGTGACTGCTGCAAGCAGGATGTTTTCGGTTGCGCCGACGCTCGGGAAGGGCAGGGTGATTTCGGCGCCGCGGAACCGGCCGTCAATCCTGCAGCGGAGACAGCCGTGCTCCTCCACGATCGACGCGCCGAGCCGCCGCAGCCCTTCGATGTGCAGGTCGATCGGGCGCGCGCCCAGTTCACAGCCGCCGGGGAAGGAGAGGCAGGCCCGGCCGCAGCGGGCGAGAATCGCGCCAAGGAAGAGGATCGAGGAACGCATCTCCCGCATGAGCTGTTCGGGCAGGTCGAGATAGGTGATGTCCCGCGCATCGACGGTGATCCTGTCGTCCTGCCGTTCCAGAATGCAGCCGAGCATGGCGAGGATCTTTCCGGCCGCATCGACATCCGAAAGGGCGGGGCAGTTATAGAGGGTCGACCTGCCGCCGAGCAGGGTGGCCGCGAGGATGGGCAAAACGGCGTTTTTTGCACCGTGGATGGGGACTTCGCCCTCCAGACGCCGCCCGCCGTCAATCAGTAGTCGTTGCATCGACCGTTTCCTCCTTACAAAACCGGGAAAGGCGTCCCCTCTTCGGAAAACGCCCCTCAGACGGTGCGAAATGCTCTTTCACCCCATCTTATGCGGGCTTGCGGCGGGTGGTGAGAAACGGGTGCAGAACGGCGTCAAAAGGAATGCGGCAGGATGCTATTTTCCGGCCAGATCGAGGATTTCGGCGATAATCCGCTCGTTGGCGTCCCGGATGGCGAGCGAGGCGGCGGCGCGGCCCAGCGCGGCGAGACGCGCCGGATCGCCGGTCAGGCGCTGAAGCAGCGAGATGAGGGTGGGACCGGTGAGATCCTTTTCTTCGAGAATTTCCGCCGCACCGCGCTCGACGAGCTCCATCGCGTTGTGGAACTGGTGGTTTTCCGCGACGTTCGGGGAAGGGATGAGGATTGAGGCACGCCCGGCGCACTCAAGCTCCGAAAGGGTGATCGCTCCCGCGCGGCAGATGACGAGATCGGCCGCCGCGAGGCAGGTGGGCATGTTGTCGATGTACTCCCGCACGTCGAGATGGGGATTTCCCTCAAGGTCCAGTCCTTTGTCGCGCATCCACCCCAGAAAATCCTCGTGGTCGTAGCTGCCGGTCGCGTGGATATGGTGGATGTTCGCTTTGCCGCGGTGCCAGGCCATGACGTCGGCGACCGCTTCATTGATCCGCGTCGCGCCGAGGCTCCCGCCGAACGAGAGGATGCAGATGCGGCCGTCCACTCCGAGGCGCATCCGCGAAACCTCGCGGTCAGCCGAGAAGATCGCCTCCCGCACCGGGTTGCCGGTGACGCGCAGCTTGTCCGGATTCTTGAGATGCAGGTGCTTTGCCGCGCCCTCCATCGCCAGAAGAAGCCGGTCAACGTCCGGCGCGAGCAGCTTGGTGGTCACCCCCGGGAAGGCGTTTTGTTCATGGGTAATCGTCTTGCAGCCGAGCTGGTGGGCCTTGCGGACGATCGGCCCGCTGACATAGCCGCCGGTCCCCATGACGACATCCGGCCCAAAGCCCCTGATGATCGAGGCGGCGCGTGGTCCGCTCTTTGCCAGCAGGCAGAGGGCGCTGAAATTACGGCCGATGTTTTCGAGGGTGAGCTTGCGCTGGATTCCCGCTACCTCGATCGGCGCGAAGGGGTAGCCCGCCTTGGGGATGAGCCGCGCCTCCATCCCCCTGGGGTTGCCCGCAAACAGCACTTCGGTGCCGGGATATCGGGCACAGAGCGAATCCGCAACCGAGAGCGCGGGGTTGATATGTCCGGCGGTACCGCCGCAGGCGAACAGGATTTTCATGTGCAGGCACTCCATTCTTGACAAAGGCTTATAAAATCGGAAAATCCACAGGATGGACCGCGGCCGCGGAAGGGGGCTATTCCTTTTCGATGGGGGTTTTGCGGGAGATCGACAGGATGACCCCCATCTCCCCGAGCAGCATGACCAGACTGGTGCCCCCGTAGGAGAAGAAGGGCAGGCTGATGCCGGTGTTCGGCAGGGTGTTGGTGACAACCGCGATGTTGAGCAGGGTTTGCAGCCCGACCTGGGCGGTCAGTCCGGCCGCGACCAAGGAGCCGAAGCGGTCGGGGCAGCGGGTGGCAATGACGAAGCCGCGCCAAATCAGCAGAACAAAAATGCCGATGATGACCACCGCGCCGACAAATCCAAGCTCCTCGCAGACGATGGCGAAGATAAAGTCATTGTACGGCTCGGGCAGGTAGAGGTATTTCTGACGCGAGGCGCCGATGCCCGCCCCCATCAGCCCGCCGGACCCGATGGCATAGAGCGACTGCACCGTCTGGAACCCTGCGTCAATCGGATCGGAGAAGGGGTCGAGCCAGATTTCAATCCGTTCTCCGGCGTAGTGCGCGAGGACGGTGAGAAGATCCGGTTCGATGATGACCGCCGCAATTCCCGCCACCGCGACGATGCCGCCCGCGATAAACCAGCGCACATCGGTGCCGCCGATGAACATCATGACCGCGCCCAGCGAGATAATCAGGACGGTTCCGGAAAGGTGGGGCTCCTTGATCATCAGAAGAACGACCGGGGCGAGAGCGAGGAGAAAAACGCCGATGCCGTATTGGAAGGTGGTCATCTTCTGGTAGTTTTTGCAGATCAGGGCCGCAAAGAAGATGACAACCGCGAATTTTGCAATCTCAGAGGGCTGAAAGTTGATCGGCCCGATAAAGATCCAGCGCCGCGCGTTGTTCAGCGGCTTCATAAACAGGACGATCACCAGCAGAACCAGCGAAACGAGGTAGAGAGGAAAGGCCAGCGGTTTGAAGATGCGGTAATCCACCCGCGATGCGACGAGCATGACAAAGATGCCGAACGCCGCGGCGGGAAGCTGCCGGGAGATATAGAAAAGCGAGTTGCCCTTGAGGTAGAAGGCGTTGGCGTAGCTCGCTGAGAACATCATTATCAGCCAGGCCAAGGAAATGCGCCAATTCAAGGCGTGGATAGCCGAACATCACAAGAAGTAGTTTCGTATACGAATATTTATTTCGAAAACGAATCTTTTCCATTCCCCTCCAACAAAAAAACCGACACGAAAACGTCACAACACAACCTATTTTGATCTCAGCATAAAGACGCTTGCATACCGGTCAGCAAAAGAAAAGGATCGGTGTACAAGCGTCTTTTTTCGCGCTAGCTTCCCGCGAAAAAAATGGGGGGCTTCATGTCTTTCGAAATCATTCTTCTCATACTGCTTGCCGCTTTGCTCCATGCTTCATGGAATGCCGTCATCAAGGGCGGCTCCAACAAGCTCTATGAAACGGGGCTCAACTGCTTCGGCGGAGGCGTCGGCGTTTTGTTCATCGTCCCTTTCCTCCCCTTTCCGGCGCTGGAAAGCCTCAAGTTCCTGGCCGGCTCCTGCACCGTCCATATCGCTTACTACCTCTGTATCGCCGTAGCCTACCGCAATGTGGACATGTCGTTCGCCTATACCATCATGCGCGGCACGGCCCCGCTCCTGACGTCCGTTTTCATGCTCCTTTCCGGCCATGAAATGCCGCTTGCCGGGTGGCTCGGCATCCTGTGCCTGTGCGCCGGCGTCCTTACCCTGACCCGCGACAACATTAAGAACGGCAAGTTCAACATCAACGGCGCGCTGGCCGCCGTGGGAACCGCCGTCGTGATCATGGGCTACACCCTTTTCGACGGCTACGGCGCCCGGGCCAGCGGGAATCCCATCAGCTACGTATGCTGGCTCTACGTCATCAACACGTTCCCCATCAACGTCATCCTGCTGCTGAGACAGCGCAAAACCTACATCCCCTATTTCTGCAACCGCTGGAAACACGGCCTGTTCGGCGGCCTGTGCAGCCTCGGCTCCTACGGCGTAGCCCTTTGGGCCATGACCAAGGCCCCCATAGCGATGGTCGCGGCCCTGCGTGAAACATCCGTCATTTTCGGTATGCTCCTCGCCGTATTTTTCCTTGGGGAAAAATTTTCCGCGGTCAAACTCCTTGCCGTCGTCCTCGTCGCTACCGGTATTTTCTTCATGCATTAAAATAAATTCTCCCCGCAGCTACATATACCCAACCGGCCTTGCCAATACTTCCACACAACGGGACGCCCACCGCGCAGCCTCCCCACCAATCGAAAGTCTTTGAAAGGGGAAAGGAGGCAGGTCGGGGAGGGAAGGGGGAAACGTTCTGAAGAATGTTTCCTCCTTCCCTCCCCCGGTATTCTATCCACCTCTCCGCAAAAGGTTGACAGCAAGAGCCGAAGGCCTCACAACAACCGGATCGGTTTTGACGCCCATAACCTTAACCCCCATAACACCCTATGAGTTTCCCAGAACTGTTCGCCATTGCCGTTGCACTGGCCATGGATGCTTTCGCCGTGTCGGTCTGTGCGGGCTGCGCCCTCAAACGGGTGACGGCCGTGCATTTTTTGCGCCTTTCGCTGACGTTCGGCTTTTTCCAGTTCCTGATGCCCGTGATCGGATGGGCCCTTGGCTTGACCGTGCGCGGATTCATCGAATCGTGGGATCACTGGATCGCCTTCGCGCTGCTGGCATGGATCGGCGGCAACATGATCCGGGGCGGCGGAGACGATTCCGAAGACGGGGAAAGCTGTTCGGTTGATCCCACCAAAGGACGCAAGCTGCTCATCCTCGCGGTGGCGACCAGTATCGACGCCCTGGCCGTGGGGCTTTCCTTCTCTCTCCTCAACATAAACGTATGGGGGCCGTCCACCCTGATCGGCGTGGTCTGTGCCGTCATCACGGCCCTTGGCCTGCTGGCGGGAAAAGGGCTCGCACATGCGGACATTTTTGGCCGACGCGCCGAACTTGTGGGCGGCTGCGTCCTTATCGGCATCGGCCTGAAAATCCTTTATGAGCACGGCGTACTGAGCTGACGCCCTAACGCTCTTTCCGCGAACGGCCGCAAAGGGGCGGCCATTTCCCCGGAGTTTTTTCATGACTACCGAAACCACGCACCACGAAGCGCATTCCGAAAAACAACACGCGGCCCTCTCGTCTTTGTTCTGGGCGCTGTTCCTGACGCTCATCAAGCTCGGAGCCGGGCTCGCCACCAACAGCCTCGGTATCCTTTCCGAGGCCCTGCACAGCAGCCTTGACCTTGTAGCCGCGGGCATCACCTTCTTCGCCGTCCGCGTCGCGGCCCGCCCCGCGGACGAAACCCATCCCTATGGCTACGGCAAGATCGAAAACCTTTCCGCGCTGGCGGAAACGGTCCTGCTGCTCGTCACCTGCGGCTGGATCGTGCACGAAGCCGTCAACCGGCTCTTCTTCGACGCCCCCGAAATCACCCCGTCATGGTGGGGCGTGATCATCATCCTCATTTCCCTGCTCGTGGACGTCAACCGGGCCGCCATGCTCCGCCGCGTCGCCCAAAAGCACAAAAGCCAGGCGCTGGAAGCCGACGCCCTGCATTTCACCACGGACATCTGGTCCTCCGGAGTCGTGCTCGTCGGCCTGCTTTGCGTGCAGGCCAGCGAATACCTTCCGGCGGACAGCCCTTTCCGGGGCATTTTGCATATGGCGGACGCCATCGCCGCGCTGTTCGTTTCGGGCATCGTCGTCGTTGTGGGCTTCCGGCTCTCCCGCCGGGCCGTGACCATGCTGCTTGACGGGGGCGGCAAGGAACATTCCGAGGCCCTGGAACAGGCTCTCGCCAAGCAGCTCCCCCTCTGCCGGGTGCGCCGCCTGCGCGTGCGCGAAAGTGGTGCCGACGTGTTTATGGACATCACGGTCGAAGCCCCCGCCACCCTGCGCCTCGACGCCGCACACGACGTATCCTGCGTGATTGAGGACATCGCGCACGAAATCGTACCCTCCGCCGATATTACCGTACACGTCGAACCCGCGCAGGAAGAAACGGAAAGTATGCTCCAGCTCGTCCGCACGGTTGCCGCCGCGCACAAGCTTTCCGTCCACAACCTGATCCTTTCCGAACAAAGCGGAGGGCTCCTCGTGTTTCTGCATGTGGAGGCGTCTCCGGATATGACGCTGCGCGAAGCCCACGAATACGTCGTGATGTTCGAGAAAGCCCTCGGCAAGCGCCTCAACACAACCCGCATCGAAACGCACATCGAGCCGGAAGATCGCCTCTGCGCTCCGGAAAACGCCCTGCCCTTCGACGCGGATCTCCATTATGTGCGCGCCGCCGTGGACAGCATACTCCCGGAATTTCCGATGGTGTCCAATGTGCACGACCTGCGCCTGACGCATATGGGCGGGACGCCGCTGGTCAGCTTCCACTGCATCATCGACGGCGATCTGTCCCTTGCCGCCGCCCACGATGTCGCCACGGACATGGAACGCCGCCTCCGCACCTGCGCACCCAAGCTCGACCGCATCCTCATTCACACCGACCCGTCCGCCCTTATCGTCATGCCTGAGGAGAGATAGCGGCGCTTGCCTTAACCTGTTTGGGAAAGACGAAAGACAGACGACAAAAAACGGAGGACGCAGAAACGTCCTCCGTTTTTCATTCAGGAAAGCTGGGAGCAGGGATTCAATAAGGCCAAAGTGTTGCTGGAGGGGGTCCGGGGAGGGAGCACTTTTTCAAAACGCCCTCGCCCGCTCCTCTTGAAAAACTTACACGACCCCGTGTTCGCCGGGGCGCTCGTATTCCACCTTCTTGCGGGCCACCATATACTGGCGGGTATCGCCGAGCAGGAGCAGGATCGGGTTGGAGACGAAGACGGAAGAGAACGTACCGATAAACACGCCGAGGCTCATGGTCAGCGCGAAGTCGTGGATCGCACCGCCGCCAAGGATAGTCAGGCTCAGGGCGGCGATCAGGGTCGTCGCCGAGGTCATGATCGTACGGCCAAGGGTCTGGTTCACGCTCAGGTTGATGATGTCGGCCAACGGGGCGGGGTTGTCTTCCGGCTGGTTCTGGAGGTTTTCGCGGATACGGTCATACACGATGATGGTGTCGTTGAGCGAGTAGCCCACGAGCGTCATCAGCGCCGCGATGATGTTCAGGTCGATCTCTTTGCCCATCATCGCCAACAGCCCCAAGGTGATCAGGACGTCGTGCAAAAGCCCCACGATGGCGCCGAGGGCATAATTCAACTTGAGCTTCCAAGAAATGAGCAAGGTCAGCGCCAAGGCACCGATCACCCGGTATACCATGTCCATCCCGAGGAAGCCCATGACGTACATGGCCGAACCGAGAACCGCCGCCATGAGCGCGGCGATCATCCAGCGCTGTTCAAATCGCCCGGAAATGTACACGGTAATCAGCAGGATGGCGAAATACATGGCCTCAAGCGCCGCATTCCGCAAATCCGCGCCGACCTTGGGCCCCACCATCTCCAGACGCTGGATGCTGGCCGGGTTGCCGGCAAAACTCTTTTCCAGCGAGGAAAGGATATTGCTGCGGATGCCTTCGCTGGTCAGGTTCGGCGTGGAAAAACGGACCAGATAATCGCGCCCGTCCTCGCCGTACTGCTGGATAGCCAGACCGGGCAGTTCCATCTCGGCCAGCGATTTTTTGATATCTTCGTCGGCCACCGGCTTTTCAAATTGAAGCTGGACCGCCGCGCCGCCGGCAAAGTCGACGCCATACCGCAGGCCGCCATTCATAAAAATGGTGATCAGCCCCACCAAAATAAGAAGCGCAGACAGACCGTAGGCATAATGCCGCATACCTACGAAATCTATTTTTGTCTGCTTGCTGAATATATGAAGACTCATGCCAGAACTCCTCGTATCTTAAAGCTCGAGATACATCCAACGACGGATACGCACCAGCCGGGCGGCTAGATGCTGAGCTTCTTCCCGTCGTTTCCACCAAGCCAGAGCCCAAACGCCGTGCGCGAGACGAAAATGGCCGTAAACATGGACGCCACGATACCGAGGCTCAAGGTTACGGCGAATCCCCGCACGGGGCCGGTGCCAAACTGATACAGGATGGCGGCGGCGATGATGGTGGTCAGGTTGGAGTCCACAATGGAAATGGTCGCGCGATCAAACCCCACGGCCACGGCCTCAAGCGGTTTCAGGCCTTGCCGTATCTCTTCGCGGATACGTTCAAAAATAAGCACGTTGGCGTCCACGGACATGCCGATGGTCAGCACGATGCCCGCAATGCCCGGCAGGGTCAGGGTCGCGCCGAGCGCG
>ERZ857984.2085-NODE-2085-length-13404-cov-33.525732_pt1 | contig 13404 bp, 12 predicted proteins | sample MGYA00519914_ERZ857984 | MGnify/ENA primary metagenome ERZ857984 (study PRJEB31778, sample SAMEA3449417) | human gut metagenome | biome: human gut; feature: human-associated habitat; material: faeces | place: United Kingdom | collected 2010/2012 ... | reverse complement strand
GTATAATCCATCAAAAGCCGGCGGCGTGTACGCCGGTCTTTTGATACCTTGAGAGCAAAAGCCAGCCTGATAGTTGCTTGCAACCGAAGACTGGCTTTTGCGGGTTAAGCTCACTAAGTGCTGTTCAGCACTTAGTGAAAGGCCTTATGGCCTTTTTTGCGGGTTAAACTCGCTTCGTGTTGTACAACACGAAGCGAATCGCCTGTTGCGGCCTTTGAGAATCCCAGTTTTTTTGCAGCCTGAGGGTTATGTACTGGTCCCATAGGCCAAAATGGATATTATCGGATAAACCCGTTTATATTATCGGGTATATCTGGTATTATACAAATAAAAAACTATGGAGGCCATTATGCGCCATACGCGGGTAACCGCTGCTATACTCTCTGCGACCGCTGCGTTTTTGCTGCTGATCGTTTTTCTGTTCGCTTCAATAACAATGGTTATGAACGACGAAGCGCGCCACAGCAGAGAATATAAAGAACTTGGCATAGCCCAAACCATGGGCATGTCCCAGGAGGAAGTGCTGGACTCGCTTATGCTTGTGATAGACTACATGCAGGGCAATACGGACAGCATTGAAAAGGAGGTTACGGTATATGGCGAGAAGGTCATGATGTTCAACGGCCGCGAAACCGCCCACATGTCCGATGTACGCGAACTGTACCTGGGCTGGCGCTCGGCTTCGTACGTAATGGCGGGCGTAGCCGCGGTGCTGATAGCTTCGGCTGCGGCAATACTCCCCAAAAAGGTCCGGCTTAAAGCGCTGTGCGGCGGGTGCCTCTGGGGTTACGCCTCGTTTGCAGCCATCGCGGCCGCAATAGGCGCATGGTTCCTGATAGACTTTTACTCGCTATGGACCGCGTTTCACAAGCTTTTTTTCACCAATGAGCTATGGCTTATGCACTATACCGACCGCATGATACAGATGATGCCCGAGCCGTTTTTCTACAATATAATTATCGATATTTTCCTGCTCTTCGCCGTGTTCGCCGCAGCGCTGCTCGCGGCCGCGGGCGCCTATCTTATATTTAAAAAGCGCGGCGGGTCCAGGGAGGCGCGGGCATGAGCGGTTTTAGTTATGAAGCCATGGCGGGAGAGCGGGCAAAACGGCTGGTGGGAAACAGGGGCTTTACCCTGCTTGCCATAGAAACCTCGTGCGATGAAACGGCGGCCTCCGTGCTCACGGGACCCCGCAATGTTCTTGGTTCGGCGGTGCATACGCAGATACCGCTCCACGTCCGGTTTGGCGGCGTAGTGCCGGAGATCGCGTCGCGGAGCCATGTGGAGCGCATAGGCGGCGTGGTACGCGCGGCGCTCGGCGGCGCGGGAATCGAAATCCGCGATGTCGACGCGATAGCCGTTACCTGCGGCCCAGGCCTGGTCGGCGCGCTTTTGGTGGGTGTAAGCTACGCAAAGGGGCTTGCCCTTGCAATGGGACTGCCTGTCGTGGGCGTAAACCATATATCCGGCCACGTCGCCGCCAACTATCTGTCGTATCACGGACTTGAGCCGCCGTTCATATGCCTTATCGCGTCGGGCGGGCACAGCCACATAGTCAGGGTAAGCGGCTACGGAGATTTTGAACTGCTGGGGCGCACCAGGGACGACGCCGCCGGCGAGGCGTTTGACAAGGTGGCGCGTTCGCTCGGCCTGCCGTATCCGGGAGGTCCTGAGCTTGAAAAGCTGGCAAAGACTGGCGATCCGTGCGCCTATAAGCTGCATGCGGGGTTTAACGCGAAGCCCACGCTGGACTTCAGCTTTTCGGGGATCAAGACCGCCGTAGTCAATATACTGCACAATGCCAGCCAGCGGGGCGAAAGCGTAAACTCAGCGGATTTGGCCGCGTCGTTTCAGCGCGCCGTTGTGGACACGCTTGTCGACAAAACCCTTTTAGCCTGCGAACGCTATGGTGAAACGCGCGTGGCGCTGGCCGGAGGGGTTTCGGCAAACGCGCTGTTGCGGGACTCCTTGGCCCGGCGCGCCGCCGCGCGGGGATTTGAGTTCTACCGCCCCGATATGCGCTACTGTACGGACAACGCCGCCATGATAGGCTGCGCGGGTTACTATATGCTAATGGCCGGCCACCGCCACGGGCTTGACCTCAACGCGGAGCCGTCGCTTGCCCCAGGGGATACGCCCGTGCCCTGCGGGGGATGAGCATTAATTGGGCGGCGGCAAAAAAGATATAAGTTACTATATAGAAATAGTATTTTTCCTGGCCGCACGGGCGGAAAAGCTATAACCCCTATGACTACAGGGTTTCTGAAGTGTTTGATATATGAGTGTGTAAGATAAAGGTGGGTTGACGCCGCCCATTTGACGCCCGAACTCAACGCGGCCTTATAAAAGGATATAAGAGGGATCGTCCTTTTCAGGCTAGAGTTGCCGATTGTGCTTCTTAATCAGATTGGCAAGCACATTTCATCTATTGCCGTTTTCTTTCCTGTTTTGCAGGAAAGAAATACGGAGCAAGCATAGGAAAAGGGCGCCCTCTTTTGTAAAACTGCTTGTTGACAAGTATCCCAAAGCCTCTAACCACTTGCTCAAATGGCTACCATAATTACATTTTGGAAATATTTACAGTTATGTGATACTATAAAGACAATACAAAAGTTGCATGTGTTAGCAGCCGGAAGCAAATTTATATAACAGGAAGGATAAAATTATTATGGATAAAAAAGCTCTTGAAATTATGGATGAAAGATTCGGATGTGATTCACTTATATCTCTTGCAACGCTAAATGGAGAAGTACCCTCTGTACGTATAGTAAACAGTTACTATGAAAACGGTTCATTCTATACGATTACCCATGTGCTTTCGAATAAAATGAAACAAATTGGGATTAATCCAGCCTTGGCTATATGTGGCGAATGGTTTACGGCGAATGGTGTTGGTGAGAATTTGGGCTGGATCTGCGATAAGAAAAATCAGGATATAGCGGGCAAGCTTAGAACGGCATTTGCGGAGTGGTATTCTAATGGGCATACAGACGAAAGCGACCCTAACACAATAATTCTGCGTATTAGACTGACCGACGCGGTTCTTTTAAGCCATGAAACACGATATGATATTGATTTTAGCTCTATATATGAAAAATGAGAACATAACGCAACTAGCGGCAGTGCCGGTCGCCCTTGTAAATTATAAAATAAACGTAACACATTCCGGAAGCCATTCAGGAATAAACGGCGCTTCTGCTTCGAATAGAAATATAATCGTTACATTACAATCACCAAACATACAGCGAACTACATGTCATGAGATGTCACATTGGATTGGCGCAAGTGATCTGTCTTGTGTAAATGGTCAAGCCTGCGTTATGACGTACGGCTCAAATGTATACAATGTTTGGTGCGCACAATGCGCTCAAGCTATTGTAAATTTTTTGGATTGATTAAAGGAGGATGTTATGAAAAAAATTTTATTGACAATTATGTTACAATGTTTTGCCCTCTTATTCCTGATCTTTGGGTGCGGCGACGCTCAAATTGATGGCGAAGGGAGCGGTCATGAACCATCAAGTGCGTTGAATGATAGCGGCCCTATGTACGCCACGCCGGCGCCTACGCAAGAAATATTTTACAGCCCTGTTGATCTTGTTTCCTTTTCAAGCCTGGATGAGTTTGTTTCCTATCTCAACTCAGAGGAAAAAGGTGAAGATATAGCAAATTTAGCATCCCTGAAATCATATTATCTTCCAACCGCGATACCAGAAGGATATGAGCTCTATAAAATCACGGCGGGGGGCGCCGATATAGGATTTTGGTACTTGCCTCAAGAATGCCTTTCCTCGGCTGAATCCATGCGGGATGCGGAAGCACAGCAAAAGCATTTCTTGTTTATTTCATCGAGAGGTACATATGATTTTAATGGTATAAAAACGCAATTTAACATAACAGACGATGAATTGATTGATAATAAGTACTTTATGGCCGAATCTTCAACCTCCATAATAATTTGGGAAGAACACGGGACTACCCTTATGTTGTATTTACCGGTAAATCTCGAAGCTTTAGATGTCACAGCATACTGTGATGTAAAGATTGTTTATGTTGATTACCCTCAGCAACAAGGGTAATCACGGTTTTCGCGCGCCAGCCCGCGCCGCGCTTTGTTCCGTCCGCTTGCCGTAGGATACGCCGCGTCTGCGCGGCCGCGCCTCATCCCTCACGCTGGGGAGAACGAAAATTCTGAAGAGTTTTAGGAGCCGGATTTGTGACCAGCTCAATGCCCCAGGGAGCGCAGGACCAACAGCGCTGATTCAAGCGACGAGAAAGAAATGGCCCAAATCCAGCCCTCCAGTCGCGTTTACCCTTGTCAACCCAGGGTAAACACAGCAATAAATATTTCTTCGGGTGTGGCGGCGCTCAAATTGATGGCGAAGGGAGCGGCTATGAACCATCAAGTGCGTTGAATGATAGCGGCCCTATGTACGCCACGCCGGCGCCTACGCAAGAAATATTTTACAGCCCTGTTGATCTTGTTTCCTTTTCAAGCCTGGATGAGTTTGTTTCCTATCTCAACTCAGAGGAAAAAGGTGAAGATATAGCAAATTTAGCATCCCTGAAATCATATTATCTTCCAACCGCGATACCAGAAGGATATGAGCTCTATAAAATCACGGCGGGGGGCGCCGATATAGGATTTTGGTACTTGCCTCAAGAATGCCTTTCCTCGGTTGAATCTATGCAGGATGCGGAAGCACAGCAAAAGCATTTCTTGTTTGTTTCATCGAGCAATCCGCTAGCGGCGGATAACCTACAGCGCTTATACGGATAAAAATTAGACATAAACGCGCATTTCAGGGACAAAAACAGTACATCATAACGTATAGCAATCAATCAAAGTCAACCGTCCCGGAGGTATCAACTTTGGTCGTACTGTTTCTTCGCGCAATTATATTATACCTGCTTATATTTGCGGTAATACGCCTTACGGGCAAGCGGCAGCTGAGCGACCTGCAGCCGTTTGACCTGATCATCACGCTGCTGATAGCGGAGCTTGCGTCCGAGCCGGCGGCCGATATAAACGTTCCGCTGCTGTATGGCATCGTGCCCATAATGGCGCTGTTCCTCATGCAGAGGCTCATCGCGTTTTTATCCTTAAAGTCCGATTCCATGAGGCGGCTGGTGTGCGGCAGGGCGCTTATATTGATTGAGAAGGGTATAGTGATAGAGGAAACGCTGCGTTCGGCGCACTATACGCTCGACGATCTGCTCGAACAGCTTCGCGGCAAGGACGTGTACCAGATTGCGGATGTGGAATACGCGATTTTGGAGACAAACGGCGACCTGTCCGTGATGCTCAAGGGCCACAGGCAGCAGCCGGCCTTTTCAGACATGGGGCTTGCGCCTCCCACAGCGGAGCTTCCGTATCTGCTCATAGAGGACGGCAAGCTGCACCGCGACGCGCTGAAAAAGAGCGGGCATTCCGAGGACTGGCTCGCCTTCCAGATGAAGAAGATGGGCTATACCCGCTTTAAGGAGGCGCTGTTTGTCAGCCTGGACCCGTCGGGGTTTTTGCAGGCCCAGGACAAGGTCAAATTCGGGGGCAAGGTCCGCACCCTTAATACACAGGAGGGAAAGAATGCGCAAAGTTCATAAAACCCCGCCGCTGCCAAAGGGTTCGATACCTGGAATAATCGGAAGCGCGCTGGCGATAGCCTTTCTTGTATTTATAACCATCTGTCCCAGCAACATGATCCGCACGCTATATGACGAGCTGGATCCGCTGCTGCGCGAGGCGGAGCGCCAGGCCCATACGGGCGACTGGGAGGGCGCCACCAAGACCGCCGGAGCCATAGCCGACGCCGTGTACGATTCCCAGGACGTCCTTACGCTGATCGTCGACCATATGTATGTTTCAAATCTGATGTTTCATTCGGAGATGGTGCAGAAGATGGCCCAGCTCAGGGATCTGCCGCTTATGCTCGAGGAGCTTTCGGGCGTAAGGAACGAACTGGAAACAATTCTTCAGATAGAAACCGTATCCCTGTATACGCTGTTCTAGCGGCGCGCCGGCCTTTCGCGAATCCAATTCCGCCGCGTCAGCTTCGCCGTATGAAGCAAAAGCGCGCAGCGGGCTGAAAGGCGGTCCGGACCTTGCGGCTGCATAAGCGGTGGGCGAACGCGCACTAAAAAACGCAAAAAACTGAATCGTCCGTTTTTTGAACCGCCTGTGGCGGTAAAACAAAACCCGGGTTTTCTAGTCCATTATCTCAATGGTGTCCTCGTCGCCGCTTGCCATATCCCTTATGCTGTCATACGCCGTGCCGCTAAGGGCCGGCGACTTATCTATGATGGAAACCAGCTTGCCCTGAAGCTCAACTCTGGACGGGTCGCTCATCGTCTCCATATGCGACGTATACCACTCTACGGCCTTTTCATCGGTCTCAAACTCAAACTGTTCCTCCTGAGAATCCAGTTTGCCGTCTGTAAAATGATATATCATGTAGTAGGTCATGCCGTCTGTGCCTTCGGCATAACGCATCCTTACCTTGAGCGCGCTTTTTTCGCCTTGGTCTTCCTTCGGGGCCGGAGATGGCGTAGCTTTGAAAGGCGTTCCGGTAGGGTCCGCATCCCCGCCGGGATTTCCGCACGCGGCGAGCGCAAACGCGAAGGCCACCGTAATCAGGAACGCAACAAGCTTTTTCATGGTTGTACTTACCTCCAAATATAATACCGCTCCCGCACAGCGTCGGGAACAGGGGCGTATATGATCCGTCCGTCATAATAGAATACCAGTTTTTCATCCGTTTTTCCAGCGTATACGGAGGAAATTGAACCCTCTTTTATGAGGAAACATTTGCAAGCGCAGCGGTATGCAGCCGGCTTCGAACCGCGCTGAATCATAACGTGCTGAATATTCATTGAAAAATAAATGAAAAGCGCCCGTTGTGCGAATAAAACTCGGGCGCAAAGCCGGTTTTACAGAATCACAAACGGGATTTAACAAATTTTCGTGTTAAAATATTTGAGTAACCTATTGACATTTTGTGGATTTATGCATGGAAACATCAAAACTTATCCATGTTATCCACATAGTTATCCTCTTTTGCTTGAAAAACAAGCCCCCTTATGATGTTAATAACTTGGATAGGATGTGCGGCCCGTGAAATCATATATCTTATGGTAAATTTATTTAAGCGCCGCGCCCTCTGGCCTGCACCCGCCGGAGGGACGCGGCGGCGGACCCCATACCCGTCCTGGAGGCGTGGCGGGCGGGCGCCCCACAAAATTTAAAAATTGAATTGTTAATCATAAAACGTTGTTATATAATATGAGCGGCTAAGTACAAAGTATGTGTTTAAGGAGTGCATTTTATGGACAATCTCAAGAAAACTCCGCTGTATGACACCCATGTTAAGTTAAACGGAAAGATGGTGGACTTTGGCGGATGGGCATTGCCTGTTCAGTATTCGTCAATAATAGATGAACATAGGGCCGTGCGGGAGCGCGTTGGATTGTTTGACGTGTCCCATATGGGCGAAGTGATGGTTTCCGGAAGCGGCGCGCGCGCATATATACAAAATCTGGTTACAAATGACATTTCCAATATGAAGCCGGGACGCGTGCGCTATTCGCCGGTGTGCTACGAAAACGGCGGCACCGTTGACGATATCCTGGTATATATGCTTGCTGATGATAAGTACCTGCTGGTGGTAAACGCCGGCAACACGGATAAGGACTACGAGTGGTTCCAAAGGCATGCGCCGGGCGATGTAACGCTTGAAAACCAGTCCGCGGCCTGGGCCCAGCTTGCGCTTCAGGGGCCGCTGTTTAAGGACGTGCTCGACCGCGCCGGCTGCGAGGGCGACCTGCCGGTAAAGAACTATACCTTTGTTGAAAACATGAAGGTTGCCGGCGTGCCGTGCCTTGTGTCGGTAACGGGCTATACCGGGGAAAACGGTGTGGAGCTGTACTGCGCGGCTCAGGACGCGGAGCGGCTGCACGCGGCGCTTATGGACGCGGGCAGGGAGTTTGGACTGCTTCCGTGCGGCCTTGGCGCGCGCGATACGCTGAGGTTTGAAGCGTCCATGCCTCTATACGGCCATGAGCTTAGCAGCGAGATTACGCCTATGGAAGCTGGCCTCAACTTTGCTGTAAAACTTAATAAGGAAAGCTTTATCGGAAAAGCGGCGCTCAACGCCCCTGTAAAGCGGGTTAGAATCGGCCTTAAGCTCATTGACAAGGGCATTGCCCGCGAGCACGCCGAGGTGTTTGCCGATGGCAGGAACGTGGGATTTGTAACGTCGGGAAGCCCGGCTCCAGCACTGGGCGGCAACTACGCCATGGCGCTTGTCAGCGCTGACGGAGCGGGTTATGATGAATATGATATAGTAGTTCGCGGGCGCGGCATAAAAGCTCAGCGCGTCGAGCTTCCATTTTATAAAAAGGCAAAGTAAGCGGTTAACCGGCACAAGCGCCGGCATAATCCGGTATAAACCGGCGCGCGCGCCATATTAAATATTTAAAACATATAAATTCAGGAGGTAATACGATGATACCCACCGACCGTAAATACACCAAAGAGCACGAATGGATCCTTGTCCAGGGCAATGTGGCAAAAATAGGCATAACCGACCATGCGCAGGAAGCCATGGGCGATATAGTGTATGTCGAGCTGCCCGCGGTTGACGACGAATTCTCCGCAGGCGATTCCCTTGCGGTTGTTGAAAGCGTAAAGGCCGTTTCCCAGATATATACCCAGATTGCGGGAAAGGTAGTCGAGGTCAACGAAGCGCTGGACGACTCCCCTGAAATCCTGAACTCCGACCCCTACGGCAATTTTATAGCCGCGATAGAGTCCAGCTCCATCGATGAGGACGAATTCCTGTCGGCGGACGAATACAGCGCGCTGCTCTTAGCGGGCGAATAAACGTAAGGCTTGGCGGCCGCCTTTGGCCGCGTTATGCAGGGATTTTCCACAGGTGGGAAATCCTCTTAATCGACAAATTGTATATTTTATATAGCATTTGTGCTGATGAAAGGACTGAAGACAGACGATGAAGAGCTATGTTCCAAACACCGCCGCTCAACGCGCGGAAATGCTCAGGGCCATTGGCATGTCCTCAATGGAAGACCTGTTCAGGGATATCCCTGAGGATGTGCGGCTCAAGGCGCCTCTAAAGCTTGACAGGGGCATGAGCGAGGAGGAGGTGCGCCGCGTGTTCCGCGCCTATGCCAAAAATACCAACGCGTCCATGCCCATTTTCAGGGGCGCGGGCGCGTACAGGCATTATATACCATCCATCGTTCCCCAGCTTGCCGCGCGCTCGGAGCTTTATACCGCATACACCCCTTACCAGGCCGAAATGAGCCAGGGCATGCTGCAGGGACTGTTTGAATACCAGACGCTGATATGCCGCCTGACCGGAATGGACGTTTCAAACGCGTCCGTATACGATGGGGCGACGGCGGCGGCCGAAGCGATGCTCATGCTCCGCGACGCCAAGAGGCGCAAAAAGGTGCTTGTCAGCGCCGGCCTCAGCCCCGAGGCGCGCGCGGTGATAGGCACATATTCGCGGTTTTGTGGAATCGAAACGGTTGAGATCCCTCTTAACGGGGACGGAGTTACCGATATCGGCGAATTGAAGGCCCATTCAGAGGGCGCGGCCGGCTTGATTGCGGCCAACCCCAATTTTTACGGTTGCCTTGAAGATATGGACGCGCTGAGCGAAGCGGCGCACAGCTTTGGCGGGCTGTTTGTAAGCTATGTAAACCCCATATCGCTGGGCATTTTAAAGCGTCCTGGGGATTATGGCGCGGATATCGCCGTGGGCGACGCGCAGCCCTTAGGCCTGCCGCTTTCATACGGAGGGCCGTACTGCGGGTTCATGTGCGCGACGAATAAGCTGATGCGCAACCTGCCTGGCCGCATTGCGGGCCAGACGGCAGACAAGGACGGCGGACGTGTATTCGTGCTTACGCTGCAGGCGCGCGAGCAGCATATACGCAGGGAGAAAGCGTCGTCCAACATCTGTTCCAACCAGATGCTGTGCGCTATAATGGCCAGCATATACCTCAGCGCCATGGGGCCTGAGGGCATGCGCGAGGTAGCGGAGCAGAACCTGCAGAAGGCGCACTATCTAAGCGAAGGCATAACAAGGATTAGGGGCGCTAAGCTCCGCTATGAAAACACGCCGTTTTTCAATGAATTTACCGTGGACTTTGACAAGGATTCGTCGGTGATAAACGCCGCGCTCAAATCAAGGGGATATGTCGGCGGAATGCGGCTTGGATACTATGGATGCGACGACAACGGGATCTTAATGTGCGCTACGGAGATGAACGCCAGAGATGAAATCGACGGCTTCCTCTCCGCTATAGAGGAGGTGCTGAAATGAGGAGCGAATATCCCCTGATATTTGAACGCGGCAGGGCGGGCCGCAGGGCCTATGACCTTCCGGCGCTCGACGTACCCAGCCTTGACGGGCTTATACCTCAAAGCATGGCTGGCGTTAAGCGGCTGGATCTGCCCGAAATAGCCGAAGTTGACCTTGTAAGGCATTATACCAACCTGTCGCGCAGGAATTTCGGCGTTGACAACGGGTTTTACCCGCTTGGTTCCTGTACTATGAAGTATAACCCCAAGCTCAACGAGGAGGTGGCTTCCACCTTTGACGGGCTGCATCCCCTTCTGGATCAGGACATGGCTCAGGGCGCGCTCGACATGATGCTCGACCTCGACCGCGCGCTCTGCGAGATAACTGGCATGGACAAGTTTACGCTTCAGCCGGCGGCAGGCGCGCACGGCGAGTTTACGGGGCTTATGATAATCAAGGCATACCACGAGACGCGCCAGGATTTTGACCGCCGCGTAATGATAGTGCCTGATTCGGCGCACGGCACCAATCCGGCGTCCGCGTCGATGGCCGGATTTAAGACCAGGGAGATTAAGTCCGCGCCCGACGGCAGCGTTGACCTCGACGCCCTGCGCGCCGCGGTGGGGCCGGATACCGCGGGGCTTATGCTGACAAACCCGTCCACGCTCGGACTGTTTGAGAGGAATATAACCGAGATAGCCAGGATCGTTCACGACGCGGGTGGATTGCTGTATTACGACGGCGCGAACCTCAACGCGATAATGGGCGTCGTCCGCCCGGGCGACATGGGCTTTGACGTGGTGCACCTCAACCTGCACAAAACGTTTTCAACGCCGCATGGCGGCGGCGGCCCGGGCGCCGGACCCGTAGGCGTTAAGAAGGAGCTTATTCCATATCTGCCCTACCCCGTTGTTATGGCGCGTCACGGCGGGCCTGCCGCGCTGGATTATGACAGGCCGCTTTCCATCGGCAAGGTCAAGAGCTTTTACGGGAATTTTCAGGTGCTGGTTAAGGCGTGGGCGTATATCCTGTCCCTTGGCGCCGAGGGCCTTAGAGAGGCTAGCGAGAACGCCGTGCTCAACGCAAACTACCTTATGCATCACCTCAAAGGAGCGTACTGCGCGCCGCATGACCGCGTATGCATGCATGAATTCGTAATAAACCCAGGCGCGCTCGTTGAAAACGGGGTGCATACAACGGATATCGCAAAGGCGCTGATCGACCGCGGCTACCATCCGCCGACGGTCTATTTCCCGCTCATCGTGCCGGAAGCCATGATGATAGAGCCTACCGAAACCGAAAGCCGCGAAACGCTCGACGGGTTTATCGCCGCCATGCTCGATATAGCGCGCGAGGCCAGGGAAAATCCCGAAAGCCTGCACAGCGCTCCGGTGACAACGCCCGTCGGCAGGCCCGATGAGGTCGCCGCCGCGCGCAAGCCCGTGGTTAAGTACGAAGGCTAGAATTGCCTCCGGCGGCTTAGAACCTATTACCGCAATAGGCGGTTCAAAAAACGGATAACTCCGTTTTTTGAGTTTTTCCACACTCGTTAAGCTCACCGCTCACGAGTGCGCAAGGTGTAATTTTGGCCGTACACGCCGCCCAAAATTACGGATTTTGATAATTGCCTCCGGCGGCTTAGAACCTGTTACCTCCATGGGCGGCGGCATCTGGACGGCGGGAAACCGGCGCTGGAAAAATACAGGCTGTGGGATATTCACGAATGCGGTCGGGAATTTATAATCAGGTTAGCCGGATCCGTATCAACTAAGCGAACCACTGCCTTTGCCGCACATAAAATGCATAGACCAGTGTTCTTAAGAATCAACTACAAATAATGGGCCGGCACAACCCCCTATGCCTTAGTGCGGGCCAGGTTCGCTCATTTTTCAACGTAAGCACGTCCTAAACAACATCAATACAGGGGCTTTATTATCATAAACGCTCCCAATGTTGATAAATCTCCGCAATGCCCATTGTCTTTATACTCGTGCAGTCATTTTTGCAGCGGCGGTTATTCCACAGCGTTTGGAATTATTGAAGCCCAGATATTCTATGTTGATAGTGTAAAAATGTATCTGCGCATGCTACTTAGATACGGTATGCGAAATCACAATAAAAATAGAACATGTACCAATTTATTCCTGTGAGGCCATACTTATTGAATTTGGGGAAATAAAAATTCAATGTGTTTATTGGTATGATTAATAAGAGGTGATGGAGGATGAAGTTTGACAACAGGGATAACTATATAAAACTTGGTTTAAAAATTTCTTACTACCGCAAATTGAAGGGATTAACCCAGGAACAGCTTGCCGAGATACTGGATATGAGCACCGCGTTTATAGGCAAGATAGAGGCGCCTAACATCGTGAAGGCGGTTTCGCTGGATACCCTCTTCGAAATAGCCAGGATATTGGGTATACCCGCGTATAAGCTTCTTTTTTTTGAAGAGGACTGACCCCTTGGATTTAACGCTCTGAGTTTTCAATAGATTCCATAACGATGATATAAACTCTTATGTTGAACATGTGGATTTCTCCGAAAAAGCTGGCTTTAACTGGACTTGCGCTTGTGGATAACTTTGTGGATTGTGTGGATATATATTTGAATATGCAACAGCGGTATATAGCGTTGCCATTTTCATGCACGCTTTATGCATGCGATTTGCGCTTGAAATAACATTTGCCGCCTTGTATGCTGTCCACAGTGGAGATATGGGCCATGAGGCCTTTCACTAAGTGCTGAACAGCACTTAGCGAGCTTAACCCGCCAAAAAGGCCATGAGGCCTTTCACTAAGTGCTGTTGAGCACTTAGTGAGCTCAACCCGCAAAAGCCAGTCTTCGGCTGCAAGCAGCTATCAGGCTGGCTTTTGCTCTCAAGGTATCAAAAGACCGGCGTACACGCCGCCTACTCGCCTTCGGCGTCGCAATGCGCTTGTTCAGCGCATCGCGAGTTTAACCCGCAAAATCGCCATAGGCGATTCGCTTCATGCTTGTTCAGCATGAAGCGAGTTTCACCTACAAAAGCCAGCCTTCGGTTGCAAGCAACTATCAGGCTGGCTTTTGCTCTCAAGGT
>ERZ857984.2083-NODE-2083-length-13407-cov-4.605078_pt1 | contig 13407 bp, 12 predicted proteins | sample MGYA00519914_ERZ857984 | MGnify/ENA primary metagenome ERZ857984 (study PRJEB31778, sample SAMEA3449417) | human gut metagenome | biome: human gut; feature: human-associated habitat; material: faeces | place: United Kingdom | collected 2010/2012 ... | reverse complement strand
TACACGCCCTCGCTACTTATTTTCGTAGCAAGGTACGGCGAGAGGAGAACAGTTGCTTTTTCCTTCTCACCCATAAACACGAAGGTTGTCCTCAAAATTCTGCGGTAAGCAAAAACACAATATATAGCGTTTTCCGGTTGACAAATCGTATATATTGTGTTATATTTTCTTTGTAATTGATTTTTGTGCCTCTCCCGTTCTGGGAACAGCAGGTTTTATCTGCATTGCACACTTTGTTAAGTTTGTATTCGGTCAGTAGTATTGCTCTGCCTTGCGGCAGGAATATTACTGGCTTTTTTGTTTTTATGGGGCCCTTTATCCCCACACGCAGCGAGAATGACGCCGGCCTGTATTTTTGCAGGCAATAGTCCCGTATTTACGGACGACGTTGTTCCCGCTTTTTTTATTGCCCAAAACGCCGCAGGCGTTTGGAAATATTATTTAGAAAGGCGGAAACAGAATGAAAAGACGAACCCATGCACATTGCCGACGGAGGGCAAATCGCCCCGCTGTTTTGAAGCAGCAGATTTTGAGAAGGGAGGCGCGAAAGCGGGCTAAGTATCCCATGCACACGGTATATCACTATCCTGCCTTTATTCGCAGGAGCAGAAGCAGGGGTGCATGAATATGGCTGTTGCAACCTATCGCCCGCAGGTCCTTGTAGATACAAAGGACCTGACGGAAACAGAGTGGTTGGAGTGGCGGCGAAAAGGCGTAGGCGGCAGCGATGCTTCCATCATTTTAGGCATATCCCCTTTTGCCACCGCAAGGGACTTGTACTATGACAAATTGAATGTCGTGTCGTATAAGGACGATGCCGACAACTGGGTAGCACTTCAAATCGGGCACCTGCTGGAAGACCTGGTGGCGGAAATATTCCATAAGAAAACGGGATATCCGATTTATCAGGATAAGAGGATGTACTACCATCCGCTTTACCCCTACATGCTTGCCAACGTCGATTATTTTGTCACGCTTCCCAACGGGGAAACAGCCATCCTTGAAATCAAGACAACTAACTACAACGCAAAAGACAACTGGTGGATTGACGGAGAGGAGACTATCCCCGTGAATTATCAAGCCCAGGGGCGGCACTACATGGCGGTGATGAACCTAAACCATGTGTTTTACTGCTGTCTGTACGGCAACAGCGAAGATGATGTCATTATCCGCCATATTGAACGCGACGCAGCCTATGAAGAGGAACTAATTGCTCTGGAGGGTATCTTCTGGAACGAACACGTCCTCAAACAAGTGCCGCCTCCCTATACGGAAGACGGCGACCTGGTAATTCAAAGCGTAAGCCGTCACACCGGTATGGCAGACCCGAACGCCCCGGCCGTAGAATTAAGCTTGCCGCTGGCAAGCTGCGTAACCAGGTTTTTGGAACTACAGGCACAGAAAAAGCTGGCGGACGCACAATCCAAAAAAATCGAAAGCGAAATGAAACGGTTGCAGGGACGGATTGTTTCGGAGATGGGAAAAAGCTGCACGGCGGTTTGTTCTGCCAGAGGCGAAGCCTATACCGTAACCTACAATCCGGTCAAGCGAACGGTCGTCAGCAAGGATAATTTAATCCGGCTGCAGGCGCAGCACCCGGATATCTATAAGGATTATGTAACCGTTTCGGAAAGCCGCCGGTTCTATGTGAAAAAGTCGCAGGAAGAAAATGCGGCTTAATTTTTTGCCTATTTTTGAGAAAGGAGCCATTGTCAATGAAGGATGACAGATACCATTTTCAAAAAATCAGGGGGTGGAGTGCATGAGCTATCTCGGTGTGTACGACAGGACGATCTTCTATAATCCTGCCAGCAAATACTGTATCATCAGTGTGAAAACCTCCGACCAAAGTATCCCCCAGCAGGCCAGAAGTGCATATAAGCACCGCGACCACCTGATCCGTTTTGTGGCGGTGGGATACGAACTGCCCCGTACCGATAAGGTCAGTATGCGTCTTGACGGAGAGTGGCAGAACGGAAAACACGGTTATCAGCTTCAGGTTCAGCAGTGCGAAGAAATTGTGCCGCAGACCAAAGCTGGTGTCCAAGGATATCTTTCTTCCTGTTTAGTAGGCGTAGGAGAAAAAACAGCCGAGCTGATTGTCGGCCGTTTTGGAGCGGACGCATTGAAGGTGCTGGAAAACGAGCCGGAGCGATTGCTGGAAATCCGCGGCATCACGCCTGATAAACTGGAGGACATTAAAGCCTCCTATGTGGGAAGCCGGTGCATTCGTGATTTGATGATCCTCTTATCGCCATTCCAAATAACTCCGGTTACCGCTATGAAGATTTATGAACATTTCGGCGCCAAGAGCGTAGATATTTTGCGCAGCAACCCCTACAAGCTGTGCCAGGTATCCGGCTTTGGATTTAAGCGCGTCGATGCCATCGTCCGGAAAGGCGATACGCCGATGAATTCCCCCATGCGGATCCACGGAGCAATTTATGCCGCACTGGACGCCCAGCGGAGTGAGAACGGCCATCTGTATCTCGAAACGGATGCACTGAGGAAAACATCCCTGCAACTACTCAACGATAAACTGCCTCTCCCTCAGATGCGCGTAGCCCCCGGAGAAATTGAAAATGTCCTGGAAAACATGATTCTTCAGGGAGAAGTCGTCAGCAGCAGCGGAAATATCTATCTGCTTCCCTGCTTCACTCGGGAGGATGAAACGGCAAGACAGATTGCACGGCTCATTTCCGAACCGCCGCAGCATTTCGATGTAGTTTCGGCACTGGCACATATCCGCAGCAGCATGGGAATACCGCTGTCTCAACGACAGAGCGAAGCCGTGTATATGGCGTTCCGGCATAACCTGTCCATCGTGACCGGCCCTCCCGGAACCGGTAAAACCACCATCCTGCGGGCAATTATCGAAGTGTTCAAGCATCTCTTCCCGGAAAGCAAAATCATGCTGGCAGCGCCTACCGGACGCGCCAGCCGCCGTATGGTGGAAAGCACGGGCGTCGAAGCCAAAACACTTCACAGCCTTTTAGGGCTTGTTGGAGAAGATATGGATTACGGCAAGGGAGCGCGCAAAGAACCACTGGACGCAGGTCTCATCATCATTGACGAGACTTCGATGGTTGATATGTGGCTTGCCCGCCAATTTTTTGGCCGTGTTGAGCCAGGGACAAAAGTTGTCCTGGTAGGCGACGTCGATCAGCTGCAAAGTGTCGGCGCCGGCGATGTGTTCCGGGAGATGATTGACTGCGGGATTATCCCAGTCACCGTACTCGATGAAATCTTCCGGCAAAAGGAAGGAAGCATGATTGCGAGAAACGCCAAACGCATCAATGAGGACAACACCGGTCTGGATTTCCAGTACGACATGGAAAACGGCGAATTTGTGTTTGTAAAAGCCAAAAACCAGGAGGAGGCGGCCGACGACATCTGCCGTATTTTCTGCGAACTGGTAAACCGCCACGGCATTGAGCATGTGCAAATCCTGTCCCCCTTCCGTTCGGAGGGGCTGGCCTCTTCCGATCAGCTGAACCGGACGATCCGGGAAATCGTCAATCCCATACAGGGTGACCTTCCCGATTTAAAGGTCGGCGGGAACTACTTCAGGCAGAACGATAAGGTGATGCAGAACAAAAACAACGGGAAGGCATCAAACGGCGACATCGGATTTATCCGTAAAATCGGCCGCAATGAAAACAATGAGCTGAAAGTAACGATTGCCTTTTCAGAATCCCGCATTGTCGAATACGGCATGGAAGAAATGGAACATATGGAACTGGCCTATGCCACCACCATCCATAAGGCAATGGGGAGTGAGTACGACATCGTAATCCTGCCGGTTATCCGGAACCATATGCGGATGCTGCAACGAAACCTGGTTTACACGGCTGTTACCCGTGCGCGGGAAAAAGTCGTGCTGGTCGGCCAGAAATGGGTACTGTTCCAAGCCATTCACAAAACCGCCGACAAGCGCAACACGATGCTTGGAGAGCGGATTTGCAAATATGCAAAGTCCTTCGCCAAGCAGCAGAAACTAAAAAATGCCAGTTGATTTGAGGATGCCCGTGCAGAAAAAAGCGCCGGTGTCCCGTATTTATTTTTGAAAGGAGCTTCTATCTATGAGTGCAAATGATAATGGAGTCATGCGTAATTTTCAGCCTGTCGTGGCAGAAGGCAATCTTGTCCCGAACTTTGACCCGCTGAAACTGCTTGTTTCAACGCCGGACGGGCCAAAGCTTGCTCTGCCGTATAAAAAACTATGGTTTCATAAAAAGCATTTGAATGGTCGGATTAAACTCTCACCTCTGAGAATTACCGACCAGCTTGCCATCATTGAGGCCAGCGTGTTTTTTGACCGGGGAGATCCCGAACCAGCGACAAGCTATATTGTTGAAAAGAAAAAGGATGACGTCCCGCAAGGCCGGTATATCGAAGCCGCGCAGGACGCAGCCATTGAGCAGGCGTTGTCCAATGCGGGATTCGACGTACAGTTTGTACCTGTGCGGCATCCCAATCAGCAGGGTGAAAATGCAAAAGCGGCACAACCGCCCGAGCTTGTATCAAAGCCTGCTTCTGTTAAGGCCGGCATATCTCCAAAGGCCGCCGTTCCTTCTCAGGAAGAGAAACGGGCGGATTCTGCAATAGCGGTAGAGAAACTTGCCGCGCCAGCAGAAACACCGGCCCCGGCTGTTCCTGAAGAACCGCCGAAACAGGACGCTGCTCCCGTTTCGTCCTTGTCTGTGGTAAAGGAAACCGCAGCCGGATCTCCGGTACAGGAAGCGCCTCCCCAGGTAGATGACTTTGAAGAAATCCTCTGGGAGGAGACGGCACAGGATACCCCCGTGGCTCCTGCTGTCCCTGCTGCTCCTGCCTACACATCGGACACACCGGTTGATACCATCCTGTCGCTCATGACTTTGGAAGAAGCCAGAAGCTACATAGTTAAGGAAGGGGCCTGCAGCGGATGGACGCTGGCGCAGGTGGAAGAACGCAGGCCGGCAAGCCTGAAATTCTACGTGAACGGTTATTCCGGAAGAGATAATATCCTGCGTGCCGGCGCCAAGCTGCTGCTGTCTGACACGCAAGCAAAAGCGAGCTGACTTCCTTTCTGAAAATCCATTTGGAAAGGGGGGCGGTTTATGGGCCAGACACAGGATTTTCCCTTTGACATCGAGGACATTACCGAGCTGCTGCGTCTGCGGATTCGCAGGCGCTGTGCAGACGGCGTTTACACCGACTGCCCGTTCTGCGGGGACAATCGGGGCAAAATGAAGGTCAGCTATGTCAAGAATGTCTGGCGCTGCAATTATTGCGGTGAGAGCGGCGGTATGCTGAAGCTCTATGCCAAAGCAAGGGGCATTACCACATCGGAGGCTTACCGGGAAATCTGCGATGCCATTCAAAACGGCGTCTGTTTTCCCGCCGGCCTTCCGTCCAATCCCAAAAAAGAAAAGCGCCAGGAAATCCCTCAATCTGCCCGTGCGGAAAATCCTGTGATTCATCAGACGCTTTCCGGGCTGCTCGGACTGCTCAAGCTGTCCGAGCGGCACCGGGAGCATCTGCGCACTGTCCGCGGGCTGACCGATGAACAGATTGACCGGCTGGGATATAAAAGCACCCCGCCCTTTTATCTATGCGGGAAGCTGGCAAACCAGCTAATCGCCCAGGACTATACGGTGGAAGGCGTCCCGGGATTTTACCAGAAAGACGGCAGGTGGACAGTAAATTTCTCCACGATAACCGCCGGCTTTCTGATTCCCGTGCGCGGCGTTGACGGCATGATACGCGGCTGCCAGATTCGTTTGGACATACCGCTGAAAAATGACAACGACCCGCCGGAGAAAGAAGGAGCCAAATACATCTGGCTTTCCTCCGGCAGCAAGCCGATGGGCGTCAGTTCCGGAAGCCCGGTGCATTTTGTCGGCGATCCGTTTGCACGGGTGGTATATGTTACGGAGGGATTTCTGAAAGCGGATGTGTCCCACTGTCTGTCAGGCCGTACCTTTGCGGCGACAGCCGGGGCCAACAATACGGAGCCATTAAAGCTACTGTTTTCCCTGCTGGCCGCCAACGGCACGGAGATGATTGTGGAAGCGGAAGACATGGATAAATACCGCAACGAGCAGATCTACGCAGGCGCCTCCAAAGTCAGCCAAATTGCAAAAACGGCTGGAATGGAATGCAGGCGGCTGACATGGAACCCAAATTATAAGGGATTTGACGACTGGCAGCTTGCCATCAAACAAAAATCAGAAAGAAGGGCTGAACGAATGAATTTCAAGACACGTTTTTTGTATGGGCTGTGTGATTTCGACGCCATCGACGAAGAGGTTGCCGCATGGCACGAAGCGCCGGAGCAAACCGAAACTCTGGAAGAACGGCTGGGTTTTACCAATGAGGAGCAGTCTCTATTCATAAAAGGTGAGGAGGAAACACTTCTCAAAATGCTTCTTGCACAGCGCCGTCAGCAGGCTTTCCGGATTTACCAGCTCCGGCTGGACGAGGAACACCCTACCGCCCCTTTTGCCTTTGGCGGCATCGAGGCGCTGCATAAAGCCGGCTTTGAACAGCCTCCGGCGGCCGAATACAACCGGGTATACGACGGCGTGCTGTTCTATATTTCCGGTGAGGATAAACAACACCGGCTGAAGCGCATTTTCGAGCAATACAACGATGATTTGCCGGATGGCTATCCCGGCAGGAGTATCGCTCCCTCAGATATCATTGAGCTTTATGACGATGAGAACAGGCGGTATTAAATACGGCTGTGATGACGTTCCCCTGTCTATCCAGGAAAGCAGCCTGACAAAGCTGCTCGGTATCGACGAGCAGGAGCTGAAGAGACTTCGGAAAAACAACGGCGGCAGCGGTTTCCTGAACTGGCTGCAATACGAAAAGGCTTCCGGAAAGGAAATCCCAGACCGCACTATTTCCTGGCTTTGCGGGGAAGAAATCACGCCCAGCGACTTAAAATTTATCCAAGGGAAAATGAGCATTTCTCAAATCCACAATTATATTGCCCGGCAGATGTCAAAAGAGCATATGTCCAGCCACAATGTTATCAACACATGGGCCGACTATCTCTCCATGGCGAAAGGGCTGCACATGAATACGGACGATGAACTCATTTACCGTGTGCGGGATCTAAAAAGACGGCACAACGAATTGGTTCAAAGCTGTCAGAAGTACGGGACGAGCATGACGATCCGTGTGGGCAAAATCCTGAATGAATATCCCCATATTGATGAAATCTGTCAGTCGCTCAAAGAAAAGTACGAGTACAGCGATGAAGAGTACATGATTGTTGCCCCCACCGGCGTTGAGGATATTATTCTTGAAGGAAATGCCCTCTCTCACTGTATTGCGAACAGCGACCGCTACTGGGATCGGATTGAAAATCGGGAGTCGTACATCCTCTTTTTACGCAAGAGTACCGACCCAACGAAAGCATTTTATACGCTGGAAATTGAGCCGGACGGTACGATACGGCAGAAACGCTCCACACTCAATGAACAATATGAGGATATTGAGCAGGCCACGGGCTTTCTTCTCAAATGGCAGCAGGTTGTGGCAAAGCGCCTGACAGCTGAAGACCGGTCGCTTGCCGGGCAGAGCCGGGCATTGCGTACGGAGGAATTTGAACAGCTGCGCAAAGACCAAGTTACCGTTCGCACGGGAACCCTGTCCGGGAAACTACTCGTCGATGTCCTGATGAGCGATCTCATGGAAAACGCAGCTTAATGAACGATTGCCGGTGATAGATACGCCGACGCCGCTTCCAGCGGGGACGAAAGGGGACGCCTTGCGGCGCCCCCTTTCTTTTTGCTTTTCTTACCTGTTTCTATACCCGGAAATTCCGGACACAGCGCAGAAAAACAATACACAGTTCCTGATACAGATCCTCGTCAAATGTACCGTTGACCACTGCTTCTTTCATCAGAAGCGGCCGGTACATGGAGAGCAGCGTTTCCATCGCCTGCGGGTGATTTGCTTTCGCCAATATGAGCAGTTCTCTAAAATTCATTTTCTTCACCTCTCAGAAGTTTTCTCAGCTTTTCAAGGGTACGGTAATACACTGCGGCCGTCCCTTTATAGCTCAGGCCGACCTCATCGGCAATTTCAGCAAAGCTCTTTTCATCAATGACTCTTGCCAGCAGTATGTACCGTTCTTGTTCCTTGATCTCTTGCAGGGCCTGACGCAACGCCTCATATTCAGCAAGCTGCAAAAGAAAGTCACTTTCTTCAGCCATCAGATAATCCATGTCCTCCAGCATTATTTCAATTCGCTGCGGCTTGTCCTTCCCACGGAGATAATCTATCCGGCCGTTATGAACTGCGCTGCGCAGGTATGCCGTAAATTGATTTTGCAGTCTATGGTCTTCGGTTAAACCGTCGTTTCTTTTATACATCTTTCTTCCTCCAAGCTAATCTGAATTTTCTGAAAAATTCAGACAGTGTGGAGGAGAACGAATGTGCCCGCGGGATAAAAAAGCACACAGACAAAACGGGGAGAATCCCGTCTGACTGTGCGCTTCTTTACAGGTGTAATTATTTGGAACTAATAGTTCCTTTTCATTACATAAAACGGTTGCTTCAGCAAACCGGATTTTAAATAACTCTAAAATCCATATAAGCCAAAGCGGAATGTCTTTTTCTTATCACCGCAGTCTGCACAATCTTGTGTGCAGACAAATAGGTTTGTCCCTCATTTTTTGCCCTCTCTCTTCATTATATTTGGAACTATTAGTTCTAATAAATAACCACGAATGTATCGTTTTAAGGGCCGCAGGAAATCCTTAAAATGAAAAAGGGTGAACTAATAGTGGTAAATAAAAAGGAAATATCAATCAAAAATATGGGATATATCTTAAAGCAGGCACGGCTGAAAATGGGATATACCAGAGATCAACTTTCTGAGCGTGTCGGCATCAGTCATAGATATTTAACAGCCATTGAAAATGAGGAGCGGCGTCCCAGTTATGAAGTTTTATCCAAGCTGCTCCGCAATCTCGGTTTATCTGCCGACAGCATCTTTTATCCGGAAAAGGAATCAGAGCCGGAAGAAAAACAATTGCTGCGGCTGTTTCAGCAGTGCAGCGAACGGGATCGCAAGGTTATTAAATCTGTTATTGATACGCTGCTCGATAATCCATAAAGAAAAGGGGAAGTTGTTTCGGACAACTTCCCCTTTTCCTTCAGACGCCTGCATATGCCGCTGTCCTGTTTTCCTTATGTACTTGTAGATTTTTCTTCCGCGGAGGCCTTTTCGCCGGATCGTCCTTTTCGTATGGTCTTGACCCCGAACACGAAATAAATGATGTGGCAGACCCAGACGATAGCGAGGATGACGCTGGGAACAAGCACGTTTGCCCGCATCATCATGAAAAATCCGATCCCCATCACCAGCGTCACCGGGATGATGATGCCGAGCTTGGTCTGCACCGTCATGCCTTTTTTCTTCACAAAGCTTTCCAGGTGCTTTTTGTAGAGCTTTGTGCTCACAAACCAGTCGTGGAGCTTCTGGGAGGAGTTTGCAAAGAAAAATACCGTCAGCAGAAAAAAAGGCACCGTGGGCAGGATAGGCAGCGCCACGCCGACGCACCCAAGCCCCAGGCAGATAAAACCAAGGATCAAAAATATCAGCCGTTTCAGTTTCATGGAATTTAAAATCCCCCTATTGTAATCTATGTATTTTTGTATTCAGCTCATCCTCCCATGCTCAACCGAATAGACGGTATCCGCAATCCGCATGGTGGACTGCCGGTGAGAAACCAGCATCACCGTCTTATCCTCTCGTTCCTCGTGGAGGGATTTTAAAATGACCGCTTCGTTCAAGCTGTCCAGGTTGCTGGTGGGTTCGTCCAGCAGTAAAAAGGGCGCGTCGTGCAGGAAGGCCCTCGCCAACCCCAGCCGCTGCCGTTCCCCGCCGGATAAGGTGTCTCCCAGCTCACCCACGGGGGTATCATAGCCCTGCGGCAGCGTTAGAATGAAATCATGCACCGACGCCTTTTTGCAGGCGGCCTCGATTTCTTCATCTGTTGCGTCCAGTTTGGCGATCCTCAGGTTGTTTTTGATGCTGTCGTGGAACAGATGGGTTTCCTGGGTGACGAAACTCTCCATGCTCCGAAGATTTGCCGTGTTAATATCCGCAACACTTGTGCCGGAAAGCGTTACGCTGCCCTGCTGCACATTCCAGAACCGCATAAGTAGCTTGAGCAAAGTGGACTTTCCGCTTCCACTGCGACCCACAATGCCCACCACGCTGTGCTTTGGTATCTCCACCGATACGTCCGAAAGGATGGTTTCGTTCCCATAGGAAAAGGTGACGTGTTCTGCCGCAGCGCCGGTAAAGGCAACTTCCGGTTTTCCGGAAACTTCCTCCACCACCGGCGTTTCATCCAAAACATCCAGCACCCGGTTGCCCGCCGCAAAGGTGTTCTGCAGGGTGCTGCCCAGCGCCGCCAGTGCAATGGCCGGGCCAAAGGAGGAAAAGAGGGCAATGGTGGGAATCAGCACCCCGTCAAAGCCCACGGTACCGCTTTGGCAGAGCAGGGCGGAAACAAACAGCATGATTAAGTCAAAGGCCAGTACCACCGCGTTGGTCACTGCCGAGTTGCGGCCGGAGGTGCGTTTCATTCGTTCCTCGTCTTTGGCAAGGTTATCGGTTTTTTCATTCATCTGTGCCAGCCGCTTTTTGCCCTGCCCATATTGCAGGGTTTCGGACAGGCCACGCAGGCTGTCCAGCACAAAGCCGGAAAGCTCCCCCGACTTCGTGCGGAATTTCATTCCGTCATCCCCGCTGAGCTTGGAGGTCACCATTGGAATAACAATTCCCACTATCAAATATGCCGTCAGCGCGATGAGCCCCAGCAGCCAGTGATAGGATCCGATGAACAGGGACATGACGATGGTGAACAGGAACGCAATCGCTGCCGGGGAGATGGTGTGGGCGTAGAATACCTCCAGCAGCTCGATGTCGGAGGTGATGACCGAAATCAAGTCTCCCTTGTCCCGGCCTTCAAGCTTGGCAGGGCAGAGCCGGCGCAGTGCCCGGAACACCTTATCCCGCAGAAACGCCAGCAGCTTGAAGGCGATGAAATGGTTGCAGGCCTGTTCCGCATACCGCAAAAAGCCGCGGATAATGGCAAACACCACCACGCAGACAAACAGGGCGGCCAGGGTGAAGGGAGTATCGAACCGCAACGCTTCCAGCACCGCATAGCCGCCGAAGATGGTGATAAAGGCGGCGCAGAGATGGCCAATGAGCCCCATAAGGATAGCCAGGAGCATAAAACCGGTCAAAGGCTTCACCAGCCCGATAAGCCGGGCCATGACCGTAAATCCGCTTCGTCTTTTCATCTGACATCACCCTCCTTTCCGCAGTTTTCCAGCGCCTGCTGGGCGTTCCATAAGCGTTCATACAGCCCATAATTTTGCAATAATTCTTTATGGCTGCCACTTTCTGCGATGTTCCCGCCGTCGAGCACATAGATGTTATTTGCCTTTATGACGTTCGCCAAGCGGTGGGAAATGAGTATTACTGTCTTTGTTTTCGCCAGCCTATGTATCTCAGCCATGATGTCGTTTTCGCTTTCCACGTCGATGTTGGAGGTGGCCTCGTCAAAGATATAGACCGGGCTGTCGTGTAAGAGCGCCCTGGCCAGGGCCAGTCGCTGACATTGCCCTCCCGAGAGGTTCCCCGCCTTTTCAAGCAGTGGCGTGTCCAAGCCCTGCTCTGCTTTCAGGAATCCGGCGAGATTGACCTGTTCCAGCACCGCCCACAGTTCGTCGTCGGTTGCGGAAGGCTTGCCCATCAGCAGGTTGTCCCGCACCGTGCCCTTGAACAGATAGCTCTGATGGCTGATATAGGTGATATTCCGCAGCAGAGAGCTTTCGTTGATGTCCTTCAGCTCCACACCGCCGACGGTGACCAAGCCGGCATATCCCCTGTTCCGCCCCATGAGGATAGCGGCGATGGTGGATTTCCCGCAGCCGTTATGACCGAGCAGCGCGACAAACGTCCCCCGCTCAATGTGCAGATCGAGATTTTCCAGCACCTTGAGCGGCGGCTCGTCGGGATATTCGTACTGAAAGCTGACGCCGTCGGCGGCAATCATGACGGAATCCGGGGATTCGTCCGAAAGCGTCTCGGGCAAAGTCGTTTGTCGCGGCACGTTTTCAACCTCCATGAAACGGCAGGGCCTCCTGCCTGGATACAGGCAACCGCGGGCCTTATGCCCGGCGGCTTGTCCATATGGCGGTCGCCCCGCAGGGCAGGGGCTGCAGGGTCTCGGGGTCGATGATCTCGGGATAGAAGTGGTCCTCCGAGATGTGTGAGCCGTACTTGCACTCGCACTCGTACGACACGCCCGGGCCGATGATCTCGCTCAGGCCGTAGAGGTTGTAAGCCTGCAGCCCGAGGCGGGCCTCGATCTCCTCGCGCACGCCGTCGGAGAGAACGCCGCCGGGCGCACGGTTGATGATGAGCTTCATGAGGCCGGGCTTCAGGTCCAGCTCGCGGACCATCTCGGCGATGCGGGCAACGGCCTGCACGCCGCGGCGCGAGCAGTCGGAGACGAGCAGCAGCGCATCGACATGCGGGAGCGTCCCGCGGGCGATGTGCTCCATACCGGCCTCGTTGTCGATGACGACATAGCGGTAAGCGCCGATATACTTGTCGAGCAGGGTCTTGAGCACGCCGTTGACGTAGCAGTAGCAGCCCTTGCCCTGTGTGCGGCCCATGACGAGCATGTCGAAATCGTCCTCCTCCGCCAGCGCGGATTCGAAGCAGTATTCGGCATAATCCGCCTTTGTCATGCTCTTGGGGATCGTATCGCCGCGGAGCTCCGCCTGCGCGATCTCCTCGCGGATCTGGCCGAGGGAGACACCGGCTTCGACACCGAGGACCTCGTTCAGATTGGAATTGGCATCCGCGTCGACGACGAGCAGCGGACCCTTGCCGCCCTTGATGAGGGCGTCGATCATCATGCCGCAGACCGTCGTTTTTCCGACGCCGCCCTTTCCGGCGACAGCAATGGTATAGGCCATGGGAAAACCTCCTTTGTGCAGTGGGGGAACTGCCGGACGGCGGAGCCGCCCGGCAGCAGGATAATCAGTTCGTGTTGCCGAAAACTCAGATGAGGTCGACGATGCCGGACTCCTTGACGATGCGGGCGACGTCGTCATACTTGTTCAGGGCATACAGATGGATGCCGTTGATGCCGCAGACGCGATACTCGTCGATGAGCTTGATGGTATACTCGATGCCGGCTTCCTTGAAGGACGCCTTCTTGGCAGCGATGGACTCCTCGGACTCGTTCGGAGCGAACGGATTCGGGAAGATCCAGTTCTTGGAGATGATCTCGCACAGGTCGCGGGACATCACGCAGCCGTTGCGGGAGAGCGCCATGTTGATGGTGGCGGCGGCGTCGAGGACGGGCATGA
>ERZ857984.2075-NODE-2075-length-13444-cov-3.467324_pt1 | contig 13444 bp, 9 predicted proteins | sample MGYA00519914_ERZ857984 | MGnify/ENA primary metagenome ERZ857984 (study PRJEB31778, sample SAMEA3449417) | human gut metagenome | biome: human gut; feature: human-associated habitat; material: faeces | place: United Kingdom | collected 2010/2012 ... | reverse complement strand
GCCCGATCCGGGAGCCGTCAAACAGCTCGCCGTCCTCAAGGAGCTGTTCTCCCGCACCGAGCGAATCGTCGTGGCTACCGACGCCGGGCGCGAAGGCGAGCTGATTTTCCGCTTTATCTATCACTATCTCGACTGCAAGACGCCCTTCGACCGGCTGTGGATCAGCAGCCTCACCGAGCGGGCCATCCGCGAAGGGTTGGCTAACATACGGCCCGGCAGCGAGTACGACGACCTCTACCTCTCGGCCCGTGCCCGCTGTGAGGCGGACTGGATCGTGGACATCGGCCCGGGCGCGGGCATACACGGCGGCGAGCTGGTGGCGGAAGGTACGGTGGAGGATATCTGCAAGGCGCCACGCAGCATTACGGGGAAGTATCTCTCCGGCCGAAAAAAAATCGAGGTGCCGGAACACCGCCGCGAGGGCAACGGCCATTTCATCGAGATCAAAGGCGCCACGCAGAACAATCTGCGGGATGTGGACGTAAAAATACCGCTGGGCGTAATGACATGCATCACGGGTATCTCGGGCAGCGGAAAATCGTCGCTGATCAACGAAATTCTGTACAAACGCCTGGCGGCGGACCTGAACGGCGCGCGCATCAAGCCGGGCGCGCACAAAGACATGCTTGGCCTTGAATATGTGGATAAGGTCATCGGCATCGACCAGTCGCCCATCGGGCGCACACCGCGCTCGAACCCGGCCACCTACACAGGTGTATTCACGGATATCCGCACGGTGTTTTCACAGACGCAGGAGGCGAAGATGCGCGGCTACGGGCCGGGCCGCTTCAGCTTCAATGTCAAGGGCGGCCGCTGCGAGGCCTGCGAGGGCGACGGCATTATCCAGATTGCCATGCACTTCCTGCCGGACATCTATGTGCCCTGCGAGGTGTGCAAGGGTGCGCGCTACAACCGCGAAACGCTTGAGGTAAAGTATAAGGGGAAGACCATCACCGATGTTCTGAACATGACAGTGGAGGAGGCCTGCACCTTTTTCGAAAACATCCCCAAGATCCACCGTAAGATCAAGACGCTTGTGGATGTAGGCCTGGGCTACATCCAGATGGGCCAGAGCGCAACGACGCTTTCCGGCGGTGAAGCGCAGCGGGTGAAGCTGGCGCTGGAACTGGCCAAGCCCGGCACGGGCAAGACTGTCTATATTATGGACGAGCCTACCACAGGCCTGCATGTGGATGATGTGCATAAACTGGTAAAGGTCATCGACCGGTTGGTGGAGGCGGGCAACACTGTCATCATCATCGAGCATAACCTGGACGTCATCAAACGGGCGGACCACATCATCGATCTTGGGCCGGAGGGAGGCAATGCGGGCGGCATGATCGTAGCGCAGGGCACGCCGGAGGAGGTGGTGCTGTGCGAGGCCTCGTATACGGGTCAGTATCTGCGGCCCATGCTGCCAAGACCGGAAAGCGGCGCGGTGGCTCCTGTGGAAAAAAAACGGACACGGCGCAAAAAGACGGAATGACACGGCAGGCGTCCCCGATATAAAAATGCGGACAGGCCGCGCCCGGAAGGGCGCGGCCTGTTTTGCGTTTGAAAACGGATGTTATTCCTCGCAGCCGCAGTGGTGGCAGCCCGCTTCGATGAGGCAGGCGAGGAAGCAGTACAGGCTGAAGAAAGTATACGTGATCAGCGTGTAGAGGATGAACGTAAGGATGGGATAAGTTATAAATGTGGCGATGCAGAGCGTGAGGAAGATAAAGGCGATCATTGCGGCTGCAAGCAGCAGCAGAGCCGGGATCAACAGCCTTTTTCCGGTGGCACAGATACAGTCGTTCAGACGTTTATCCTGGCGCAGCAGACTGGACGCGGTGATCGTCAGAAGGAACAGCGCGGCGATGCTGAGCAGGAACCCGAACAGGATACCCAGGAAAAACAGGGAAGGGAAGCAGAAAACGAGGATCGCAAAGATGACACCAAGCACAAGGCTGACGATGATCGAGATCGTGTCATAACATTTCGAGTTGCACATAATATAGCTCCTTTATCATGATGGGTGAATGCGCGCTTACAGCCCCGCGGTAGCGGAGTTGAAATCAATGTAATGCGCAACGACCCTGGCGGTGAAATGGCGGCGGTTGCCGCAGGAATCGGACGTTCCGATCTCGTTGATCGACGCGATACCGCTCACGCTGATATCCTCCGGAAGGATAAAACGCATGGCTTCCACGGGAATATCCGCGCAGTAGCTGTGATGGTGGGCGGGTACGGTGAAGGTTTTCATGCCGCGGGGATATTCGTTGCCGCGGGGGTCCAGCTCGCTCAGTGCGATGCCGACAGCCACGCGCTTGCCGGGACAAACATTCTTCAGGCACATGGTAAGGTCCAGAATGCGGCCCTGTCCCTCCATGACGGTGTCTCCAATGTGACAGACCTTGTGGTCCTCGCATTTTTCGAAATAGATGTCGTCGTTGCAGGGACGGGAAGCGCCGCATTCTTCGCAGTATTCTTCGGTAGGGCGGGTGCGGGGCGTTTCCCGGGAAACCGGTTCGCGGGCGGTTGGCGCAGAACAGGCGGGTTCACGTACAGCGGGCTCGCGGATGACTGGCGCGGGCGGTGCGATGGGGGCGGCGGGACGCGATGCCTCCCGCGTGGGGAACGGGGAACGGGGAGCCTGCGTGGGTTCCGGGCGTTTGGGCGCCCCCAGATCTTCCCCGCCGATGGAAATGGTTCCAAGATCGATGGTCTGCATAATATGCCTCCTAAACTTCGGGAGCGCGGGCCATTCCCCGCACGATACCCGGTGCCATATGATGAGAAGGATCCTTCGCGTGCACACTCCATTCTATGTGATGAGCGGCTGTTGTGACACCGGGTGGGGAAATTTGTTTTTTACAAAATGTAAAAAACGGTTGACAACCGCTTGCCGGGGTGTGTATTATAGTATTAACGACATGTTGTAAAAAATGATTTGGAAAGGACTTTCTGCAATGAAGCTTTCTGGTGCCGAATATGAGATCATGGAGTGTGTGTGGGCGCTGGGACGTCCCGTTTCCGGCATGGATATTATGCGGGCGCTGGGACAGGAAAAAGGCTGGAAACAACCCACAGTGCTCACCTTTTTGTCACGCCTGGTGGAAAAAGGCCTGCTGGAGACCGAAAAGCGCGGCAAGCTGCGCAGCTATACTGCCGCAATGACGCGGGAGGCATACAAAAACAGCGAGACACGGGATTTTCTGGCACAGCTCTACGGCGGCAGCGTACAAAATCTGGTTGCGTGCATGGCGGACGGCGGAGGTATCTCGCCTGAAGAACTGGAGGCCCTGCGCGCGTGGCTGAAAGAGAGGGACCCCCAATGATGCGTTTTTTCTGGATGACCTTTTTGCCTTTGAGCGCGGCGGGCGGGGCGGCAGCTTTGCTGCTGTGGCTGGCACGTCCGGCGCTGCGGCGCTTTGCTCATATTCAATGGAGCGTGCCCGTTTTAACGGCGGCACTGTGTCTGTTTGTGCTGCCGCTTCCCGTGTTTGCGATGCCCGGCGCGTGGAATGCTCCCGCGCAGGCGGTGCAAAGCTCTGTGGGGACGGTTCTGCCCGCCGAGACGGCTGCATCGGAACCGCTGTCCGTTGCGACGGAACTGCCCACGGCGGCGGACAAGCTGCTTCGCGCTGCGCCGCAGGAACATATATCCATGCTGTGGGGGCTGGTCCCGGCGTTTTGGCTGGCAGGAGTATTGTGTGCGGCGCTGGCTTTGTGGGCGGAATACAGGCGTTTCACACGTCATCTGGCGCGTGAAGCGCGCCCGGTGGAGGACGCCGCAGTGTGGCGGTGCATGGCACATGCCGCAAAGGCCGGTGGCTTTTCCCGGCGCGTGGGGCTGTATGCATGCGGCGCCTTGGCAACGCCTGTTGCGGTGGGAGTGCTGCGCCCGCGCATTTACCTGCCCGCGGACTGGGCCGCGGGTGAAACGCTGGAGTACGCTCTGCGACATGAATGCATGCATCTGCGCCGGGGGCATCTTGTGTACAAGCTGGCGGCGCAGGCTGTGTGTGTTGTACATTGGTTCAATCCGGCCGCGTGGCTGCTGCGGCGTATGATGAGCGAGGCCTGCGAGTTCGGCTGTGACCGTGCGGTGGCGCGGAGGCTGGACGGCGCACAGCGCAAGGAATATTGCGCTGCAATGCTGTGCGCCGCCGCCGATGTGCGCGCCGCCGGGTTGGCCAGTGCTTTTGCAAGCCCGGCCGGGCTGCTGCGCAGCCGGATGGAAGCGGTGCTGGCGCCTCAGGAGCGCACGGCGCGGCAATTTACGGCTGTGGCGCTGTGCACGGCGGCGGCTGTTTTGGCGGCGGGCCTGACGGCATGCGCGGCAGATGAAGCGGCGGAGCGAGTGAGCGGCAGCTTGCCGAAGCCGCAAACGGCGGAGCCAGCCGGAACAGGTGAGGAAGCTTTAAAGATACGGAATGCGCTGCCTGAAAACAGCGCGCCGGGATTGTCCGAAAGCGTATTGACGCTTGAGACGTCGCGGCCGCCGGTCTGGCCCGTGCCGGAGTATGAATACATCGGCACACAGTTCGGTGCGGGCCACCGCGGAACAGACATTGCTGCGCGGGAGGGCGCGGAGATTCTGGCCGTTTGGGACGGCACGGTGTTGGAAGCGGAGTATCATGAAAATTGGGGCGACTATGTGCTGTTGGATCACGGCGGCGGCATCATCACGCGCTATGCCCATTGCAGCGAGCTTTTGGTGCAGCCCGGCGACACGGTGAAAGCAGGTGAAGCGGTTGCCCGGGTAGGAAACACCGGCGTTGCCAGCGGCAACCACTGCCATTTGGAGCTGGAGCGAAACGGCGTGCTGCTGGACCCCATGCAGAAGCTTTCTGCCCCGCGCGATGAAACGCCCCGGACACAGGCCCGGCAGCCTGAGCCGCAAAACACGGAAACCTGGCTTCCGCCGGACAACGAATTGATAAAAGAGCGGCTGGCGGGTACAACAGGCGTGTGGCCCGTGCCGGAGTATACATTTGTTTCCCGTTCGGTGGGCAGATATCACCGGGGAGTGGATATTGCGGCCAAGAAAGGTGCGGATATTGTCGCTCCGTTCAGCGGCACGGTAACACGCGCGGAGGACGGCGAGGAAACGCAGTACTGGGTATATGGGAAATATGTGGAGATCGCGCTGGACGGCGACCCCGGCGTGCGCGTGCGCCTGACGCATTGCAGCGAGCTGCTGGTGCAGCCGGGCGATACGGTGCGGGCAGGGCAGCTTGTGGCGCGTGTGGGCAGCACAGGCAATTCCACCGGGAACCACTGTCATCTGGAGCTGCTGGCAGATGAATATTACACCGATCCGGAGCTGATTCTGACGCGTCCGGAGCCGTGATTAAAACGGAAAAAACACACAGCAGAGGGCCGTCCCGGAAGGGGCGGCCTTCGGCTGTGTGTTCCAGAGAATTTTTCTCTCCGGCGGGGATGCTTTTGTTATTGTAATAATGTATAAAAAGTAGTATACTAAATTAGTATGTTAGCATAAAGCCGCCCGGCGGGGCGCGCGGGCGGTTTGCCGCTCCGGGTGCTTTTACCGCGGCTAAAATAATATTTGAGGTGACTCATGGAGACCATCCGCTTTACCAAAAACGAGGCGGCGGCGCGCACGATCGCGGCGTATTACGATACGCCCCCCATGCTGTATGTACATTCGTTCGGATGTCAGCAAAACGTGAACGACGGCGAAAAAATCAAGGGCGTTTTAACGGATATCGGCTTCGGCCTGGCCGCACGGCCCGAGGACGCAGACCTGATCGTGTTCAACACCTGCGCGGTGCGCGAGCACGCCGAGCAGCGCGTTTTCGGCAACGTCGGCGCGCTTAAGGGCCTGAAAGAGGCGAACCCCAAGCTGTTGATCGCGGTATCCGGATGCATGGCCCAGCAGAAGGAGATCGTGGAAAAATTCAAAAAGCACTATCCGTTCGTGGACATTGTATTCGGCGTCAACGGCATCGATACGCTGCCCGACATCCTGTGTGAAAAGCTGGCCACGCGCAAACGCGTGCTGCGCATGCCGGCCGAGCGCGGCGAGATCATAGAGGATATGCCCATCCGGCGGGATTCCACGTTCCGCGCCTGGCTTCCCATCATGTACGGCTGCGATAATTTCTGTTCTTACTGTATCGTGCCATATGTGCGCGGACGAGAGCGCAGCCGTGCCAGCGCGGATATTTTGCGGGAGTTCCGGCAGCTTGTGGCCGAGGGCTACAAGGACATCACTCTGCTGGGCCAGAATGTGAACTCCTACGGCAAGGGCCTGCCGGAAGACATCACCTTTGCCGCGCTGCTGCGTATGCTGGACGCTGTTCCCGGCGATTACCGCATCCGGTTTATGACGAGCCATCCCAAGGATGCCACGCGCGAGCTTATCGACACCATTGCAAACAGCGCGCACATCAGCCGCCATTTGCATTTGCCGGTGCAATCCGGCTCGAACAGCATTTTGGTGCAGATGAACCGCAAATACACAGTGGAGGACTACCTCTCGCTTATCGCGTACGCCAAACGCCGCATGCCGGAGATGACGTATTCCAGCGATATCATCGTCGGCTTTCCCGGCGAGACGGAAGAGGACTTCTGCGCCACAGAGGCGCTCATCCGCGAGGTCGAGTACATGCAGCTGTTCACGTTCATCTACTCCAAACGCACGGGTACGGCAGCGGCAAGCATGCCGGACCCCACACCCCACAAGGAAAAAACGCAGCGCATCGCCCGGGTGCTTGCCATTCAGGAACAGGTGGTGGCAAAGCTGGGCGGCGCAATGGTGGGCAAGACCGTCCGCGCCCTGGTGGAAGGCCCGGGCAGGGAGGAGGGAACTCTTACCGCGCGTCTGGACAACAATATGACTGTGGATTTTGCAGGCGGCGCGCCTGTGGGCGAGTTTGCCAATGTCCGCGTGACGGGCGTGCGCGGCGCGATGCTGAAAGGCGAGCTTGCATGAACCCGCCCGCCGCAGGGCAAAATAACGCGACCCCATCGGAAATGATTCGAAAATAAAAGGAATAAAAGGAGAATTTTATCATGGCGAAAGACGCGATCACGATGTTTAAGGAGGCTGCCGCACAGCTGCAGCGGGAAGAGGCTTATCTGGCGCTGGAGGGTACCCGCAAAAAAAATGACGAGGATGAGGCGCTTCAGCAGCTGATCGGAGACTTTAATCTTGCCCGCATCGACCTGAACAGCGAGCTTTCCAAAAGCGCGGACAAGGACCAGGATAAGGTCAACGAGCTGAATGTGAAGGTGAACCAGCTGTACAACGACATCATGGCAAACGAGAGCATGGCCGCCTACAACGAGGCAAAGGCTGAACTGGAGTCTGTGATGAATTATGTAAACGCCATCATCAACACGGCTGTCAACGGCGGCGACCCGCTGACGGTGGAGGAGCCGCAGCAGGGCGGATGCTCGGGCAGCTGCGCTTCCTGTTCGGGCTGCCACTGATGGCGGCCCCGCGCTCCGCGCGTTTTGAATCTTAATAGGACGGTGCAGAATATGGCAGCGCTTTCCCCCATGATGCAGCAGTATTTCGACATCAAAAAACAGCATCCCGACAAGATATTGTTTTTCCGTCTTGGGGATTTTTACGAGATGTTTTACGACGACGCCATTCTTGCGTCAAAGGAGCTGGAGCTCACCCTGACGGGCCGGGACTGCGGCCAGGAGGAGCGCGCGCCCATGTGCGGCGTGCCGTTCCATTCCTATGAAAACTATGTGGCAAGGCTCATTGCCAAAGGCTATAAGGTCGCCATCTGTGAACAGATGGAGGACCCCGCTCTGGCGAAAGGGCTTGTCAAGCGGGATATCATCCGTGTGGTGACACCCGGCACTGTGATTGAAAGCAGTATGCTGCAGGATGATAAAAACAACTACATCGCCAGCATCTATATCATAGAGAAAAAAGCGGGCGTATGCTTTGCAGACGTCTCCACAGGCACGGCCCACGCCACGGTGCTCACGGGCGAAAAGCTGGGGCCGGAGATCATCTCCGAATTGTGCCGCTATTCTCCCAGCGAGGTGCTGTTCAACGCAGCTATTCTGGACTACAAGGAAGTGACGGCGTATATCAAGCAGCAGCTTGCCTGCAGTGTGGAGCTGCTGGATGAAGCGGCCTTCGCGCCCGACGCCTGCATGGAAGAGATGCGCGCGCAGTTTGGGGAGGCCCCGGAAAAAACGGCCGGCCTTGCGCCGGAAAGTCCGGCGTTCACGGCCCTGGCCGTGCTGCTGGGTTACTTAAAGGAAACGCAGAAAAAGGGTGTGGAGCGGTTAAAGACCGTACACAATTACGCCGAAGCGCAGTATATGCAGCTTTCGCCCGTCACGCGCGCCAACCTGGAGCTGACGGAAACGATGCGCGGCCGCGAGAAAAAAGGTACGCTGCTGTGGGTGCTGGATAAAACGCAGACGGCTATGGGCAAGCGGCTGATGCGCGCGTGGATCGAGCAGCCTCTGGTGAACGTGGCGGCCATCAACGCTCGTCTGGACGGCGTGGAGGAGCTGGTGGGCGATTCCGTAGCCCGCGCCGATATCGCGGCCGCGCTCTCAAAGATATTTGACATCGAGCGCCTGATGACGCGCACGGTGTACGGTTCGGCCTCTCCGCGGGAAATTTACGCGCTTGCCGCCACCTGTGAGCAGCTGCCCCGCTTGAAGGCGCTGGCCCGGCCCTTCGGCAGCGCCGAGATCACCGCACTGCTGGCGGATATCGACGAATTGTCCGATATTAAGGAGCTGATCTTCGCAGCGGTCGACGAGAATGCGCCTGCCATTCTCAAGGACGGAGGCGCCATTCGCCCGGGCTACAACACCGAGGTGGACGAGCTGCGGGACATCGTCCACGGCGGCAAAGGTTACCTTGCCACGCTGGAGGCAAAGCTCAAGGAGGAAACGGGCATCCGCACGCTGAAAATCGGCTACAACCGGGTGTTCGGTTATTACATCGAGGTGAGCCGTTCCTTTTCGAACCAGGTGCCTGCAAATTTTGTCCGCAAGCAGACGCTGGCCAACGCGGAGCGGTACATCACCGAGGACCTGAAGGTACTGGAGAACAAGATCCTGGGCGCAAACGAGCGTCTGGCTGTCCTGGAACGCCAGCTCTTTGACGATCTGCTGCATAAAATTTCGGCCGAGCTGCCGCGTATCCAGAAAACCGCGTCCGGCGTGGCCCGTCTGGACGTACTGACGGCGCTGGCGGAGGTGGCTGTGAAAAACGGCTATACAAAGCCGGTTGTGGATGAAGGCGACGAGCTCATCATCGAGGAGGGCCGCCATCCTGTCATCGAGCAGATGCTCAAGGGCGCGCTGTTCGTGCCCAACGACACTGTGCTGGACTGCGGCGATAACCGTATGCTCATCATCACCGGCCCCAATATGGCCGGTAAATCCACCTATATGCGCCAGACGGCGCTCATTGCGCTGATGGCGCAGATCGGCAGCTTCGTGCCGGCCCGGGCGTGCCGCATGGGCGTTGTGGATGCTATTTTCACCCGCGTGGGCGCTTCAGACGATTTGGCTGCGGGGCAATCCACCTTTATGGTGGAGATGACCGAGGTGGCCGAAATCCTTCAGTACGCAACGGCAAAAAGCCTTGTGATTTTAGATGAAATCGGCCGGGGGACTTCCACGTTCGACGGCATGAGCATCGCCCGCGCCGTGGTGGAACACATTGCGGACAAGGATGGCGGCATGGGCTGCAAAACGCTGTTTGCCACCCATTATCACGAGCTGACGGATTTGGAAAACGCCATTGACGGCGTGAAGAATTATAACATCGCTGTAAAAAAGCGCGGCGACGACATTACGTTTCTGCGGCGCATCGTGCGCGGCCCGGCGGACGACAGCTACGGCATTGAGGTTGCAAAGCTGGCGGGTCTGCCCGGCGAGGTGACAAAGCGCGCGAAGGAAGTGCTCAAGGTGCTGGAGGCCACCGCGCCCAACGCCGATAAGGTAACGCAGCTGGACTTCGGCAATTTTGAAAAATTCGCGGCAGCGCCCGTGCCCAGCGAGCTGGTGGACAAGCTGACAGCGGTGGATGTGGAAACGCTCACGCCGCTGGAAGCGTTGAATTTTTTGTATGAACTGAAACAGACACTGGTAAAATAAGCGCGCCCGGCGCGCAGGAAAGGGCGGTGCTGCGCATTGGCAGTTATTCATGTGTTGGACAAGCATACCGCGGAACTCATCGCGGCAGGCGAGGTGGTGGAGCGTCCCGCCTCGGTTGTAAAGGAGCTGACGGAGAACGCCATTGACGCGGGCGCCACCGCGGTTTCCGTTTCCGTTGAACGCGGCGGCATCGCAATGATCCAAATCGCGGACAATGGCTGCGGCATCGAGGCCGAGTACATCCCGACGGCGTTTATCCGCCACGCAACGAGCAAGATCGAGAAAGAGGAAGACCTGGAGAGCATTCATACCCTGGGCTTCCGCGGCGAAGCGTTGGCCTCCGTGGCCAGTGTGTCCCGCATCGAGCTTCTCACAAAGACAGATGCGGACGAGTATGCGTATCTGTACCGCATCAGCGGGGGAGAAGAACAGGGCATCGAGCCGGCCGCACGTCCTGTCGGAACAACGATCACTGTGCGGGACCTGTTTTACAACACGCCCGCACGTATGAAGTTTTTGAAAAAGGATACCAGCGAAGGCAACTACGTGGCAGATGTTGTCACACAGCTTGCGCTCTCCCACCCGGAGGTTTCGTTCAAGTTCGTGCGGGACGGAAAACCGCAGTTCCAGACGCCCGGCGACGGAAAACTGCTGGGGGCGGCGTATGCCGTGCTTTCCCGCGATTTTGCAAAGGACCTTGTGCCTGTGGAGCACACGGTGGGCAGCTACACGGTGCGCGGCCTTGTTACGCCGCCGAAAAACGCCCGTGCAAGCCGCGCCATGCAATATTTTTTTATCAATGGACGCTTTGTCAAGAACCGCACGATGATGGCGGCGCTGGAGGCCGCCTATAAAGGCGTGATGATGCAGGGAAAATTCCCGGGCTGCGTGCTTTCCATCGAGATGCCGCCGCAGCTGGTGGATGTAAACGTCCACCCGGCCAAAACAGAGGTGCGTTTCGCCCGGGAAAAAGATGTGTTCGATGCGGTGTATCAAAGCGTTAAATGCGTGCTCATCACGCCGCGGAGCACGGAAAAGGTGTTTTCTTTCGGCGGTGCGGAAAGGGCGTTCCCGGCGGATGAAAAGGCGCCGGATGCAGCTGCGAAGAAGGAGCCGTCCGAGAGCGCCCCGGCCGAAGAGCCCGCGCGCGGCGCGGGCGCAATGCGCCCGGCGTCCCGTGCCGTTCCGGACGCACCGGTGAGGCCCGTCCCGGCACGTCCGGAGCCGTCCGCCGTACCGCTGCCCGGCCAGGTGAAAGCGTACAGTGAAATGATCACTGCCCTCTCAAGTGAATCTGCCGTTCCGTACCGTTCGGCAAAGGCGCCGGATATATGGGCTGATGAGGACGCGGCGGAGGATGTCGGCTTTATGCCGCACACTGTCTGTCGGCGGCAGGAGGGAGCGCCGGGCGTGCAGGCCCTGCCGGAGGACCGGGCCCTGAACAGCTTTGCGGCGGGAGAAACGGCCGAGACGGAAAATACCGCCGCGCCGCAGATGGAGGCTGAAACGCCCCATCAGACTGCTTTTGCGCCTGTGGAAGAAGAACAGCGGCGCGATCCGCTTCGTTTTGTGGGCGAGGTGTTTGACACGTACATTGTCACCCAGCGGGGAAACGACATGTGCCTTTTGGATAAGCACGCCGCCCACGAGCGCATTATCTATGAATCTTTGGCGGCATCGTATGGGAAGGTGAGCAGCCAGATGCTGCTGGTGCCCGTGACGGTGCAGCTTTCCGCGGAAGAAAAGGATGCACTGGTGCAAAGTGAAATGCTTTTACAGGACAGCGGTCTGGAAGTAGAGGACTTCGGCGGCAATTCCGTCGTGGTGCGCGCCGTCCCGGCGGACGTCGTGCCCGAGGATGTGGAGGATCTTGTGGTGGAGCTGGCCAGCAGGCTGGTCTCCAACCCGCGGTATACCACCAGCGAAAAAACAGAATGGGTGCTGCACTCCATCGCGTGCCGCGCGGCCATCAAGGCGGGAGATAAAACGCACGCTGCACAGCTGCTGCGTCTGGCGGAGGATGTGCTGGACGGCAGAGTGCCTCCGTTCTGTCCCCACGGACGGCCCATCGTGCTGAAGATCACCAAAAAGGAGCTGGAAAAGCAGTTTGGCAGACAAGGCTGATATCATCGTGATCTGCGGTCCCACGGCTACGGGGAAAACAGCGCTCTCTGTTGCGCTGGCAAAGCTGTTGGACGGCGAGGTCGTTTCGGCGGATTCGATGCAGATCTATAAAGGGCTTCGTGTGGGAACTGCACAGGCGACGCCGGAGGAGATGAAAGGTGTGCCGCACCATCTGGTGGGCTTTCTTCCGCCGGAAGAACGGTTCTCTGTTGCGGACTATGTCAGGCATGCAGGCGAATGTATCGCGCAGATCACGGCACGCAGACGCGTTCCAATCGTGGCCGGCGGCACCGGATTGTATATTTCCAGTCTTGTAAATGGAATAGACTTTACACCGGGCAAGGCAGACCCGGCCGTGCGGGCACGGCTGGAAACCGAGCTGATGGAGCAGGGCGTCGGCCCGCTTTATGCGCGGCTGCAGCAGGTGGACCCGGAGTGTGCGGCGAAGCTGCACCCCAACAACCACGGGCGAGTGTTGCGTGCGCTGGAGCTGTATGAGCAAACGGGCGAGACGATGTCTTGCCGGCTCGCGCGCTCCCGTCCGGCGCAGCAGCCGTATCGCGCTTTGCTGATAGGGCTGAATATGCCGGAGCGCGCACAGCTTTATGCGCGCATTGATGCGCGGGTAGACGCGATGCTTGCACATGGATTGCTGGAAGAGGCGCGCCTGGTGTATGCCAACAGAGATGCCTACCATACCGCGGCGCAGGCCATTGGCTACAAAGAATTTTTTCCTTATTTTGAAGGAAAGGAACCGTTGGAAGTATGCACGGCGGCGCTCAAGCAGGCGTCCCGTAATTACGCCAAGCGGCAGCTTACCTGGTTCCGGCGGATGGACGGCCTGGTTTGGCTGCCCGCAGGGGAGCCGGAAGCGGCGGAGGCGGCCGCCCGGCTTTGGGCAGGGCATGTGAAGAAAAATTGCGGCGATCAAATATAAGGAATAACGGATATATGGAAAACTGGCCGGTAAGAAAAAAGAAAAAACGGTACAGAGGACTGATTTTGGCTCTGCTGATGCTCGTGCCCGCCGGATATATCGGCGTTCAGATGGTACAGGTGCTGCGTACGAATTATCAAACGCAGACCGCGGTGGCATATTCAATGTCCGACGTCGTCCGCTGCGACGGGATGCTCGCCATGGATGAGACGATCATCCCTTATGAGGGAGCGGGCGTCCTGGGCTATCAGGTGAACAACGGCGAGCGTGTCTCGGCAGGCA
>ERZ857984.2067-NODE-2067-length-13509-cov-2.673554_pt1 | contig 13509 bp, 8 predicted proteins | sample MGYA00519914_ERZ857984 | MGnify/ENA primary metagenome ERZ857984 (study PRJEB31778, sample SAMEA3449417) | human gut metagenome | biome: human gut; feature: human-associated habitat; material: faeces | place: United Kingdom | collected 2010/2012 ... | reverse complement strand
CGGGAGCGCCAACGCCTACGCGCTTGCCCTTAAGGTCAGCGATGTTCTTGATTCCAGCACCTTTCGCGACGACGACCTGGACGTGCTCGGGATAGAGCGAAGCTACCGTACGGATGTTCTTAAGGGGCTTGCCCTGGAACATGAGTTCGCCATTGTAGGCCCAGTAGGTGATGTCGTTCTGTACGAACGCGATCTCGATACCCTTTGTCGCGATAAGGTTCGCATTCGCTACGGAGGCGTTGCCGGTCTCAGCCGTGCACTGGATCTTTCCGCCCTTCGTTACCGCGGCCGCGAGAGCTCCGCCCACCGCGTAATAGGTGCCGGACGTGCCGCCTGTCGCTACCGACATGTACGTCGGAGCCGCGGTGGCTACTGTTGTGAGGGAAAGTGCTGCAAGAAGTGCTACAACTGTTACGATGATGCCTTTCTTCATTTTGTTTCCTCCCCGAATTTTGTTTTTGAAACATGGGCTCTTTAACCTCAAGCCCGCTCTACGCCTCTTATAATACTCTTTTTTGCCCAAATACTCAATGCACAATTTCGCTCAAAGCGGCTTATCACTGATATATTACGCAGCGGCATTCGCCGCCAGCTTCTTCGCTTTGGCCACCTGCACCGCATAGATGACTACGAGCACGGCAAGTCCGGCGAGGTCGGAGGCAGTCCCCGGTATGAGCAGCCCCAGGGCTCCGGCGAAGGCAAGTATCCTCATATACCACGCCATTGGCGCTTTAAAGAATCCTATCGTGAACATCGCGAGCAGGAATACGCCGATCAGCGCCGTGCAGATCGCCTGGACCATCTCCAAAGGCACGACGTCGATAAATAGCAGCATCGGGCTATAGACGTAAATATATGGGACGAGGAATCCCGCCAGCGCGAGTTTAAAAGCCGTCATCCCCGTCTTCATCGGATCTGACCCCGCGATGCCGGAACCCGCGTAAGCCGCGAGCGCGACTGGCGGCGTTAGGTCAGCCGCGATGCCGAAGTAGAAGACGAACATATAGGCCGCCTTAGCGGGAACGCCGAGCTGGAAGAGCGCCGGAGCCGCCATCGTACTGGTGACGATGAAGTTTGCCGTCGTCGGCAATCCCGTTCCGAGAAGGATGCTCGCGCACATCGTAAAGACGAGGGTCAGTATCTTGCTGCCGCCCGCGGCTGACACTATCGCGCCGGCGATGCGCAGGGCAAGTCCCGTAAGCGTTCCCATACCGACGACCATACCGACCGTGGCGCAGGCGCAGGCCACGCCGATCGCTCCGCGTGCGCCCGCTTCAAATGCCTGGAATATCCTGTCGGGCGTCAGGCGCGTATCTTTGTTGAGCCAGGAGAGCACGAAGCTGACGAGGATGCCGTTGAAGGCCGCCTTGAGCGGCGTGTAGCCGGCGAGCAGGAAGTAGATGATCGCGATAAGCGGGATGAGCAGGAAGCCCTTCGACCTGAGCAGCGGCCAGATAGGCGGCAGCTGCGCCCAGGGGATGCCCTTGAGTCCGAGACGGCAGGCCTCAAAGTGTACCTGCACCATGACCGCGAAGTAGTAAAGAAGGGCGGGGACGACGGCGGCGATCGCCACCTCGATGTACGGCACGCCGAGGAACTGCGCCATGATGAAGGCTCCCGCTCCCATGACCGGCGGCATTATCTGCCCGCCGGTCGAGGCGACGGCCTCGACCGCGCCCGCGAAATGAGGTTCATAGCCTACACTCTTCATGAGCGGGATCGTGAACATGCCCGTCGTGCAGACGTTGGCGACCGAGGAACCGGATACCGTGCCCATCAGGCCGGAACTCACGATGGCTACCTTCGCAGGACCGCCTGTCGACCACCCTGCGAGAGCCATCGAGAGGTCGATGATGAACCGTCCGAGCCCCGTCTTCTCAAGCACCGAGCCAAAGAGGATGAACATGAATACGAAGGTCGACGACACCTCGAGAGGCGTTCCGAAGATGCCTTCCGTTCCGAGATACATATGGTTTACGATACGCGCGACAGAAAATCCCCTGTGCGCAAGCATCTGCGGCATATACCTTCCAAAGTAGCAGTAAAGCAAAGCCACGACCGCCAGACATGGCAGGACGGGGTTAGATATTCGCCGCGTGGCCTCAAGCAGCGTAGCGATCAGGACGAACCCCATTACAAGATCGACGGTCGTCGGCAGTCCGGCCCTGGTCACAAGGTCGTTAAAGAAGACAACCAGATACATCGCGCTGGCGACGCCAAGTCCAGCAAGAATAAAATCATAGAAGGGGATGCCGCTCGTCTTCGACTGTTTCGACGAGGCCGGATAAAGAAGAAATACCAGCGCCAGCGTGAAGGCCAGATGGACCGCGCCCTGTTTCTGTGCCAGCAGCAGCCCGAACCCCGAAGTGTAGAAGTGGAAGCAGGACATTGCCACGGCGAGCAGAGCCACCATCTTGCCCTGCCAGCCGGTAAGCGCCCTGAAACGCGCCTCCGTGTCGTACTTGCGCATCAGATCGTCAAGGTCGATCTGCGCGTTTTCCTCCACCTGATCAATTACCTTTGCTTCTGTTTCGCTCACAAAAAATTCCTCCTCCGTGGAGAGTTTGAGACATAAAAAATAATTTCACGGGAACGGGGGGTTTTCACACACCCCACAATAAAATAAATTCCTGATTGCTCAAGATTCCATACTTTTTTATGCAAAACGCTGTCGTTCCGGTAAATTATCAAAAGTCTCGTTAATTATTATATACTTCTATCAAGCAAGTATCAACTGTCAGCTCCTTAAAATACAGCCATGCGGACGTGTTTACAGTTATGCATATAAATGGAACAAAGTTTTCGTATCACAATTACAAGCGCTCTAAAGAATATGATACACCGCCGGCAAACCGCCGCGGCAATGACTAAAAAGAACAGGGCGCGGCTCAGGCAATCGGGCAAAGTTGGCCTTCCGCTGATTGAGAGGATGCCCTCTGAGGGGGCTACTAAAGCCTGCCATTCGGATATGCCTAGCTCCATCAGATTTTGTACCCTTATTTTAGGTTCATTCCATATACTTCCAGATACATATGCAGTCTTCGGAACTGCCGTCGATGCCAGTCTTGCAGGGCGCCTTTTACAGCCGCAATATGATAATATTCCGGCTACCTTCTCGAATTAAAGATACTCAGGTTACATATAAAACAAATAGCCGCGGGAGAGGATATTCACATTATCCTCTCCCGCGGTCGGTCAATGCGCTTAGAGTGAAAATTTATCCACCCAGAAAATCATACGCAACTTAACGGTATTTCTTCCTCACTACCAGGACGACGGGCGTCGTCACCAAAAGCAGCATTCCGAAGGCTCCCATGGCGTTGCATCCGCCGCTGCTGCCGCTGTCACTCGGCTCCGGCTCCGAGGCAGGCGTCACCGCCGCCTTGAAGACGGAGACACCCGCTCCGTCATTGCTTATGCAGGAGGCGGGAATCGTCGCCGTGTAGCGATTCAGCGTTGTGTCATATTCAGGAGCAAGGCTGATATACTTTTTGGCCTCGTTATCGTAGACAAACCAGCTTCGTTTATCCGCGTCAAACTGAAGGTAGGTCTTTAAGTCACCGGTTGTGTAGCCTTCAAAGTATACTTTGCAGCCATACGCTCCGGCGGCGGTAGCTTCACGCGCAGCCGTTATCTCGCTTTCCGGGATCGCCGTTATTTTGCTGACCATAACTGCCCTGAAGTTAAAGTTCGGAAGTTCTCTCTTTTCCGCGTCAGCTATCGCCTCAGCCTTCACATAGCGGTAGAACGGCTGTTCCTTGCCGGTGATCGCTGAGGGGTCTTTCACGTCTTTGCCAAAGAAGGCACGCTGAGCTTCCGGTTCAAGAGCCTGAGAAATCAGAGGATACTTATCCTGCGCGGCGTAGAAAACATAGCTTCCAGCGGGGAATTTTTTTGTGATCTTCGTCATCGTGGTAGCGTTTATCTTGCTGGGGCTGCCGGCAGCTTCGACGGAAGCCGCGTCCGTCACGGTAAATGCCTCTACAGGAAGCTCCGTATCCTTTGTCAAGCGCTCGAAGAAACCGCCCATAAGAGATATCCTATATGCGATCTCGTCAGCCTTTTCATAGCTGCCGTCCATGATATAGGCAAATGGGCGGGTTCTTTCAAGCGTGGCGACGCCAGTTCTCCCTTTGGCCAGAATTCCTGGCATTGTAGTCTCAACAACCTTGCCGTCTTTGACCGCAAGCATAGGGAACTGGACGAGGTACTTAGGATCTTTATACGCCGCATATTTGCTGTCAGCCTTGTCAAAGTCCATCTTGACGACCATCTTTAAGGACTGTTCTATGTTTTCCGCCTTGCCGGCGTTGACTATCGCGCTGCGGGCGTCGTCGATTATTTTTTTCACGGTATCAGCGTTGTTCGCTGTGTATTTAATCACCGAGAGGTTCACGCGATACTGAGCATAAACTCTCGCCGCGAATTCCATGCGGTTTCCAGGAGCACGTGATTCGGAGAGAAAACAGACCGCAGGCCCGAAGCCGCCAGTATTGCGTCCGATACCGGGGTCAAAGCCGCCTTCCTGACTTACGTTGAAGGCGTTAAGCTCCGGAACGCTGCCGGAGTTATCCCGCATGGCGTTCCACGCGGGGAAGTCCGCCGGCTTGTTGCCATGAACATCCACAACATCCGCAGATATCAGTTTTCCCTTGATGAGGGTCCGCGTATTATCCGTAAATACGTAGCTGTAACTGCCGCCTCCGCTGTAGAAATAATGGTAGAAGGGGCCCCCCTCAGCCTTCGGCGTTTCATAGAGATCTTTCGAGATCACGTCTTGATAGCTCTGAGAAAGATCCCTCACAGACTGGGGAATATTGAGGTTGACGGCGTACTGCGTAGTAATTACGGCCTTCCACCCAAGGTAGTTTTGCCCGGCTTTGTTCGCGTCATACGGGAAGCCGGCTTCAATATAGTCGCCGCTCATCACATAATTTCCATTGGCGTCTTTTTTTGCAAAACGGTAGTTAACCGTTCCCGCGCCATATTCATGGTTATCGACGACAGCGTATGGCTTGTATTCGTTCATTACCTGTGCAAGTGCCCGATTAATCGGGGCGTCCAGCCACTGGTTGTCACGGTTCATGTCAAGGTTGCCACCAACTGTAAAATATTTATCGCCTTTTATCCATTGGTCTCCGGAACAGAGGGTCGTTCCTCTCTGAAGCACCTTGTGTCCGTCGACATTGTAGCGAGGCACAATGACTACGGATATTTTGTCAAGGACACCGGCCATATCCGCATGACCTTCAGCAAGACGTTTTGCCGTGAGGAGTTCAGACTCTCCGGCGCTAGTCTCTCCTCCATGTATTGGGCCACGGATGAGAACGATCGGCTTGCCAAGCGCGCGCAGGGCATCGCCTGTCGGCTTCTCAACTTTCGGGCTGCTGAAAATAAGCACCGACCATTCAAGCCCCTTCGGGTAGTCTCCGATTATCTGTACGGCCATATTAGTCGTTGGTAGCGAACGAATGAATGTTATCAACTCTTCGTGCGTTGTGAATTTCTGAAGGTCTCCAGCTGTCTGGCTGTTGTCCCCAGCCCTCTTATCGGCGGTAAAGCCTGGCAGCCCTTCAAGATATTCCGCATTCGGGCCACGGAAATAGTCTTCTGCAAATTCGATCGGATAATTTACCTGGCTGGCTCCAACTGTGTTTATATACGCGCCTCCGGTCGCCGATGGGACCGACTCATAATCTAGACTCAAACTTTTCCTGTTATAGGGACTATGAGAACCTAACATTGTTCCTATGGCTGAAAAATGCTAGCTTTTTGAGCTTATATTAATAGTACCTTACATATACTATATTAATTTGCTATAAAGTGTTGCTATTACCAGATTCTAGAGATACGAGTACCTATCATTAGAAAAGTTTGAGTTTAGATAAAATCCGAAAGAAACATGATGAAAGGAGCAAGGCCGCTATATAATAGAGGGCGCAGATAAGAGCGGCATATTTACCAATTAGAGATCCTCCTTAAGATGTGACTGCCGCATTATAGGGAGACATCCCGGATGAGGTCAATAGCCCGCAGTTAAGTATCTGTTAAAAATATGATATGGCGGTGTCTTTATTATGAACAAAGATGTGCTTGAAGCGATCAGGACCATGCAGCTCAACGAAGTTACGGAACATGTCATTTACGCGCATATGGCGCGCCGCGCCAAGGGAGACAACGCTCGCGTGCTGGCGAAGATATCGGCCGAAGAGGGAAAACCCGCCGATATCTGGAGCCGTTATACGGGATGCACGCCGAAGCCCGGCGTATTTAAGATATTGTTCTACCGTATCTGCGGGCTGCTTTTCGGCCTGACCTTTGTCATCAACTTAATGGAGGCAGGAGAAGAGGCGGCGCAGGTGGAGTATGCGCGGATCGCGGAAGATGTGCCCGAGGCTCTTGATATATACAAAGAGGAGGAGGAACACGAACGCGAGCTTATCGCGATGGTCGACGATGAACGGCTCAAGTATATCAGCTCGATGGTGCTCGGCATAAACGACGCGCTTGTCGAACTGACGGGAGCGCTTGCCGGTTTCACCTTCGCGCTTGGCAATACCGCGGTCATCTGCATGGCGGGATTTATCACGGGAAGCGCCGCGACGCTTTCAATGGCGGCCTCCGAGTATCTGGCGAAGAAGAACGACCCCGGGGAACATCATCCGCTGAAGGCCGCCGTCTATACTGGCATCGCCTACATGTTTGCCGTCTGTATGCTGCTCGTGCCCTATGCTTTTATCGGCTCCCCGCTGTTCGCGCTCGCCGGATGCCTTCTCAACGCCGCCATCGTCATCATGCTGTTCACCTTCTATGTTTCGGTGGTGCGCAAGGAGCCCTTCACGCCCGCCTTTAGAGAGATGATCTGCATCAGCTTCGGCGTCGCCGGGCTCTCCTTCCTCATCGGCTGGGGGGCGCAGAGGCTGCTGGGGATCTCCATGTAACGGTAAATCGCAGTTTATCTTTCCCCTCTCCCAAGGGAAATCAACGATAGCAGTTTTGCATAATAACAAAAAAAAATCGGCGCGAAGAAGTGCCGTAGGCTAAATAAGCCGGTCTCTGAGTACCGGAGCCGTATTCTCCATACGGCGATTGCAAGGCAACGTTCCCCGCCAATGGCGGGGAACTCTTTCAAATTATCCAAATTGCCGCAGCATGCGGATGCGTTTACCGCAGGACACTCAGGGGCCGGCTTATGACGCATACGGTGCTTATTCGCGCCGATTTTTATAAACGCCGATTTACCAGCCGGAGCCGCCGCCTCCGCCCCCTCCGCCGCCGGAGAATCCTCCGCCGCCGGCGCCGGAGAAAGAGCTCGGAGCCTGTTCCGGCTTCATGCCGGAAGCCATGCTTGAGCCGAGCGCGTCCGAGAAGGAGCCGAAGCCGCCCGTGTTCATGAAAATGTAGGGAGTTGGTCCCGCGTACCACCGCGGCGTGTACTGTGCCTGCTCAAGAACCCTGGCGAAACGGTCGCCCCAGGTCTTTGCCGCTCCGAGCGCCATCGCGTAGGGCAGGAGCCGTTCAAAAAGTTCGGGGGTGTCTTCGGGCGCGTCCAGCATTTCCATACGGTCCTTTTCCGCGACAGTGATATAAAGGTTTAGTCCCTCCACTTCGCTGTTGAGCGCCTCTCCCTCCGCCGTGCGCCTGGTGACGAACGGGCGCATGATCGCGGTGACCGTCGCGGCGGCGATAAAGGGAAGGATTATCAAAAGGACGGCGTATTCTCCCTCAAATATCAGATAGGCGGCAAATGCCGCGAGAACGGCGGGAAAAACGGAAAGCGATATCTCCTTTGCTCTGGTAAAGAGGGAGCTACCGGGAGAGACCTTTCTTACGAGAGAAATGACTATCACAGCGCCGCCTAAAATACCGGACGCCATCGTCGTCTCGGTGCTGTCGCCCGTAAAGGGCAGCGTCGACGCAAGCCCCGCGATAAAGATCAGCGCTCCGGTAAGGCAGAGCCCGAGCTTGTTGGAAACCAGTTTTTGGCTGAGGGCCGAGATACTGCGCCTGAGCCCGCCGTTGGCAGCCGATAGCTCTTTGGCGTACCTCTGTTCGAGAGTGATGCTCTCACGGTTTCCGGGGAAAAGCCGCATCATCATCGCCTCTTCATCCCGCGTCATCTTTATATCGTCATTCACCTTCACGAGCGTGAATACGCTCTTTTTACGGCCGAAGAACGAGGGCGGCTCGTCGCTTTCCTCTATTTTAAGCGCGCCCTTTACCGCCAGCCCGATGATATTTGCCGTCATCGAAACGCGGTCGACCTTCATCTCCTTTATGTAGCGAACGAACGCGGGAGACGAATCCTTGGGAGGATAGAAGCGCGGGATCACCGCCGGCGGCTCTCCGCCTCCGGTTCGCCTCACAAAGACGAAAACAAACCAGGCGCAGGAGAGTATAAGCGTCGCGAACGCTACCCAGCTTTGCGTGCGCTCGTCGCCAAAGGGCGACGGCGGCGGCAGGACGAGGCCTTTCTTCCAAGTGTAAACTACGGTGAGTCCCTCTCCCGCGGCCAACGGGTGTGTCGTGATCACCATATTTTTATCGACGAGCTTAGCGTCTTCCTTACGTCCGCGCTCTCCATAGGCGCCAACATACCACTCTATCGAGCGAAATGGTTCTTTGGCATACCTTTGCGGCAACGAAACGCTGCATGACGCCTCCATTATCGGCCATGACCAGCCGTTGCCGGTTACATTCCAGTAAAGCTCGTCATAATCCTCAAAGAAGCCCACCTGGCGCGTCGTCGTATATTTTATCGTAAAGATATGGAGCCCCGGGGGGATCAGCGAATTGGGGTCGCCTATCTTCACATAGGCAAAATCACCCTCATAAGAAACGTCATAGGGAATATCCTCGCCGTCCAGCTTTACGGAATCTATGTCAAAACCGACCTCGAATGAACGGCCGTCTCTGTCCTTGTACCAGACGGGGAAGTTCCTGATAATGCCGCGTTTTATGCTCTTATTTTCCACGTTTACCAGCAGCTTTTCCTTGACCTCAAGAGAGCTGTCCTCACGAATGGCTATCGTGCTCCTGAAATTTTCAATGGTCTCGGCAGCCAGAGCAGGAAGAGCGGAGAAGATAAAGGCACAAAGCACGAACAACAGGCAGATCTTTGTCTTTTTCATTTGCCGCCTCCTTAAAATATATGCTATGCGGTTACCCTCTGATCGTTAAAAGGCGACCTTGGGAACGGTCCTCTCTGATTCGTCAGCCTCGTAATAGGGCAGCACGGAAAACCCCAGCGGACCCGCGATCAGCATTCCCGGGAACTGCTGCACGGCGTTGTTGAGGTTGCGGGCGGAACCGTTGTAATAACGGCGCGACATCTGGATCTCATCCTCTATCTTACTGAGTTCCCCCTGAAGCTGGAGGAAGTTTGTATTGGCCTTAAGGTCAGGGTATGCCTCGGCGACGGCGAATAGCGAGCGCAGCGTGGATGTCAGCATGTTTTCCGCCTTTATCCGTTCCGCCGTGCCTTCGCCCGCGTTTACTACCGCGGTCCGCGCGCGGGTCACGTCGTCTAGCGTGTTTTTCTCATGTCCGGCGTAGCCTTTGACCGTCTCCACGAGATTCGGAATAAGGTCGCTGCGGCGCTTGAGCTGCACATCGATGCCGCTCCATGCCTCCCGGGCCATATTTCTCAGTTTGACGAGCCCGTTATATGTCGCGATGACCCATATCACTACGAGCGCGGCTATTCCCAGTGCTATCCATAACGCCATGTGAAATTTCTCCTTCCAAATCGTCAATTTATTAATTAATTATACCTCTGTTATGGCGATACGTGTTAATATTTACGGTGTGAATAGGCAAATAAACGGTAAATAACAATGCCTGGTATGATAAAAATGGAACAGATATGGGGGAATGGAAATATGATAATAAGACTTATAGCCGATGACGGCCAGATGCGCTCGGCAAAAGTCGGGTTCAGCTGGACGGTGTTCTTTTTCGGTTTTCTGGTCCCGATATGCCGCGGAGACGCTAAGTGGGCCGTGATAATGTTCGCGGCCAGCGTGCTGACGCTCTGCCTCGCGCAGATAGTTTTCAGTTTTACCTATAACGGCACGTACATACGCGAGTTGCTGAGCAAAGGATACCGCCCGGAAGACGAATACTCAAAAGCGGTTTTGGTAGCCAAGGGCTACATAGCCGCGTAAATCGGCGTAAATCGGCGTTTATACGCACGACTAACTTCATAACCGAGGGCCTGCCAATGCTCACCGCACACTAGTGCGCCTCCGCTTGGCAGGCCCTCGGTTATTTCGTTATTCGCACGTCTAAACGCCGATTTACGCGATTGCGGGGAAAGATAAACTGGGATTTACGCCTTTAAAGCCTCCCTCGCCGAGGGAGGTGGGCCGGCGCGCGATTTTGCGCCGGGTCGGAAGGAGTGTTGTACTGTTTGGCGCGGTTTTCCGCGCTAAACAGTGCCCGCGGCGCAAGCCGCGGGAGAGGATAAGGTCAGAAAATCAACACCAAGGTCAATACTCCTCCACCGGCTTCGCTGGAGCCCCCTCGGAGAGGGAGCCAAAGGTCTTAGCGTAAACCCCAGTTTACCATTTACCTGACCTTTCTTGATGCGTTTGCCCTGGCATTAGCGGGATGAATTTTTACTGTGATAAAGTCATTGTGTGAAACAAAAAGCGTTCTCTCCTGCCGGTAACACGTCGTCCATCCGCCTGTGACGTACCCCGCCGTGGCGGCGCTCTCAATGGTCGAGCAGGGGCTGGGGATGGCTGTCGTCAACGAACTGATCACCCGCAACTGGCCCTGCGGCGTGGGATTGAGCCGCCTGGGGCAGCGCCGTTGGCGCTTTCGCGGACGCATGGCTTTTCGTCTTTATCCGACTGGCCCTCCTTCGGCACATATCTGTCGTACAGCAGGGCCTTTTCCAGCGCCACGCCGCATTCGTCGAGCATCGCGCGGATCAGGTTTTTTTCAAAGGCTGTGAGCGGCGGCTGTGGTCCCGCGGCAATGGCGGCTACCGCGAGGACCTTGCCGTCTCCTCCGCGTACCGCCATATAGAGGCACTTCGCGCCCGGCAGCGTCTCGGTGGCCGCCCCGGCGCGACGGTTGTTTGTCCTGACCCATTCCGCGACGCCCATCTCTTCCTCGCTTTCGTAGGCTCTTTCCTCCTTCGGCAGCTTTACCGGAGATATCCTCGCCAAGCGTCCCGGCTCCGCCTCCCCGTAGATGAATACGGGCCTGTCGAGCAGCTTTCTCAGCTGCCTCTCCGCGACCTCCGCGGTGGAGGCGAAGCCCCCGGATTTGTTGAGCAGCCGGCTTGTCTCCAGCAGCACCTCGGTCATATAGGCGCTGCCGGAGGCAAGTTCCGCCTGTTTTTTGATACGCGCCGCCAAAGAGCCGGCGAGCAGGCTCGCGCACAGCATTACGATAAGGACGACGGGATAGGCCGGGTCGTACATGGTGAACGAATATAGCGGCTCGATGAAGAGATAGTTGAAGGCGGCGACGCTGGCGAAGGAGAGCGCGGCGCCATAGATATATCCGCGCGTCAGGAGCGAGGTAAAGAGCACCGCGAGCATGTAAAAGGCGATCGTATTGACGTTTTGGAAACCGGCGCGGAAGAAGACATAAGAGAACAGCGTCGCCGCGGCGAAGATCAGCAGCGCGTATGCCGTGTCCCGCCAGGAGAGTTCCAATCCGCCGCCGCCGTACTGTTTTTTCGCGCGGTAGGGCGGCTGCCGGTCGGGTATGATGTAAACGTCGAGTTCGGGGGCCGTCTCGGTGAGGCGGTCGATGAGGCTCTTTTTTCGCCCGAAGAGGCCGTTTTTGTGGTTCGTGCGCCCGAGCACCGCCTTCGTCACGCCGCTCTGGCTGGCGTATTGCGCGATCTGTCCGGCGATGTCGTCGCCGTAGGCCGTTACTATCTGCGCGCCGAGATCCTCCGCGAGCTTTATATTCATTTGGAGCCGCCGTCCGCCGCCGTCTCCCGGCCTGCCGCCCCCGGTTTCCACGTAGAGCGCCGTGAAGCGGCTGTGAAAGGCCTCCGCGAGACGCGCCGCCGTCCGGATGACCTTCGCGTTGGAGGGGGCGGCGGAGAGACAGGTGAGCACATGCTCGCCGGCATTGATGCCGCCGCCCTCCGCCATCGCCGCCCTGCTCTGCTTGTCGGCGGTGCGGCGCAGCGTGATCTCGCGCAGGGCGCCGAGGTTTTTTTTAGTGAAGAAGCCGCCGAGCGCCCTCTTCGCCCGCTCGTTCTTATATACCTTTCCGGACTCTATGCGTTCGATAAGGTCGTCGGGCTCAAGGTCTATCACTTCGATGAGCTCCGCGCGGTCAAAGACGTCGTCAGGCACGCGCTCGGCAACCGTCACGCCAGTTATCGAGGCGACGATGTCGTTCAGGCTCTCGATATGCTGGACGTTGACGGTGGTGTATACGTCGATGCCGGCCCGCAGCAGCTCCTTGATACCCTGATAGCGCTTTACGTGGCGAGAGCCGGGGGCGTTCGTGTGGGCCAGCTCGTCTACGAGAATCAGCTTCGGATGGCGGGCGAGCGCGCCGTCGAGGTCGAATTCATCGAGCTTCAAGCCCCTGTACCCGACACTTCTCACCGGCAGCGTCTCCAGCCCCTCAAGCAGCGCCATCGTCTCGGGGCGCGTGTGCGGCTCGATATAGCCGACAGCCACATCTATCCCCTGGCTTTTCGCGCGCCGCGCCGCCTCGAGCATCGCGTATGTCTTGCCGACGCCGGCGGCGTAGCCGAAGAATATTTTCAGCGTCCCCTCCTCTTTCTCCCGCTGATCTTTCAGCCGTGAGAGCAGCTCTTCCGGCGAGGGGCGTTTCAGCTCTTCCATAGTGAATATTCACTCCCTTTCGGACGGCGGGGTTATTTCAGGATTCCGCCCAGTTCGAGGTTTACCTTCAAAACATGGACGCGCGGTTCACCGATTATTCCCAGCAAACGCCCCTCGGTATGTTTTTTGATGATTTTTGTCACCTCCGCCTCGGAGAGGCCGGCGGCGGCCGCGATGCGCGGCACCTGATAGAGGGCCGCCGCGGGGGAGATGTGAGGGTCGAGGCCGCCGCCGGAGCTTGTTACGAGCTCGACGGGCACCGGTTTATCCCCCATAGCCGGGTTTGCCTTGCGTATCTCCTTCACGCGCCCGGCGATCAGCCTTTCAAGTTTTTTCCCGGCGGGGCTCAGATTTGAGGGCCAGGCGTAGGCCGCCGGCCCGCCGTCCGCGCCGGTGAAGCCGGCGGTGGTGGAAGCGATTACCTTGAGGTCAACGTCAGGCCCCAGCGGCTTATTGCGCGCGTGTACCTTCAAAATTGCCTCACGGCCCCGGATATCGGGGTATCCTACAATAATCTGGCGGTCAAAGCGCCCCGGACGCAGCAGCGCAGGGTCAAGGATATCGCGCCGGTTGGTCGCCGCGATGATAATTACCCCGGAGTTGGAGCCGAAGCCGTCCATTTCCACTAGGAGCTGGTTGAGCGTCTGCTCACGCTCGTCGTGACCGCCGCCGAGGCCGG